>ENA-OWOZ01000564-OWOZ01000564.1-bioreactor-metagenome-genome-assembly--contig:-NODE-564-length-44897-cov-14.467091_pt1 | contig 44897 bp, 41 predicted proteins | sample MGYA00238140_ERZ651804 | MGnify/ENA primary metagenome ERZ651804 (study PRJEB26910, sample SAMN07631232) | bioreactor metagenome | isolation source: Switchgrass digestor | place: USA: Dartmouth...
TCCGAGTTGCCGGTCAGCATGACCGTATTGCAGCCGTTATCCCGCGCAAACTCCAGCCTTTTTATGTAATCCCTCTGATAAAGATCAAAGAACGGAAGGTTCTCGTCCATCATGTTTTTGTAGGGGCTTTCATGCATGCGGCTGACACAGAAGCGGCAGTTGTTGATGCATTTCTTGTTGGGCACAACGACGCTCAGGCTCTGGATCTTCAAAGAATAACGCCTCCTTAACAGCTCCCGGGAAATCGCTTATTTCCCATAATTATACCATAAGGATTTTATGTGGCTCATAAACCTGTTGATGCAGGCGCAGACGGAAAAGATCAGCCGGAGCAAAATCAGCGATATCAGCGTTCTGAAAAACCTGGAAAATCTCAGGGAGTTGAACTTGCGGGAAACAACATCACCGACATATCACCTGCGGAACATGTGATTGATGTGATGTGGTAAGTTGCAGGCTGATGGCATGTTTCTTGTCAGGTTACGCAGTTCAACCATCCGCCGGTATCTTCACAGCCGGCGGTTTTTGTTCCTGACGTCTTCGTGGTCCGGAACCAATGCTCAAGCAACCAACAAACAGCCGATGACGTTCGTCACCGGCTGTAATCTCAGGCTTATATGGCCGCCGCTAAATCTCAGGATTCATTTCTTTCTTTCATGATCGCTTCCAGTACGGCTTCTTCCGACATGACGGCTTTTTTGGTGACAGACTTGATAGGCGTTCCGTCTTCCGTGTAATCATTCTTATATGTATCATACTTTTTGGGGTTCAGGGCAACCTTCAGCAGGGCGATACAGATGAGTAGCTCCAGAATGAGGGCCGGACCGCCGCCAAGGTTTGAGAGAATCTTGACTCCATCGATGCCCGATGAAGTGATCATCATCCAACTGACGATACCAATAATTGCGCCCCAAAAGATCTTCAGTTTCGCGGAAGGTTCGGGAGACGTGGGTGAGATACCGGTCGAGCTCATGCCGCCAAGGGTCGTCGTATAGGCATCGGAACCTGTAACATAGGAAAGGAACATGCAGAATACGAATACAGGAATCGTAATTTGCGCAAGCGGATATTTTTCAAGCAATGCGTAAACGCTGTATTCCGGGCCTGCCGCCAGCAGTTCCGATAGCTTGAAGCCGTCCATTTCCATTTTGATGGCCGCTCCTCCGAAAATAATCATCCAGAGAATATCGAAAAGGGCCGGCAGGATAAACACCACCAACAACATTTTTCTGACCGTCTGCCCGTATGAAATTCTGCCAAGGAAAATACCCGATATGGGAGCCCAGGCCAGCCAGTTGCACCAATAGAAAATGGTCCACCATCCGGCCCATGGATCGTTGGCAGCGGCGCCCGTGAAAGCCGCTTTCTGGAAAAAGGTCTGCAAATGGTTGGCAAAGGCCTCCGTTCCCAGGTTGAGCATGAAAGCCGTTGGGCCGAAAGTAAAGACTAGGACTGCCAAAAAGATAAAGACCCCGAAATTGATTTCCGAAAGCTTCTTGATGCCTTTAAACAGCCCGGTTATGGATGAAATCACGAAAGTCGCAACAATGGCGATGTCCACCATGGCCAAGACAAATGCGTTTGCCTGAATACGCGTTAAATACTTAAGCCCGCCGGCTATGGAGAGAATACCTGTTCCTAGGGAAGCCGCCATTCCTGCAATCAGCGAATACATGCATACCGCATCGATGCCCTGCGACCATTTCCCCAATACCTTGTCGCCAAAGATGGGCGTCAGCGTGGAACCCAGAGAATAGGGCTTTCTCATGTTGTAAAAAGCAAAGGCGAACATGACGGTTGGAATGGCATAGATGGCAAGGGGCAGAAAGCCCCAGTGGATAAACAGGGTGGACATGGCAAAAACGGCCGATTCAGGACTGTTTGGCTCAATACCCAGGGATTCGGGAGGTGCCGTCATATGGTAAAGCGGCTCGGAAGTCGCCCAGAAAAGTATGCCGATTGCGATGATGCTTGTCAGGACAATGGAGAAATATCGGACATTATCAAACATGGGAGCAGCATCCCTGCCCCCTATGCGAACATCGCCGAACTTGGAAAGCATAAGGAAGATGACAACTCCCAGCATAAAGAGGACACCCAGGCAGAAAGCCCACGCCAAATTATTAATCAGCCATGAGTTGGCCTTATTGACCATGTTTACAAAGCCTTCCTGGTCCGCAAAATTATAGACACACGCGCCTAAAAACAGTATCACCGGAGCCCAGAAAGCAACCGGTCTGATTTTTTTCATGAAGATCCCCCTTTTCGCCCTTTCGTCACAATACAGGCTTATCCATTTACAGCCTTGTAAATGGTCTTCAGAGTGGGCTCCAGCAGGTGCGGCAAATCGCGGTAAACTCCCTCGTTTATTCTGGCATAGACTTCGACGTTCTTTTCATTTGGCATAAACATATCCCTGGGCCTCACCATCTGCCTTACTGCTTCGTCAAATCCCTGATAAATTCCCGTGGCAACTGCAACGCAAATGGCCGCTCCAAGAGCCGCAGCACCATTCATCTCATTTCTGACGGTTGTTACATTAAAGACATCCGCAAAAATCTGCATAAACAGATCGCTGTTTGATCCGCCTCCGGCGATAATAACTTTTTCAGGTCTGATACCCAGCTCGTTTATCATGGCTTCATAATGGTTCTTCAGCGTCAGGGCAATCCCTTCCAGAATGGAGCGGTAGATGTGGCCACGGGTGTGGCGTTCATCAAAACCTATCATAACGCCCTTTCTGTACAGCTGGTCAGCCGGTGCCAGCCAGTCGGGTATCGTCAGAAGGCCGTCGGAGCCGGCAGGCACATGGACCGCTTCCCTTTCCAGGTACTCCTCAACCGAACAGCCCTCACTTTGCGCCTTTTTGGCATATTCTTCCCCGATAATGTTCTTATACCAGGAAATATGCCACATACCGCGCCTGATGCCGTTGCTCTCATACAGGTAACGATGCGGGATGCATGAAAGATTGGTCCAATAGTTTGTGGGTGAAGGATCGTTCTTGCTGCCGCAGACCATGGATGCAATGTAGGTACCCAGTGAAACGAAGCCCGTGTCGGGTGTGATGAGGCCCGAACCCAGCGCCTCCACCGCCTTGTCATTGGCTGTCGCCACCACAGGTATGCCGGCAGGCAAGCCGGTCTCCTCTGCGGCTTCTTTGGTGACATATCCCAGGATGGTTCCCGGCATTTGAAGTTTCAGCAGTTTCTCTCTGGGTATGTTGAAGCTCGAAAAGTATTCTTCATCCTCCGACCAGTCCCAGGTATCCATATCTATGGGGAATTGCCATTGGAAAGCATTTGCCGCCGTATCCCTGAATTCGCCCGTCAGCCGGTGGGTCAGGTAGCCGGACGTCGGACAGGTATAGCTTACTTCGGGATTATCATCCTTGAACTTCTCGTAAGCGCGGACATCCATCCAACTCATGACCGGCTCGGCCAGGGTGCCGTCTTTTTTCATGAAGACCCTGCAGCAGCGAATGGAGCATAGGCCGACGCCCATGATATCCTTCGGATCCCCTTTGAACTGGCTCATCAGTTTTTTGCAGGCGGCTTTGAGGCTGTCCCACAAATCATCGTCGGGATGCTCGATATATCCCGGTTTTCTGGATATCATTTCCCTAAGCTTTTCAGTTGCGCGAAGAACGATATCTCCCTTTTGGTTGAACATGACAACCTTTGTGCTCTGGGAGCCGCTGTCCACGCCTATGAGATATTTATCTCCCATTTTGAACCCCCCTGAATGATTTTTGCGGGGACTTGCGAAATACAGTTTTTTCCGCAAGCCCCGCAGTTATAACAGCACAACGCAGCTAGGCAGCTACGGCATGATTAACGATTACCTTGTGAGGAAGCCGCCATCCACCGTCAGGATATGCCCGTTTACAAACTGGGACGCCCTGCTGGCCAGGAAAACGACAGCCCCCATCAGGTCGGCAACATCTCCCCATCTGCCGGTAGGTGTGTGGTCGACAATCCATTTGCTTCTTTCGGGGTCTTTCATGGATGCTTCCGCAACTTTGGTCTTAAAGTATCCGGGCGCGATGCCGTTTACCTGGATATTGTACTGGGCCAGTTCGTCGCAGTATGCTTTTGTCAGCCCTGCAAGACCGTGTTTGGAAGCGGCATAGGCCGGCGACCACTGTCCTCCGAGGAAAGAGAACAATGAACAGATATTGATGATCTTTCCGCTCCGCTGAGGAATCATGAACTTAGCCGCTTCATAAGTCATCTCGTAAGCAGCCGTAAGGTTGATGGCTATCATGGGATCCCAGGCTTCCCTGTCGAATTCCAGAACCGGTTTGCAAATGCATATGCCGGCGCAGTTAACCAGGATATCTACTGAACCAAGGGTTTCGACACACTTTTCAACAATCTTTTTGGGTATTCCGGGTTTCGTCAGGTCGGCCTCCATATAAACCGCCTTAACACCCTCGGCTTCAAGCAGGCTGTTGAACTCCGGATCATCGGGCATGATGCTCGGCATGAAAATATTGGCTCCTGCCTTTGCCAACGCCAGGGAAAATGCCTGGCCCAGACCCGTATTGCCTCCTGTGACGATTGCGTTCTTTCCCTTTAATGAGAAGAAATCCATGCTGAAATCGGTAATATTCATGCTTCAGCCCCCCTATGCTTAATTTTCTCATCATTGATTTTTTGAACCATTTTTTTGATAAATTCTTGTGAATCGCCTTCCACAACGATGTCGGACACGCTGCAGATGGGCGCGTTTCTGTTGGTGTTGACAGAGATAATGCTTTCCACGTTCTTTAAGCCTTCCATATGCTGCACAGACCCGTAAATCCCCAAAGCGATGTATAATTTCGGACTGACGGTTTTCCCCGAAAGCCCCACCTGGATAGAGCGAGGCGCAATACCACTGTCAACGATTCGTCTGCTCGCAGAAACCATTCCACCCAAGGCTTCTGCAAGCGAATAAAGCATATCGAAATGCGCCGCGGTACCACCTCCTCCGGAAATCAGAATTTTGCTTTCCCTGATGTCCTGTGCCTTTTCTGCTTCGATTCTCTCCGTAAGTCTCAGCCGGGCAGGCTGAACATTGTCAGGCCGAAAGGATATGATCTCGGTATCTTTGACGGCTCCGGGCGTATAGGTGAATACATTGGGCCGGACACTCATCATCATCGGTTTTTTTCGATTGGTGACCACGGCTGCAAACAGCTTACCGCTAAAGGCCGGCCTTATCAGTTCAACCTCCCCGTGCTTGCAGGATACATCGGTAACATCGGCTACCAGTCCAACGCCAAGGCGCATGGCCACTCTCGGTGCAAGCATTCTTCCCCTGTAAGTGGCAGGTATCAGAATACTGTCGAAATGGTAAGCCCGGTGCGCTTCTTCCAGGCAATTGGTCAGGTTTCTTACGTCATGCTCCCGTATACCTTCATGTTCAACACAAATCACATAGTCAAATTTGCCCATGGCAGCGTCGGACAAACCGTTCACACAAAAGGCATAGGTTTCATAGCCACCGTCCGGATAAATCCGGTTCACAGCTTCAAGCAGTTCAATCGAGCTTTTGATATCCTCTTTGTCCAGATAAACAAGGCTTTTCTTCATATCAAACAAACCCTTTGTATTTCAGAAACTGGTAGACGGTTTCAATTCCCTTTTCATCAGTCCCAACAACGATTCTCTTTTTTTCCTGCACCGGAGCAGCCGTGAAAGTCCTTTTTACCCTTGTCATCGACCCCTTAAGGCCCGTTTCGCTTTCAGGCACGCCAAGCGCTTCATTGTCCAAAACCGTTATCCTGTCCCTTACATCCAGCTTCAAATCCCTGTACCTCACATAGGGCAATTTGTATTTGCTTTCACTGCTCAGGCTCAGAATACACGGAAGCTCAATCTCATATCTCTCCAAACATCTTTCCGTATCCGCATCCACGATAGCGGTATCGCCATCAGGGCTGACTTCATGGATCTTCACGATATGGGACAGCTGCTCCAGATCCAGAAGCTCGGCTATCTGCGAAGGGACATGGGAGGTATCCCCATCAACAGATCGGGTCCCGGTGAGGATGAGATCGTAGCCGGTCTTCTTCAGATAACTGGCGATAATCTTGCTTGTGGCATAGGTATCGCTACCTGCGAACAACCGATCCGAGATGATGGTTGCCCGATCCGCCTTGCGCCTGAGCAGATCCTCGACCAGCGGCAACACGCTTCCAGGTGCCATGGCCACAATTTCCACCACGGTTTCCGGCCTCTTGGCCTTCAGGTCCAGGGCAAAAGCCAAAGCGCAGGCATCGTCAGGATTCAGGACAAGCTTTGCATTCTCTCTGACCAATACGTTTCTTTCGTAGTCGTATGTGAAATTGTCCAAATCAGGAACAAACTTTATCAGGCACACGATTTTCATTTAATGCACTTTCCTTTTTCGTCATCCTCATGAATGCGATTACCAGCGCCGCGCCTATTATGCCGAAAATGGCACTTGCGATGAAGTAAGCGTTATATCCGCCGTTGGGTCCAAAGAGATTAAACATCAGACTGTTGAAGGGGCCAAGTACGATATCCGGCAAATATCCAACCAGCGAGATAAAGCCTATGGCCGAACCCAGTATCGCATTGTCGATTTTGCAATCCCCCAGAAGTGACCAGTAAGTTCCGCGGATGGCATAGAGGAATATTCCCGCAATGACAACCAGGACATAGAACAATGCTGGACCCATGTCCGGGGGCAGCACGGACATCAGGATGAGGCATGCAGCCGCACCAAGCAGAACACTCATCACGATCCGTGCTCTTCCAAACTTATCTGCCAGAAATCCTCCGCCGATACCGCCAACAGGCCTCATCCAGAGCACAATAACCGTAATCGTCGCTACTGTCACAGGATCAACGCCTATGTTGGTCTGCAGGAATCCGCCAACGTAATAGACAGTCCAATACACGGAATAGGACAGGAAAATAATGCCTCCCATCAGGTAGGTAAATTTGTTCCTGAATACTTGTCCCAGATCGGCCAGCTTAATGCCACTTTGTCTGGCCACCTGCTTCCCGGAGGTTATCAGTTTTCTGTCATCCGCAACGAAAATGGTCACGAGTATGCCGATAACGATCAGCACGATCGAGTACATGTAGATAATGGCCACCATGGCGGAGCGCTTGTCCGCAATATCCGTACTGTTGCCCATAATGCCGGAGAAAATCATCAGGGCAATGCTTGCCAGAACAGCTTCCACAACGCCACGTCCCCCGTCAAGAATCCCGAAGAAACGGCCTTCCTCTTCCTGGCTTGCCAGGAGCTTCACCATCTTCATGTGTGCGCTCCAGAAGGTAAATACCGAGAATACTCCCCAGATGCAGTAGATAATCACCACATTCGTATAGCTGGGCACCTGGGCAAACCACAGCCCACCCGCAGCCGTGCCGAACAGAGAAATGGACAGAAGCCTTTTGGCAGAAAACCTGTCGCTCAGCAGGCCGCTGGGGAAGTAGCCTATGACCCATACGATCCCAAGGAAGGAATAGATGGTGTTGAGCTGTTGGAGCGAAATGTTGAAGACTTCCAGAAGTGTTTCCTGATAATTGGTTTTCAGATACATGATCGGATAAATTGCCCCTGCTGCCAGAACGATCAGCAAGAATTGGAAATACCTTTTGAGCTTGCTGTTCATACACCTGCACCCTCCATTTTTGATATTTTATAAATTGATGAACGAAAAAGGACCGGGGGGATTTGATTATCGGATATATTTCATACCTTCTTCCTGGGGATAAAGGGTTCCGAAATTCATAATGCCATTGGGATCAAAGGCTTCTTTCAATTTTTCAAGCATGTAATATGCAGAGCCGTGTTCTTCCTTGGTCCATTCCGTACGATATTTACCGATGCCGTGGTGATGGCACATGGAACCGCCGAGTTTCAGAGTTTCTTCTACGATGATGGAATGCAGCGGGTGGTGATAGATGATCAATTCGTCTTCCGGAGCGCAGTTAATATTGTAGTTATAAACGAAGTACAGGTTTGTTCCATTGATGTAGCTGTGGGATGAATGTGCGCCGAGCAAAGTCAAATCATCTGCTCTGGGGAACTCGTTCCTGATTCGGTTGATGACATTGTGGTAAATCTTGGGGATTGTTTCCCAGTTGGCCGATATTTCCGTCGTGAAACCGTCGTGCCTGTCATTTTCTATCATGCCCTGGATCTCGTCATCGATATCCTTCTGGGTCCAGTTCAGGTGGTCATACCAGTCCGATATCAGCTGGCTGTCAACCTGTTCGATGATACCGTCTTTGTATTTTTCGACAGCCTCCTCAATCCCTGCGCAGGTGGCCTGGACAATATGCCTGTTTCCTTCCGCCATGAAAATCAATACGCATTTTCCCTTGTGGAAGTGATAGAAATGCTGCCTTGCATCATCTTCAGAATAGACCCTCGCGAAAGACGGGCGATAACCGTTGACGATAACCTCTCTGAGTATCTCGATACCGGTATCAAGGTCCTTGATGAGGTACCCATAGAACCTGTTGTTTTCGGGGAAGTATCTGAAAAGTTTAACAGTGACTTCGGTGATATAACAGAGCGTTCCTTCGTTTCCGATGGCGATATGCCGGATATCCGGGCCGGCTGAGCGGCGGGGCACATTTTTGATTCTTGCGACGTGACCGTCGGGAAATACGCATTCGAGACCGACAACCATATCTTCAATGCCGCCGTATAACGTTGAGAACTGTCCAATGCTTCTTGTAGCCACCAAACCGCCAAGTTTCGCGATGGGTTTGGATTGCGGTGAATGACCGGTGGTACAGCCCAGCTTTCTCGCTTCATCTTCAAGCATCTGCAAGGGAACGCCTGCCTGGACGGTTGCTTCCATATTGTATGTATCGATCCTGAGAATTTTATCAAGATATTTGGCATCTATGACAACCGTCAGTTCCTTCCAGTTCTCAAGGCCGCCTTCCGTGGCGGTTTTCCCGCTCCGCGGAATGACATTGATACGGTTTTCATTGCAGAACACCAAAATCTTTCGCACTTCCTCAGTGGATTTGGGATAAACAATTGCGGTGGGCAGCGGTACATCCAGAGCTTTCTTGGCTTTCGCATACTTTTTGTAGCGGTCCGCGGATGCATCATACAGCTCATCCGGATCGGTATTGATCTGTTCCTCGGAGATGATGGATTTCAAGCCGGCTAGCAATGATTGATTATCCAAAAGAATGACCCTCCTTTTATGTCATCTGATATCTAAATTGTACAACCGCATTTATGGCCAAGTCAATAATTTTTGTGGAAAATTTCTTATTATTTTATCTTGAAACCTATTAATACGGAAAATTTTCCTCACATTTTACCTATTATCAACTATAAATAGGTATATATTCTATTATTGCTTGAACATGGATCATGATATACAAAACATTATTCTGATCATAAACCTTTCCTTTTGCGACAACATGAAGCGCATGCTATAATCATAATCAGCCATTAGGATTGAAAAATCCGAACGGAGCAGAACGCATAACGGAGAGCTATCGATTATGATTAATATCAATTTTGATCGTTTGAATCCTTTGGAAAAAAGCATTCATGAAAAACTGACGGAGCATGCAAAAACATCAGATGGTTTATCCATCAATGAGGCTTCCGAATTGTGCGGGTGCTCCATATCCAAAATATCCAAGTTTGTCAAAAAGCTGGGCTTCAGAAATTTTAAGCAATACGTCGATTTTCTGTATAACAGGGAGCAGCCCCGAATCGAAGTTTCGGCCGAACTGGAACGTTTGAAGAGATTCATTGATGATTTTGACATTTCGATAGTGGACGAGTTCATTGCTATGCTGCGAACTCATGAAAAGATTATTCTGTTTGGATATGGTCCATCTTTCATATGCGCGAGTTACTTTGAGTACAAGTTAAGGATAGTGACCAATAAAGTTGTCATTGCAGTTCCCGATGAAGTATCTGTTGAAAGACTGATGGATGACACAAGCCTGCTTGTCATTTTTTCCGTAACGGGGAAATTCAGATCCTTTGATGACTTAAACAGAACCGCGAAAGAAAAAGGCTGTGATGTACTTCTGGTGATGGAAGAATACAATCCCCAAATCCAAAAGGGATATGACAAAATATTCTGGCTCTCCAGATATCCTCAGCCACAGGACTTTAAGCCTTACGAAAAGACAAGAACCGTTTTCTTCATCTTCATTGAAGAAGTCATTCTGCGGCTTTTGGCTGATAATCGCGAGAATGCCCGGACTGAAAATGAGTAAAATACCGGGAACGAAAAGGGCAATAGGAACAATGGCAGCAACAAAGCCTAAGCATCATCCCATCTTTTTCTTAACAGTTGAAGCCTGACCCTATGGTAAAACCCGGACCCCACGGGATTCGGGGGATATACCGCGCCGGCATAACACCGATGTATTGCTATTTCGTGCATGTATTCCATATTATCATATGAATTGGTATAATTTGATTAGTATATGACTCAGGGGTGTTTGACCGATGAAGCGGCACGTAAAAACCATAGTGGTATCCGTTCTGGTTATAACCCTCGTCGCTGTTGCCGTTGTATTACTTTGGGCAAGCCAGGATCGCGCTCCTTCCTCTGACGGACAGGTAGCAAATGAAGCGATCATTACTGCAACGCCTGAAGGAACACAAAAACCGGATGCCGCCGGTTCATCCGAATCAGATCCATCCCCCAACACCAATCTGGAAATCAACATTTATGCAGTAGAACCGGACACAACGCTCTACCGGCTTGTGAATGCCTATGCCCAAAAGCATTGAGGCTACCTTTGTAAAATCAAGACTATCGATTCTTCCACCTACTATAACCCCACAGAAGTCCTGACCATGATCAACCAGTCGCTGCAAAGCGGTGACGGCGCTGTTGATATCTATCTTATCCCCGACCAGTATGCTCCATATTATCTTCGTGGGGAATATTCCGAGTATGCCTGCACCTACAGGGAGCTGGGCATCGACGTGGAATCCGCGCTGAAAAAGGCCGAAATTCCGGAGTATGCCGTCGGGCGCAATGCAAACGGTGAAGTAGTGGCTCTCCCTTATCTTGCAGGAACAAGCTTATTTATGTACCGTAGATCTATCGCCAGGGAGGTTTTGGGAACGGACGATCCTGACAGAATCAACGAAATCATCTGGGGCGGAACGCAAAGCTGGGATAAATTCCTTGAAGCGGCCAAAACCCTGAAGAAGCACGGATATTATATCGCGCCCGGCTATAAACATCTTGCGTGGATGATCGACACCAGCGCATCTCCCACCCGGGATGCGGATCCAAACGAAGTCAATCCCCTTTGGAAGGAATTTATGGATGTTTCCAGGTATATGTTCGAACAGGGCTATATCCTCAACTCGGATGGTTGGAGCGATGCGTGGTACAACAATACGGAAGGTCCGGACAGCAGGGTATTTGGGGCCGTTGTTCTCCCTGACTATTTCGAACATGCCATAAGGGAAACCCCCGGCGACTGGGCTGTATGCATGCCGCCCTTCCCCACATGGATAGCCGCTTATCCGGGGATTATGGTCAACAAGGCATCGCCCAACAAAGACATCCTGGGACCTTTGATCGAGTGGATCACACTCGACTGTTCGGAAGAAGGGGCCCAATACGGTCTTGCAACGGGCGATTTGCTCGGTTTCAAAACATCGGTGCTCTCCGGAACGGTCCTGAAAAATGCTGAAAGCCGACGTGATGCCTTGGGCGGGCAGGATGTCAATCCCGTCATCTATAACATGTTGAAACAGCCCCTGGGAAAACATGACGGTATGTCCACCTTCAACCTCTGGCTTGATGCCATGGAAGGCTATGTGAACGGGGAGACGGATAAAGATTCGGTCATGCGCCTCTTCAAGGAGGAGGCAGAAATGTCCAAAAGCAATTTCGGGCCACCACCTTTCTGATATCCGGACGCACACCATCTTCGGCGATTACGTTACGGGTATGTCTTCATCTACCATAACGGCACCGAATCCTATCATAGTTCTAGGGGCTTCCGCGGCATACTAAAGGTGTAAAGGCTCGGAACAGCCAATACAGTCCGTAAATACACAGGAGACAGCTATTTTATTCAGCTATCCCCTTGTCTGGTTTAATCCTGTTCTAAGATTTCCCGGGGCTTCACTTCGTATAGCCCCCTGAATATCATGTCATAACCATGAAGCTCGTCGGGCCTTCCTATGGCCACCGCTTTCATTCCCGCGCTTTTGGCGGCATCGATGCCCGCCTGCGCATCTTCAAAGACAACGCTTTCTTCCGGCTTCACTCCCGCCTCTTTTGCTCCCAGCAGGAAGACTTCCGGATCCGGTTTGGCCTTCGTGACCCTGGTGCCGTCGATGATCACGTCGAAATAGGGAACGAGCCGGAGGTTGTTGAGAATCAGCATAGCATTCTTGCTGGCGGATCCCAGCACGGTTTTAACCCCCAGATCCCTGAAGCCGGCAAGGCATTCAACGGCACCGTCCAGGATCTCGCTTTCATCCATCCTTGAGATGTATTGGACATACCATTCGTTTTTCCGGGCAGCCATGGCAGCCATTTCTTCCGCGGTGAACCTGCCCGAGAGCCCGCCTACTTCCAGCAGGATCTCGAGGGAACGCATGCGGGACACGCCCTTGAGCCTCTCGTTATCCTTTTCAGTAAAGACAAAGCCAAGCTCCTCGGCCAGCCTCCGCCATGCCATGTAATGGTACTTGGCCGTATCGACGATCACGCCGTCAAGATCAAAAATTGCAGCTTTGATTGGCAATGGTCTAACCTCCAAAACAAGTATATTCGCAATGTCAACCGCTTGCATAAAAATGTGCAAAAAATAGGTTCGGGCAAGAACCTATTTTTATTTTATGAGGAACTGTGAGGAAATACAATAGAAAAACAAGGGACACAATATGACAAAAATACACAAAAAGGTTGTAAAAACAAAAAGAATTTTGTATATTTGATATGGAGGCTTGTGCAACCGATTGCCCTCAGCCGCGTATCATGTTAAGGAGGAATTGAGATGGTTAAGATCTTGAACAGAAAATTCCTTTTCAGAAACATGGGCAAAACCGCACCGGAGAAACAGAAGAAAAGCGTCCTGGCTTCGATTTTCAGTTTTTTCAGTGAGCGGCTGGTCGTAAGGATTATCACCCTGATTGTATCGGTGGTTCTCGTCGGAAACATCATCCTATTAAGCTATGTCGTCGGCAACATGAGGGCCGTAAAGCTCGATGAAGAAATACGCGTCACCAAGAGCATCGCCAATGAGAAAGCAAGGCGCATCGAGATCTCCATCTCCCAGGCGATCCAAATGGGATCCGTTGTTATTGACACCAAAAGATTGCCTAAGATATAATATTAGTGCAAGCGTTTTCACACTAATAATTGTGGGAATGAGTGATTCCAAATGAAGATTACGATAAATGATGTTGCAAAAGCCGCCGGCGTTTCCACTTCAACAGTCTCGCGGGTCATTTCGGACAACCCGAGAATCAGCGAAGAAACGAAACGGCGTGTCAGAAAAGTCATTGAGGAGCTTAACTACCATCCCAACGCGATTGCCCGGAGCCTGGCAAACAAATCTTCAAAGACAATTGGCCTCATTCTCAACACCGAAGCGGAAACCCTGATAAGAAATCCATTCTTTATCCAGGCGATGACGGGTGTCAGCCAGTATGCGCAGGAAAACGGCTATAATGTCATGTTTGCCTATAACAAAAGCGAAGCCGGTGATCTGGACATTGCCTTTCGTTATGTCAACAGCAGGTGTGTCGATGGTATCATCCTGTTCACCTCAAGGACAAACGACAAATGCATCGATTTCCTGACAAAGAACGATTTCCCGTTCTCCGTCATCGGGCGGCCCGACCAGACCGAGGGTGTGCTTTGGGTGGACAATGACAACTTTCAGGCGACCTATCAGGTCACCAATGATCTGATAATGAAAGGTCACCAGCGGATCGCTTTCCTGGGAGGCCCTCAGGATCATAACGTGTCACGAGACAGGTTTGAAGGATTCAAGAAAGCCATGACCGTGCACGGATACGCCATAGACAAGGACTTGACCTTCCTGGACGGGAGTTTTTCCGAAGAATTCGGCAGCGAATGCATGCTCAGGATCATTGCTGCCGGTGAAAAAGGCGCCTATCTTCCAACGGCTATTGTCACCAGCGATGATATGCAGGCCCTCGGGGTATTGAAGGCGATGCGGAAAAAGAATATCTCCAATATTGCGGTAACCGGCTTTAACAACACGCCGATAAGCCTGTATCAGAACGAAAGCTTTACCTCTGTCGATGTCAACGCGAACAAACTGGGTTTTTATGCCGCCAAGCTCCTGATCGGCAAGATTGAGGGCAGAAAAAATCTACCCACCCATTATATTGTCCCAACAAACATCGTGGAAGTCGAACCCTTTTATTGATTACAACAAAGTACCAATGGAGGTTCCCTATGTGCAAACTGATCTCGGACAGTTGGAAGATAATCCAGGTGGGCTTTTCAGCAGAAGAAAATCGTTTCTTTGAAAGCATCATGTCTACCGGAAACGGCAGGATGGGACTTAGGGGAAACCACGAGGAAGATTATTCCGGCGATTCCCTGAAAGGAACCTACATTGCCGGCGTGTATTATCCTGACAAGACACGTGTCGGATGGTGGAAAATCGGTTATCCTGAGTATTTTGCAAAGGTGCTGAATGCCGTTGACTTTATCGGCATCAAGGTTGCCATAAACGGCGAGAATGTGGATTTGGCAAAATGCCGTTATAAGGATTACAGGCGCGAGCTGGACATGAAGGAAAGCATACTGAGAAGAAGCTTTACCCTCATCGGAAAAGACGGTTCGGAATTTGAAGTAAACGCCGAGCGCTTCTTGAGCTATGCGGACGGTGACCTTGCCGCCATCAAATATGCCATAACCAGCCTGTCGGGCGAGGCTGAGGTGGTTCTAACACCTTTCCTGAACGGCGACGTAAGGAACGAGGACGCCAACTATAACGAAAAATTCTGGGAATATGTGGCCAGCGGCACCGACGGTTCCTTATCCTACATCACTTCCAGAACGTTAAAAACCCATTTTAACGTGACAGCCGCCTTTACCTGGGAGCTTTCCGGGACAGATGTCCTGGAAAACGAACCCGTAAGCGATAACGGCGGAGAATTTGTCGGGAACAGGATCAGGACAAGAATCGGGAAAAACGGAACCGTGACATTCATCAAATATGTTTCGGTCATCAGCGACAGGTATTATGATACGGATAAGCTGGTAGACATTGCACAGGAAAAGGCATTGAAAGCCAAGGAAACCGGTTACCGGAGTCTCTTTGATGCCCACAGGGCCAAATGGGACAATATCTGGAGCATGGGCGACATCACCATCAAAGGCGATGTCAGAGCCCAGCAGGGCATCAGGTTCAACATCTACCAGCTGAACTGCACCTATTCGGGTGACGATCCCAGGCTTAATATCGGGCCCAAAGGGTTTACCGGCGAGAAATACGGCGGAAGCACCTATTGGGATACCGAAGCGTTCTGCCTTTATTTCTACCTGGGTACGAGGGAGCCCCAAATTGCAAGAAGCCTGCTTGAATACCGCTATAACCATCTTGAAAAAGCGAAGGAAAATGCCAGAAAGCTGGGAACCCGGGGCGCCCTGTATCCCATGGTGACCATGAACGGCGAAGAATGCCATAACGAATGGGAGATCACTTTTGAAGAGATCCACCGCAATTGTGCCATTACCAACGCCATCAAGGTTTATTCCGAATATACCGGCGACAAATCCTATCTCTATGAAAAGGGCATCGATGTCCTGGTGGAGACCTCCAGGTACTGGGTTTCGAGGGTAACCTACCATCCCGGCAAAAAGGTGTATATGATTCTGGGCGTCACGGGGCCCAATGAATATGAGAACAATGTCAACAACAACTGGTACACAAACCGGATGGTGAAATGGAGCCTTCAGTATACCGTCGATACTCTGGAAGAGATGCGGGAAAACGCAAACAGGCTTTATGAGGAGGCCATAAGGCGTCTCGGCGTGACCGCGGAGGAAGTGGAAACATTCAGGAAGGTCAGCATGAACATGTATCTTCCCGAGGACAAGGAAAGAGGCATATTCCTGCAGCAGGACGGCTTCCTGGACAAGGAGATTGTTCCCGTATCGGAACTGAATCCGTCGGATCTCCCCCTCAACCAGAACTGGTCATGGGACAGGATACTGAGGTCCTGTTACATCAAACAGGCGGACGTCCTCCAGGGGTTATGGTTTCTCAATGAGGAATATTCGCTTGAAGAGAAGAAAAGGAACTTCGATTTTTATGAACCGCTGACGGTGCATGAGTCCTCATTGTCGCCCTGTATCCACGCGATTCTGGCGGCGGAGATCGGGCTCAGGGAAAAGGCCTATGCATTTTATCTGCGAACATCAAGGCTGGATCTGGACAATTACAATAACGATACCGATGACGGCCTTCATATCACATCTATGGCCGGTACCTGGATGAGCATAGTACACGGTTTTGGCGGTATGCGGATTAAGAAAGGCGAGCTGTATCTTGCGCCGTTTATCCCGGAACAATGGGAAGAGTACTCCTTCCGTCTGGTATTCAGGGGACGGATTATCAAAATAACCGTGGATAAATCCGGGACGACCATACGCCTTGAACAGGGCGATCCGCTGGATATTCTGCTCTTTGACCAACGTGTGCGGTTAGCCCCGGGAACCGACTATCATCATGCCCATAGCTGAATCAAACAGGCGCATACTATAAGACCATCCCGAAAATGATCTCGTTTCGAACGTATCCTGCATTATACCAGAATACTCCCCCCACATAATCCTGAGCGCCCTTGACAAAGGAAGGGCGCTCATCCTTTTTCCCTGCAAATAACCACAATGGTACAAACCTTTTCGTTTTTATATATGTTACATAACAACTTACTTGTGCCTGATGGATTAATATGCCACTTTGCTCAAAAAAACAATAAAATCCTCCTTGACCAGTATGGAAAATCATGCTAATATATTAATGCAAGCGTTTGCACTTAAACACAAAAGTAGATTGCATGATGCTCCATTTTTGAAAGTACAGTAAGCTATAAGAATATTTATAGTCTGTCACAAATAATCAAGGAGGAAGAGTAATAAAAAAGATATTGGCTTTTGTCTTAATCGCTACTCTGGCATTTTCCATGGCAGCCTGTGCAACATCGTCCGACACAATGGAAATCTACTTTTAAATTTCAAACCGGAGATTGCGGCAGTTTATGACAAGATAGCCGCTGATTACGAAAAGCCATGATGGCCATGCTGGTATTGGCGATCGTGCCTATTGTTATCTTCTATCTGGTATGTCAGAAGTATATTATAAAAGGTGTCATCGAAGGAGCTGTGAAATTCTAAAGCATATCCTGAGAACAGGGAGCGGAAAGTCATCCGCTCCCTGTTTTTGACGGTGTAAATCGCCGTTTTGTCCAAGTTCTATATCAATAATATCCCCTTGACTTTCCCGGAATAATAAAATAAAATGATTTATGTAACCGGTTTCATTAATCAATGGAATTAAGATCAAACTATGAAAATGATCCAATCTACGCAGCACATTACTCTGATTGCCCCGATTAGCTTATATACTAATATCCAGCTATTTTTGACTTATGACATTGTTGTCCACCCGATTGGTTTTACAATATAAACCTCATGAAACTGGTTTCATAAATTATAAGGGGGATGGATTCTTGGCTAGTATAAATGATATCGCTAAAGCAGCAGGCGTATCCAAAGCAACTGTCTCACGCATTATCAACGGCAATCCGGCTATTTCGGAAGAAACCAGGCAAAAAGTGCTGAAGGTGATGAAAGAACTGAATTATGTCCCAAACAGCATGGCGCGAGGTTTGTCGAACCAACAAGCTTTTACGGTAGCACTACTTATCAACATCAATGATGTGAAATCATTTGGAAATCCCTTCTTCTATGAAGTGATGCATGGTATCGAGACGGTTGTGTACAGCAGAGGATTGTGCATGATCATAGCAAACCTTGAAAGCTCCTTGAAGCAAAATGAACTTCTGAAGTGGCTTATCTACGGCAAAAGGACGCAAGGTGTCATTTTGCCTTCATCCTTAATGAGCAATCAACTGGTAAAAGAGTTGAAAAAGATAAAATTCCCATTTGTCACGATAGGCGAGCCTGAGGGGATCAAAGAGCCCATTGACTGGGTGGATATCAACAACTATCAGGGCGGCATGCAGGCTCTTGAACACATGCTGTCCCAGGGGTACCGCAGGGTGGCATATATCGGCGGCGAACAGGTCAAAATCTTCAACAAAAGAAGGCTCGGCGGATATCAAGCGGCACTCGAGCAAAACGGATTGGCATACAGACCTGAATACGTTTGCGAGGGGCCTTCCACAAAAGATAACGGCTACCGTTCAATGAAGCAACTTCTCAGTTTACCGGAGCCGCCTGATGCAATCATTTGCAGCGACAATATCCTGTGCTTGGGCGCCATGAAAGCTATCCACGAAGCCGGACTCAATATTCCGAATGATGTTGGGATACTGAGTTTTGACAATATGCCTATCGCCGATCTTGTCGAACCCACCCTGACAACAGTGGATATCGATGTTTTTCAGCTGGGAGTCCAGACCGCCAATATCCTGTTCAAGATCATCGACAACCCTGAAGCCAGACAGCAGCAAAGCCTGATATCGACATGCATAAAGATGAGGGAATCGACATGCAGGAAAAAATAAGTCAAATTCTATTGCAGGAAAGAAAACAGCATATGATGCCGATTATCGCGATACATGAAAGCACAAGAGAATATATATATCCTGTTGACAGAAGAAGGCTGCGGATAAGAATAAGATGTTCACGGGAAAACATCCGGTCGTGCACGATAGTGTATTGGAACAGATTCAATGACTCGGTCAGGAAGCAAAGTAACCTTGTATGTACAGGCAGAGACAACGACTGGATATATTTCTCGGGTGAGCTTTCATTTGAAGAAACAGCCAGGTATATAAAATACTATTTCATAATCAGCGGCAACGGGAAGACCTGGTATCTTGGAAGGAACGGATTATCGTCTGTCGAGCCCAGGTACTTCTTTGAGTATCTTTACACAAATGAACTGGATGTATTGAAAGTGCCTGAATGGGCCAGAGGCTCGATTTTATACCAGATCTTCCCGGATAGATTCTTCAACAAGGACAAAGGAAATGATCCTCCCGGCGTTGTATCATGGGACAGTACCCCAAGCAGGGAGAATTTTTTCGGAGGGGATCTGAAAGGCATCATATCCAGGCTGGATCATATCAGTTCCCTGAACGTCGATGTTATCTACCTTACGCCTATTTTCAAATCACCGTCCAACCACAAGTATGATACCGAAGACTATTTTTCAGTGGATCCATCGTTCGGGGACATGGATGATCTGAGAAAGCTGGTAAGAGAATGCCATGCAAGGAACATCAGGGTCATACTGGACGGCGTGTTCAATCATTCAGGGTATTTCTTTCCTCCCTTCCAGGATGTCATCCAGAACGGGGAGAAATCAAAATACAGGGACTGGTTTTACATTGAAAGCTTTCCTGTCAGGACAGATCCGCCGAATTATGAATGTGTCGGTTACTACAAATGGATGCCTAAACTGCGGTTTAGCAATCCGGATGTAAGGAAGTATTTTATCGAGGTGGGTACATACTGGATCAAAGAAGCGGATATAGACGGATGGCGGCTCGATGTTGCCGATGAGGTCGATTTTACTTTTTGGCAGGAATTCAGAAGAGCAATAAAAAGCGTAAAGAAGGATGCACTGCTGATAGCCGAGACATGGAAGAACGGCAGCGACATGCTCAGGGGTGATCAGGTAGATTCCGTTATGAACTATCTTTTCCGTGACGCTGTTGTTGATTACTTTGCGACAGGAGCGATCCATTCCCTCGAATTCGATAACCTAATAGAGAGGATGCTGCATTTATATACTGCCGATTCGCTGCATGTCCTGTATAACCTTTTGGGGAGCCACGATACACCGAGATTCCTGAGCCTGTGCAATGGAAATCTTAATAGAATGAAGCTGGCTATCGCGTTTCAAATGACTTTTCCCGGGATGCCGGCCATCTATTACGGAGATGAAGCAGGAATGGAAGGAGACAATGATCCTGACTGTAGGAGAGCCTTTGACTGGGAAAACATCAACCAGGATCTCCTTGCATTCTACAGGAAGATGACGGCATTAAGAAAATCGGACCTTCCGTTGAGGTATGGGGAGTATCGAGGAATACATTGTGATGAAGGCACCTACGGTTTTGCAAGAAGCATAAACGGCGACAACACATATATTATCCTGAATAATTCCGCTGAAGAGAAGGCTCTGACCATCCCATGTTTCGAAAGCATTTCGGAGAAGTCGCGCTTTATCAGCCTTCTGGACGGAAAAGCATACATGCCTGAAGAAATTTCTGATGGGGAAACATTTCTCAATTCTGATATTTACGACTATTGCTCCAAGATCAAAATGATACTGCCGGCGTATCACTTTGAAATAATAAAAAAAGGAGGATAATCATTATGAGGCTCTTTTCAAGATTCTTAGCGGCATTGCTTCTGCTTTCGCTCCTGTTTTCCATGACAGGTTGCGGCGGACAAAGCTCGCTTCCTTCAGCAACAGATAAACCGCCAACTGAGACTGCAGAAACAAATGATGAAGGCAATGCCAGCAGTAAAAAACCGATTGAAATCGAATTTTGGCATAACTATGATGCTGGCGCGGGCCAAATCGACGTGTTGGAACAACTTATAGCAGAATTTGAAAGGGAAAATCCGGATATTAAAGTCAACCACTTGTATCTGGAATGGTCCGCACTGAGAAGCAATGTCTTTGCCGGTGCCTCGACCGGTGAGCTTCCTGATGTCCTGCGCGGCGATATTGGTTTTGTTCCCCAGTTCCAGAGCCTGGACATACTATTTGAGATGAGTTCCCTGCCCGATTACAACGATGTGGCTTCCAAAATCATGGAAGCACCGAACAGTACGGCGAAAATGGGAGATAAATTCTACGGGATTGCGGCAAACACCAACACGAAAATACTTTTCTACAATAAGAAAATGTTTGCCGATGCGGGATTGAGTATACCAAAGACCCTTGATGAGATGTGGGACTGCGCGGAAAAACTTTCGAACTCCAAAACCATAGGGTTTGTCGAAGCATGGACAGGAGTATGGAACATCGGACAGTACATTTGGAGCTACGGCGGCGATGTTATGGCGCCTGACAACAGTACCGCGACCGGTTACATCAATGGTCCCGTTTCTGTCGCCGTAGTGCAGAAGCTGGCCGACCTGTATAAAAAGAAGGCATTGTCCGGACCGACGCTTGATCCGGGGGCTCTGGGAGACACAGACGGATGGGCAGCAGGCGTGTATGCGATGGAGATCGACGGTCCATGGCGCCATACATTAGCACAGGCTGCAAACATAGACATAGGAGCCGTCCAGATGCCCCCAGGCCCGGCTGGCTCCATCGGAGTTCTTGGCGGAGAGGACTTTATGATGTTCAAAACTTCGGATGAGCAACACAGGGAAGCTGCCTGGAAGTTCATCAAGTTCATGGTAGACAAGAAGGCACAGGTTGCAATGGCCAAAGTCGGACAAATGCCTGTGAACAAGGAAGCCATGTCCGATCCTGAAGCATTGGAAGCTCTGCCCCTGCTGCCAATATTTGAGGAAGCTCTGAAAACAGCCCGCTCCCGCCCTGTAACTCCAAAATGGAGCGATATAGAAAATATTATAGCAACAAAAGTGGCAGAAGCAATAACCGGACAAAAAGATGTGCAAAAAGCGCTTGACGAAGCAGCAGCAGAAATAGACAACCTGTTGGCCTCGGATTGATCGGGCACCGGACAGGATGGGCCGTTGACAAAACGGCTCATCCTTATCCGGTTACAGAAGGAGGACACAAATGGATAATACGGACAACAGAAATGCTCATCATAAAAGCAATTATGCCATTAAAAACAATTTGCACCTTCTCCTGCTCCTGATTCCGGGCTTGGCAGTTCTGGTACTGTTTACTTTTTACCCAATAATAAAAATGGCGGTTATGAGTTTCTTTGACTGGAAAATAGGCTATTCACAAACATCACGGTTCGTCGGATTGAAGAATTACGTCGACGTTTTCACCGATCCGATCGCCCGGACAGCATTGGTCAACACATTGTATTATGCCCTGATCACGGTGCCGATGCAGATAGCCCTGGGACTTCTCACCGCCCTTCTGATATACGGTATAAAGAAGTTCAGCCTGACGTTCAGGCTGCTGTACTATCTGCCCGTCATAACTTCATGGGTTGTTGTCGCGTTGCTGTTCAGATATATTTTCAGCAATCAGGGGTTGCTGAATTACATCATTACCGAGGTGCTGCATATCAGTGATAAGCCGGTTGGCTGGCTTAGCACCCGATGGCCTGCTCTTACCGCCACAACGATACTCGGAATATGGAAAGGGATCGGATGGAACATGGTCGTTTTTCTTGCGGCCCTGCATGCAGTGCCTGTTGAGCTTTTCGAGGCCGCATCAATCGACGGTGCAAATTCAGTACAAAAATTCTTTTATATTACTCTGCCGAACATAAAAGGCACTATACTTTTCGCCCTTGTCATGCTGTTCATAGGAGCTTTCAATACTTTTACGCCGATAAATGTGATCACCGGCGGAAATCCTGCACACCAGACAGAAGTGGTGCTGACATGGATGTATTTCCAGACTTTTGGGACCGTAGGAAAAATGGGATATTCAGCCGCACTGTCCGTTATTATCTCACTCATCGTTTCTGTTATCGCCGTTATACTTTTCAGGGTAATCAAGCCTGAAAGCCGTGGAGGTAAATTATGAAAAGTGTGAGACGCTTCAATTACAGGTATATCATACTAATTGCCGGATTGGTTATTATGGTACTTCCGATGATATATATGGTGACGTCATCGCTCAGACCCAATAGCCAGACATTTACATACCCGCCCAGAATCTTCCCGGCACTTTCTGAGATAACTTTTGAAAACTATGCTTATGTTCTGGTCAGGCAGAACTTCTTTATGTACCTGAAAAACACGCTGATCGTGGCAGGAGTGTCAACCTTTTTATCTGCACTGCTGTCATCAATGCTGGCTTATTGCATTTCGAGGCACTCATTTCCGGGAAAGAACCTTCTGTTTGGAACGATTATAACGATAATGCTGATACCTGGGCTGGCCATGCTGATTCCGCAGTATGAGCTTGCAGTGGCATTCAAGCTTATAAACAACCTTTGGGGAGTAATCCTGTTCTATACCACATGGACAATACCGTTTTCCACTTTCCTTATAAAAGGTTTTATTGACGGTATACCTAAAGAGCTTGACGAAGCTATCTATATGGATGGCGGCTCGATCCTGACAGTTTTTTTCAGGGTGATCATTCCTATGGCCTCACCTTCGCTGGCGGCTGTCAGTGTTTTCAATTTTCTTTTTCCGTTCGAGGAGTTGGGATGGTCGCAGACCATACTCAAAGTCGACGCAAAAAGAACGCTGCCCGTGGCGATAACGCAGTTCTTCCAGGCACACAACAGGACCGACTGGGGATATGTCTTCGCAATGACCTGTCTTTCCATGGTTCCTGTAATTATCATTTACCTTTTACTGCAGAAGTATTTTGTGTCAGGTCTCACAACAGGCGCCGTGAAAATGTAATCTGCCGGAGCGTGCTCGGGGCTTTTCACCCGTTAGATTGCGCCCATGCCGGGCGCATGCCTGAGAACAGGGAACGGAACTCTGTCCGTTCCCTGTTTTGCTTGCTGCAACACATACCTGAGCATAGCTTCATAAGAGCCCTCCACAAAATGGATAGTATGAAAATGGATATGGCGTGTCGGAACAACAATCAGTTAAAATCTAATATGGATAAGCATGCTGACGCTGTTATGCAGAACGATCAATCGGGAGGTTTTACCTTGCTAAAGATTCAATACCTGGTATCCGGTGGCATCATCACAAATTATAAATGCTCGTCGAAGTGCAAGCATTGCTGTTATTCCAGTTCCCCAAAGTGGCCAAACGATTATATGACGCCATCTTTGGCTGATGAGATATTTGCCGTGCTGAAACGGTTAGGTTGTGATGCCATTCACATCGGAGGTGGTGAACCGCTTTTACAACCTGATAAAATTATGAGTGTTGTTGAGGCTGCTCATAGAAACAGTATTGGCATTGAGTATATTGAGACCAACGCATCCTGGTATAAGGATGCGGCATCGGCGAAAGCCGTCCTGAAGGAACTTAAGGATCATGGTATCAATACCCTGCTTATATCTATGGATCCGTACCATAACGAGTATATACCTTTTTGGAAAGTCAAGGGTTTAATCCAGGCCTGTTCGGACGTGAAAATGAATGTATTCCCCTGGCAAATGGAATTTTGGGATGAAATCGACGCGCTGGATGATCAAAAAACCCATTCCCTGGAAGAGTACATACGGCTTTATGGACAGGATTATCCCGTAAGGCTGATGGGCAGGTATGGACTTAACCTGAAGGGTCGGGCCTTTATGACATACAGGCCTTTTATGAAGAAACAGCCTGTTGATCAGATACTTAAAGAATCAAAGCCCTGCCGGCTGCTTTCAGGCATATATCATTTTCATGTGGACTTGTACGGCAACTTTATTCCCCAGTCCTGTCCGGGATTTTCGATTCCACTCAAGGAACTGGAGAACGGGGCCGATCCGGATAGATACCGCCTATTCAACAGTGTGGAATCTGTCGGTATAAAAGGTTTGTTTGAACTGGCTGAAAAAGAATATGGTTATATGCCCAAGAATGAATATGCCGGAAAATGCGATCTTTGCTATGATATCAGGAACCACCTGGTTCTGGAGCTGGGCCTGGATCTGCCCGATTTAAAGCCAGAGGGTCATTATAAGTATATTTGAATGAGGTTTGAATAGCGACATTCCTGAGATAAACCGTGAAATAATGATTCTCCGTTACTGTTGGAAACACGTGACATGAGTATTTATAGCTCATAAATTTGCAGGGGACGGCCTTCATCATTGGCTGTCCCCTTGTCTTTGCTTAACCTTCGCCGCTCCCGTCACATCCATCTCATTGTCATCCACTGTGGTGTTTCTGGTCAGCGTGCCGCTGCAGGGACATAACCGGCAGATGGCGGCAGATCACGTGGAATCGGTTAAATGGTGTTCTGCCTTATTTGGTGGTATTCAAGCGGTTCCGGCATATTATCACGATATGGGTTGAGCTCAAGAACGTAGTATTTGATATCATGCCACGCGCCATGCTTAAATCCAATATTGTGTAACGTTGATGCAAGAGTAAAACCCATTTTCCGGTGGAATACTTCACTGCCTTCATTGGGACAGCCAAGAACGGCAATGGCCTTTACAAACCCCTGCTTTTTCAATGCAGGAAGAAGGTTTTCATACAGCAGCTTTCCTGCCCCTTTCCGTGTGCTGCCATGTTTTACGTAAATGGAAGTCTCACATACCCACTGGTATGCTTTACGCTCCTTAAACCTGTGTGCATAAGCGTAGCCTATTATTTCACCATTATCCTCGCAAACAAAGAAAGGGAATTTTTCTTTGACTTCTTCTATTCTCCCGGCAAACTCCCTGGCAGAAGGCGCGATATACTCAAATGTATAACAGGTATTATCCACGTAATATTTGTATATTTCAGATAACGCCCCGGCATCGTCCAGATTAACTTCACGAATAGTCATTTTGGCAGGCTCCTTTCAACGACTCTCGCCATTCCCACCGGATTATGGTTTTTTTAATCTATCAGCAGTTGATCTGAGCATATGTTAAGCTGATATCTAGAATATAGAACAAATCGTATTGGAAGACAACTCTGAATATCACTCCCTGTTTTATAAGTACGTCAGCTATTACCCCTTATGTGTTCTGTAAAAAGGGGAAGGGCCAGGCTCCGGGTTCGGCACGGTAATGAAACAGGAAGAAGGCTGCCCATTCATTGGGCAGCCGACTCTCCCTCCACTGTACGTGCCATAAGGTATACGGCAGTTCAAGTTTACACGTCTTCACTGAATTCTCAGACCTTAACGAAAACGCCAGATGATATCATTCAGCATCAGGTTGTTCTTAAACGCCAATATATTGGTGTCTTTATTGATAAGCACACACTCGATATTTGCCATTTCGGCCCAATCCAGCATGTTCTCCGCAGTCAGGGCATATGAGAACGAAGTATGGTGCGCTCCGCCCGCCAGGATCCATGCCTCCGCGGCATCATGCAGCGACGGCAGCGGCTTCCAGAGTACCCGGGCAACAGGCAGCTTGGGCAGATCCTTTTCCACATTCACGGCGACAACATCGTTGACAAGCAGGCGGAAACGGTCTCCCAGGTCAATCAGGGACGCGGCTATGGCGTTTCCTGCTTTTCCGTTGAATACCATCCGTGCAGGATCCGCTTTACCTCCTATACTGAGCGGATGCACCTCTATTCTGGGCCGCGAGGCGGCAACAGAAGGACACACTTCCAGCATATGAGCGCCAAGAATCATGCAGTTGCCGGGTTCGAAGTGATATGTGTAATCTTCCATGAATGATGTGCCGCCATCAAGCCCGGAGGCCATCAGCTTCATGATCCTGACAAGGCCGGCAGTTTTCCAGTCGCCTTCCGCGCCGAAACCGTAACCTGCTTCCATAAGCCTTTGAACGGCTAGGCCGGGCAGCTGTTTCAAACCGTGAAGGTTTTCAAACGTGGTCGTAAAGGCGCCAAATCCGCCTTCCTCCAGGAAGGTCCTGATCGCAATTTCCAACTTGGCCTGGTACCTGATGGCATCCCTTACCGGACCTTCGGAAAGACCCTCAGGAGCAATCTCATATTTTTCCTCATATTCCTTAAGAAGCGCGTTGGCGCTCTGGTCGGTCACATCGTTCAGCACACTGACAAGGTCGCCGACACCGTAGCCATTGATCGACCACCCGAACTTGATCTGGGCCTCCACCTTGTCGCCTTCGGTCACTGCTACTTCCCGCATATTGTCGCCAAAACGGGCGATCTTGAGGTTTTTGCCTTCAACATAGCCGACAGCCGCACGCATCCAGACAGCAATCCTGCGTGAGACTTCAGGATCTTCCCAGTGCCCCGCAACCACCTTGCGGGAAATTCTCATCCGCGCACCGATAAACCCGTACTCACGGTCGCCGTGGGCTGCCTGGTTCAGGTTCATAAAGTCCATATCAATACTGTCCCAGGGGATATCGCGGTTGAACTGGGTATGCAAATGCAGCAAAGGTTTCTGGAGCATTGAAAGACCCGTTATCCACATTTTTGCAGGCGAAAAGGTATGCATCCATGTGATGATACCGGCACAAGCTGGATCCACATTTGCTTCCTGAATCACCTTTCTTATTTCATCAGGCGTTGTAGCCACGGCTTTGAAAACGATTCTGCCAGGAATTGAAGCATTTTCGTCCAATGATCTTGCAATCCTTTTTGCGTTTTCCTCCACCTGCAAAAGCGTTTGCGGACCGTAAAGATGCTGGCTTCCGGTAACAAACCAGAATTCGTATTTTTTAAGATCTATCATGGTCGTACCCCCTATATAAGTTTTAACTGTCTTCCCCGGCGTGGTTCTCCTGATACAATGATGCGCCTGGCTGCTTCCATGTCCCGATCAACTGCGGTTGCATATTGTGACTTCCTGCGGCGCGGTTGCGTATGCAGTTTATTGATATCGGATCAGGTACTATACCATAAGCACATTCAGCTTTGTCTATTGACCTTTTTCCCTGGCCTCAGCCATTCCGGCAGGAATCCAACTGCGCCTTTTTCCCGTACCGCCAGAATCACGCTTTGCAGCAGAATGAAGAAGCATAGCATCAGCCCGGTGGTAATGCTTTGATAATAAGGTTTGGTAAGCCCCGATGCGATAACGATATTCGTGATGGTCTTCAATGACAGCATCCCAAAAAGCGTTCCGATAACATTACCAACTCCGCCGGTCAACAATGTCCCGCCTATGATATTGGATGCGATCGCCTGCATTTCTGCCTGGGTAGCGTTGGCAGCATCCCCTGCGCCCGTATGAAGCAGGTAGACATAGCCGGCTATTCCGGACAATATCCCGGCCAGCAAATAAGCATAGAATTTTGTACGCTTTACGTTGATACCGAGCGTCAACGCACTGTGGCTGTTTCCGCCCACCGCATAGAGGTTGCGACCGAACCGTGTCCATTTAAGAGTTATCGCTACGGCTATCACCACGATCAATGCAATCACTACTCCCAGTTCGATCTGGGCAGGTATGAAGATCCCGGTTTTCCCGTAATAACCCAATCCGGGTATCGTAATGCGCATTTGCTTAAGTTTCAGGAAATCCGCATGAGTTGCTGTTCTGGGCGCAATGCTGACTATGGTTACCATGCCCCTGGCAAAGAACATTCCCGCCAAAGTGACGATGAATGGCTGTATATCCAGGTATGCCACCAGTATCCCGTGAAGCAGGCCGAAGAACAGGCCTATACCCAGGGCCAATAAAATCGAACCCGCAACAGTGCCGCCATGGTCTTCAAGATAAACAACGCATGCCATGGTTACAAGAGCCGTAACACCGCCGCCGGAAATATCTATACCGCCTGATATCATAACCATGGTCAGTCCGCAGGAAATGATGATCAGGAACGCATTGTTATTGAACAGGTCGAGGAACTGCTGGGGGTTCAGGAACCCACCGCCCCAGACCAACATGGCGATCATGTACATGCCAATGAAGGTACAGATCGTTATGGTCATCAGAAGGTTGGTGTTGGAGATAGGCTCCCTCGGTTTCCTTTCTGGCTTTCCAATGAATAAATCCTTGCCGTTTTTCATAGCTTATTCCCCATTACTCTGTTGATTTTTCCAAAATCCAAACAGGAATCACCTGAATGAACCGGTTGTGCCATTCCATCAGGCAGCTTTAGCCTGAACTTCCTTTTCAGTCTGTTTTTTAAACATTTTTTTGTACATCCTGACGACAAAATCCTTAACGACAGGAGAACTGAAGACCACTATCAGTATGATGACAACCGCTTTATAGGCTTTTACCGCCGCCGATGGGACCTTCATCGCATAAAGCGTAACGGTTAAAGCCTGAATGATGTAAGCTCCGATAACTGAACCGTAGAGATTGAATTTTCCGCCGCTCAGGGCATTTCCGCCGATTGCCACCGCCAGGATGACATCCATTTCCGCATCCAGCAGCAGGGTTTCATGGTTGATAAGCCCTATCCTGCATACGGTGATACAGCCCGCTGTAGCGACGCAGAATCCGGATATGATAAACGCTATGAGCTTGATCCAAACAGGGCTGATCCCATTCAAGTGGGCGGTCCCCTCATTGATTCCGACCACCTGCGTATATAACCCCAGATTGGTAAATCTTAAAAGAAGCGCGATCAAGATAAGGAATATAACCATGATTATGATGGGGGTGGGTATCGGTATCCCGGGAATAAAACCTCCAATACTGGCCAGCAGGGGGCTTGAGACGGTCGGCGTCGCACCGCCGTTTATCCAGTAGGCGATCGAGCGTCCCGCTGAAAACAATATAAGTGTCGCGATCATGGGCTGGATTTTGAATACGGCGACCAGCACCCCGTTGAACAGGCTGAAAAGAACTGAAACGACACAGCTGAACAAAAATGCGAGAAGAATCACAGGTATCGTGATTTCGTTCGAGCGGAGCACGCTTACAAAAACGCTGCCTGCTATGGCCGCCACGGCCGCGACGCTTATATCCTGCCCCTTACAGGATGATGTTATCAATGTCATGCCGATGGACAAGATAGCAATGGCAGATGCACCGTTCAGGATACTGATCAGGTTTCCTGAAAGTACGGCGTTCCCGTCGTTGTTAGTGGCAATTTCTATGGAGAAAAACGCCGGATCCCTGATCAGGTTGAAAATGACAAGCAGAAAAAGCGCAAACAACGGTATCGCCAACTGAGATCGCGTTATTTTCCTAATAAAACTGCCCATTATACCGCCTCCCCCGCTATGGTATGCATGATGTTGTCCTGGGTCATTTCTTCGCCCGTAAGCTCGCCCACAATCTTGCGATCACGCATCACTATCAGCCGTGAACAGGTACGAAGCATCTCTTCAATTTCGGATGAAATGAACGTGATGCTGACACCTTCCTCGGCCAGTTTAAGCACAAGTTTCTGTATTTCGACTTTCGTACCTACATCTATGCCGCGGGTCGGTTCGTCCAGGATCAGGTACTGAGGATTTGTCAGCAGCCAGCGTGCCAGTATGGCTTTCTGCTGATTGCCTCCCGACAGTGACTTGATGGGCGTATCCATGGAGGCGGTTTTTATGCCTAACAGTTTTATGTACTTGTCGGCAAAAGCTTCTGCCTCGGCCCTTGAAAACGGCCTGAAAAAGCCTTTCATTACCTGCAGGGCCAGTATGATATTCTCCCGGACGGACAGGTCCTCGACGATACCGTCCCGCTTCCTGTCTTCGGGCAGGTATCCGATGCCATGTTTCATGGCGTCCTTAGGCTTTTTGATTTTAACTTCCTTTCCGTTTATCCTGACTTTCCCGCCGGTTACCCTGTCTGCGGCAAAAATAGCGCGCACGCTTTCGCTGCGTCCGGAACCAAGAAGCCCGGTAAAGCCGTTGACTTCTCCCTTTCTGATCTTAAAGTCAAAAGCGTTGGAACAGTTTATACTCGATAAACCAACTGCCTCATAAACGGGTGGTTCATTCGTTTCCTCGTCCATTGGCTTACTTTTTTTCAGGGTTGAAACATCTTCAAGGTCTTTGCCCATCATCTTGGAAATGAGCTGCACACGCGGCAGATCCTTTATTTCGTATTCTCCCACCAGTTCGCCGTTCCTGAGTACCGTTATCCTGTCGCATATCTCGTACACCTGTTCAAGGAAGTGAGTGATAAAGATTATGCCAACACCGCGTGATTTAAGATCCCGCATCAACGAGAACAGTTTCTCGACCTCCTGTTCGTCGAGGGAGGAGGTCGGCTCGTCCAGAATAAGCACTTTACAGTCCATATCGACTGCACGTGCAATGGCAACCATTTGCTGCACGGCGATCGAACAGGTATCAAGCTGCTGGGTGGCCCTCGCAGGGATGTTCAGCTTCTCAAGTATCTCCGTTGCTCTTTTTTTCATTTTACGCCAGTTTACCGTATGGTAGCTGCCCCGCCCGATGAACATGTTCTCTGCGACAGTAAGGTTGGGGCAAAGGGTTATTTCCTGGTAAACCGTGCTGATACCCAGATTCTGGGCTTCATGAGGCGACTTTACATTGATCTCCCTGAGACTGCCGTCTATATTCAGGAACACCTGCCCTGAATCTTTCGGATGTACTCCGGTTAAAACCTTGATCAAGGTCGACTTACCCGCTCCGTTTTCACCCATTAGGGCATGGATCTCGCCTTTTCTGAGGGTAAAGTCGACATTCTGCAAAGCGCGAACGCCCGGGAACGACTTACTTATGTTCCTCATTGATAAAATAACGTCGTTCTGCATAAGGCTACCATCCTTAACTGCTTAAGTTTTCTCAATATAGCGGTGCAAGTATGCGGAAAGATCCGCATACTTTACACCGCTTAAAACCTTAAAAAACATTTATGGTTCGACTCACGCGCGTCCGTTTTCATTCGCCGATGCCGTATTTGTCTATGTCTTCCTGAGTAATGGTATTGCAATCGAAGTATCTTTCTTCGTTGATAACGATCTTTTCTGTAAGTTGCCCACCTTTTTCAAGGGTCTGGATCATCTCATGAATCTTCTGAGCCTGGAACGGGCTGCACTGGACGTCGAGGTTCCAGTTGCCGGCAAGCACTTCCCTGAGGGCCCACTTGTTGAAGTCAAAGCCTATGATGACGACATCCCCGTTTTTACCATGGGTGATACCAGCTTCATCGAGGGCTGCGACTGCGCCTTTTGCCATACCGTCGTTTTCAGCATAGATGACATTGAATTTCTCACCAGAGTTGATAACCGATTCCACGATCTGCTTGGCTGTTGCCTCGTCCCAGGTAGCAGTCTGCTGGACAACTTTTTTCATGGTGCCATTTGCGAACTGCTCGTCAAGAGGCTTTGTACGGCCGATCTGAGCGTCGCTGCCCATGGCTCCCTGGATATGTACGACATTGTATTCAGGAAGCTTCTGATCCAACAGCCACTGTACGGCCATCCTGCCCTGAGCTTCCATGTTGGAGATAACGGCGGCCTCAAACAGGCTTTGGTCAACGTTCATCATACGGTCGAAGAGGAATACTTTAACGCCGGCTTTCTTGGCGTTCTCAAGAACATTGGTCCAACCGTCGGTCGCTGCTGCAGATATCAGGAGGTAGTCCACGCCGTCGGTGATGAACTGTTGAGCTGCGTTCAGCTGCTCGTCATTCTTGAGGCTGTAGAAGGTTGAAACCTTATATCCGTTTGCTTCACTGAAAACTTTCTCAAAGTCTGCCACGTTTGCAGCACGGTATCCGGACTCGGAAGGCGGGTTGTTAACGATGCCGACTTTGATCAAGCCGTCATCTTTCTTGGACGTTTGGGAAGAGCCGCATGCTGCCAGACTTAACGCCAACGCTGCTGCCAGAATCAATGCAAGGATTCTCTTGATTCCCATCTTTTTATTCCCCTTTCATTATTATTCGTTGTGTTAAAATCATATAATTTCAGGGGAATAATATACAAGTTCTTTGTGCAAAATGCGTAAAATTTTCAACTAACTCATTTAAAAATCTAAAAATTGATTTGCCGGATCCCTTGTATTGTATTGCATACCATTTATTGTCACCATGTAATCATAATATTTCTAACTTTTACAGTAAAATAACTAACATCCGTGTCAGTATTCCCTGCTGTCTATTATTTCCCGGGTTATGGTTCGGTAATCGAAGTAAGTTTCATCAACGTAGTTTATCCTATCTATGGGTTCTCCTCGCTCCAGCTTCTTAATAACTTCGTCTACGTATGGACCCTGCAGTGGATTGCATTCCACATTCAACGCTATTTTGCCGGCAAGCGTGTACTCAAGGCCACGCCTTGTCGCATCAAACGAGATGACGATAACACCGTCTTCAGGGTTGCATTTCAAACCCGCTTCTTCCAACGCGGATATGGCTCCTAGCGCCTCTCCGTCGTTTTCACAGTATACCACGTCTATATCGGTTGTATTTTTCAGGATCGAACTCATGACTTCGTATGCCTTGGCCTTGGTAAAATCGCCGCATTCCTGCGCTGCGATCTCCCAGTTTGAATGCTTCCTTACCGCTCTTTCAAGCGGGATAGTTCTGCCTAACTGCGGGGTGGACCCAATCGTGCCCTGTATGTGGACTATCCGTATCGGTTCATCCGTTCTACCCTGCTCTTCCAAAAAGTCCTCCAGCCATTTGACCGCAATTTCGCCCTCCTTGTAGAAATCGGACCCGACATAAGCCGTATACAGGTATTCATCCTGCTGTTCGATGTACCTGTCAATCACGATGACCGGAATACCTGCTTCTTTCGCTTCCAGCAAAATGGCGGTCCATCCTGTCTCGACTTTTGGGGAAAACACGATATAGTCGACGTCCTGCTGTATGAACATTCTGATGGCGCGGATCTGATTTTCCTGTTCCTGCCTGGCGTCATCGAAGAAAAGCATATATCCGTTTTCTTCTGACAAAACCGATTTGATGTTCTCTGTATTGGTTACGCGCCACTCCGATTCGGCTCCCACCTGTGAAAAGCCCACCACTATCAGGTTATCCTCGGCAGATCCCGGCAAAGAGTGGGTATCTTCTCCTGAACACCCACAGAGAAACACTGTTGCCAGGCACAATATCACAGCAAGAAGTCTTCTCATATAGCCATCTCCTTGTCGCTCGTCTTCATGGGTATGGTTACGATGACCTTTGTCCCGACATCCAGTTCGCTTTCGATCGTCAGTCCGTATTCTGCACCAAACAGTATCTGTATCCTCTGATGTACCGTCCTCAAACCAAAGCCCTCGCCCTTGCCGATGTCGCCAAGAGAAGCCCTGACCTCTTTCAGCCGTTCTTCGGACATGCCGCGCCCGTCGTCCATCACTTCGAGGATGATATGCCCATTCTCCTCCCTGCCGGTAAGGCGGATGACTCCTTTTCTACGCCTGTTCTTTATGCCGTGATACAGCGCGTTTTCCACCAGAGGCTGAAGGGTCAGTTTTGGAATAATGTACTGTTTCAGATGCTCCGGGATGTCAATTTCATAATCCAGTATATCGCTGTAACGCATCTGTTGGATTTCGAGATAACTTCGGACATGCTGTTCTTCCTCTTCGAGGGTGATGACATTTTTACCCCGGCTCAATGAAAAGCGGAAATAGTTGGAGAGGCTTGCAACAATCTTTACGGCTCCGTTAATTTCACCGGACTCGATGAGCCATACGATAGTGTCGAGCGTATTATACAGAAAATGCGGATTGATCTGGGACTGCAGCAGCGCCAGTTCAGCTTGCCTGCGCTGTTTTTCCTGCTCGGTGCTCTTCTGGATCTGCCATATCAGGCGGCCTACCATGTTTTCTATACCGTCCGAGAGGATCTGTATTTCCTCAACATCGGCCTGGATGGGTTCTTTGACTAGCAAATTGCCCTTGCCTATCGCTTCGAGGCGTTCACAGATCTTATCTATGGGATCGACGATCTTACGGCTAAGCCTTTTCGAGCTCTTCAGCAGGAAAAACAGCAGCACCAGCGCAAGGAAAACGACTACGCCCATCAGAACGATCATGTTCCTGACCATGCCGGACTGCAGGCTGTTCAGATGTGCCGCTTCGTAATACAGATAGGTGTACATGAATCTCTGTATAAGGTCGGTCAATATGTAGATATTTTTCTCCAGTTGGTCCACACGCGAGTCGTACTCTTTTGTTTCTGCAATCTGCTGCATCTTTTCCTCAAGGTTGTTGCAAAGGCTGAGCACGCTGGAAATGGCTCGGATGCTTTCCTTTTTCGTTGTCGTGTCGTACAGCTTCTGCGCAATCTCCTTTGCGGACTTAACTTCCTCAAGAGGCAAACCTTCCGAGTACTGGCTGTCGATCACGTAATAATACATTTTCAGATCGACGTCATCCTTGAAGTTCTGGTTGAATTCCGAAGCCATGGTGACATTGTTCAGGATTGCATTGTATCGAAAAATATACAGTATCCCAACAGATGCAAGCACTAGGATGACCGTCATCAGCGGCAGGGATACCAACAGGCTCATATGCCAAAGCCTGCTCTGCATCTTTATCTTTTTTTCTTTACGCCTGCAATCAATGCTCACTGCCTGTCCCTCTCCGATATTCGCTGGGCGTGCAGCCCGAGACTTTCTTGAACACAAAGCTGAAGTAATGCGGATCCTTGTATCCTACTGCAAACGCGATTTCGCTCAGCCTCATGTCGGTATTGCGGAGCAGATTCTTCGCTTCATTGATACGCCTTGATGTGATATATTCCGTCAATGTCTGCCCTACTTCCTGGCTGAAAACGGCCGACAGATAGTTGGGGCTGATGTTGACGTTTTTCGCGACCTTGTCAAGTGATATGGACGGATCCGAATAGTTTTCGTTGATAAAATCCATCGCCTGCTTCAATAAAACATGCTGCTGCCTGGTGCTTTCACGGTCGCGAAGTTCGATTGCACGTTTAATGACCTGGCGTGCATACTTTCGTACATCCTCGGCAGTGGATATGCTGTCATTTGGCCAGAAATCCGAAGACCATATGGCGTCGACACTGCATCCTATCAGGTCCAGGTATTTTATCGCGGCAAAATAAACCGTCATGGCTATGTACCTGCAAAGCAAAGCGGTTGAAACAACTCTATCCCCCACATTTTGCAGCACCTGTTCGATAAAGTCATCGATCTCCTGTTCCGTTCCGCTGCTCAAAAACTTCCTGATATGTTCAAGATCAAACTCCTTGCCGCATGTGCCTGCCTGAATGTCGTTTTTCTTCCTCAGGTTCTGTACGCTCGCTTCAGTCAGGATATGTTCCTCAGGGCATATATAGCGGTAAGCCAAAATACGGCTTGCTTCGGCAAAGCAGGAAGGAAGGGCGCTGAGCCTTGACACAGGCGTCCCCCTTGCGATATACCAGCCCACATCGTTTCCTGCCGCGGTGCAACGATCCCGTATAGCTTTTATGCAATCGATCGTGTTTGACTCTATATCATCCCGGGAGCCTTTTACCAGAATAGCATATGTCGTTATGTTCCATCTGAAAAGGATCAGCTCGGGTCTACCGATGAAGAGTTTTGTAACTTCGTCCTGCACTGCGGCGAGATCCTCGGTATAGCTTTCCGGCGTGCTGCCGTCATATTCTGTGCTGCTTAGCGAGAAAAGAACGATGTTATAGAACGGGGCACAGATATCGATGTTCATGGACTCGGCGGTATCAATGATCTCCGATTCGCTTAAAGTGCCGGTAACCATTCTCTCAAAGAATCTTCTGCGTGAAAAGTTTTCATACTCCTGGGCTTCCCGCCGGAAATGTTCTATGTATTCCTGCTGCTGTCGTTCCTCCTTCATTTTCTGATACAGTTCAACCAGTATCTCCACAAGTTTGTCCTTTATAATAGGCTTTAGCAGGTATTGTTCCACTCCCATGCGAATAGCTTGCTGCGCATAGGTAAAATCATCGTATCCGCTGATGATGACGATTTTTGTCTTCGGGAGCTCATCACGCACCAGTTTGATTAAGGTCAATCCATCCATAAAAGGCATCTTGATATCTGTTATGAGAAGATCAGGCTGAATTTCCCGGATCATAGGCAGGGCAAGCTCTCCGTCGGAAGCGTCGCCGGTATATTGAAATCCATACTGTTCCCATTGGATATTCTTGCGCATGCCCTCGCGGACAACATTCTCATCTTCGACAAGAAAGACCTTGAACATCCTGTATCTTCCTTTCTGATGAATGGTTGTACTCATCATGGATTGGATTGCATTGGCATGGTATTATAACAAATTATAGAAATTAAACGATTATATTAATGATAGCATCTTGAAAAGCGCATTGTCAACAATGCCTATATGCTATCCCAGTATAAGCGCTGCCTCCATATAACTTGCACAAAACAGGGAAATCAAGCCATTATCTTTTTATCAGCAGTACTGCCAGATCATTTACGTTAGTTCCCGTGGGACCGGTAATGATAAGCCCGCCGCTGGCCTGGAGCGCATGGTATGCATCGTTGTTTTCCAGGGTTTTGTATATGTCAATGCCTTTTTCAGCCAGTATTCTTTTTGTTTCGGTATCCACATATCCCCCTGCCGCATCGGTCGGTCCGTCGGTTCCATCCGAGCCAACAGAGAACACTGCAACATTCTTAAGTCCCGAAATGCCGTCTGCGGCCGACAGTGCAAGTTCCTGGTTCCTTCCGCCCTTGCCTTTGCCTTTAAGCTGTACAACGGTTTCGCCACCGGCTATGAATGCAAGGGATTTTTCCGAAGAATTATGGTATTGGGCAATTGAGGCCAGGAAACTTCCTGCTTCCCTCGCCTGGCACCTGAGGCTTGCGGTCAGTATTACCGGCTCATACCCAAGTTCCCTGCATGTACGTTCTGCCGCAGTGCAAAGCTGGGTCACGCTTCCCGTGACTTTGGTCCTGACATTGTTCAGTTCCGAAGGTGTCTCCATTTTTAACAGTTCCAGCGTTTTTTCAGACACATTTATTCTGTATTTGCGTATTATCTCCAATGCCTGTTCGGAAGTTGATGAATCGGGATATGCAGGTCCTGACGCTATCATGTCCAGGGGATCCCCGATAATGTCGGACAAAACTACCGAGAAAACCCGGGCAGGTTCACACAGCTTTGCGAACTTACCGCCTTTTACGGCCGACAGGCGTTTCCTGATGGTGTTTATTTCAGTAATGTCGGCTCCCGAGGCAAGAAGCTGCTGGGTTATATCCGTAAGCTCGCTTTCTTCAATCAGGGGTTTCTCAAACAGTGCAGAACCGCCTCCTGAAATCAGAAACAGCACCTTGTCCTCAGAAGACAAGCCTGATACCATCCTTATCGCTTCCTCGGTCGCTGTAAAGGAATTGGCATCGGGGATTGGATGGCCTGCTTCCATAATCCGGACATTCGGAATATCTCCCTTTGCGTGACCATACTTTGTTATTACAATCCCTTCGTCAATCCTGCCGCCAAGAATGTCGCAGGCCGCCTTTGCCATGGACCAGGCCGCCTTGCCTATGGCTACCAGCAACAGTCTCCCGCCTGAAAAATCCTCATTCTCCAAGGCCTTTTTCACCGCGGTATCGGGAAGGGCCGCATTTATGGCAGCTTCTATTATTTTATTGGCATCATCCCTTAAACTCATAATATTTTCCTCCTTTTATATCTGCAAGAATTTAGTATATATCAGAACAACCTGGTTGTCATTCAATAATAACATGAGGCGCCGAAGCATTTACTCCGGCGCACATCATCTTACAACAGGAATATGAATTTTTGCCTGAATTTTCAGTATCAGATAAAGAGAGAAACTATCAGGACATTAATGATCGAAGCTATACCTACGACAAGCGTACCCAGTGTCTGAACCTTGTAGCCGTCCTGAACCCTCATGTTTCCGAAGTTGGTAACAACCCAGAAATAACTGTCGTTTGCATGGGAAACCGTCATTGCGCCTGCGCCTATGGCGATAACTGTCAGTGCGGCCATCATGGGTGTGGCAAGTCCCAGGGCTGACAGCATGGGAGCAACTATACCTGCTGTAGTGGTAAGAGCAACAGTTGAGGAACCCTGGGCGGTCTTCAGGATTGCAGACAACAGGAACGGGAAGAGCAGGCCCAGTGATGAAAGCACTGAAGAATTTTCTTTAATGAAATCGACCAGCGTGGAGGATGCAATCACGTTTCCAAGGACACCTCCTGCTGCTGTTACGAAAAGAATGGGACCTGTAACTTTGAGCGTATCATTAGTAAGTTCATAGATATCTTTCATCATATTCTGCTGGGCAAGAGGAATAATTGCCAGCAAAACACCCACACCAATGGCTATAATCGGTGTTCCGAGGAAAGTTACCAGCGGAACGGATATACCTGCCATTGAAAATGCGGATGAAAGAGCCATCAGCAGAATGGGAACCACTATGGGAGCGAATGACACAAAACCGTTCGGCAGCCTGCCATAGCTTGCTACAAGCTCTTCATAGGAACGTACCACTTCACCGGTATCTTCGCCGGCTTCCTCACGGTCCTTTACTCTCTTTCCGATATATTTGGCGTAAGCTAAACCTGCGATAAGAGGCAGAATAGAACATATTATACCCAGCAGTATTACAAACAGCAGGTTGGTTTCCTGATTAAGCCCCTGCTCAAACAGCGTATTGGCAGCCGCTATGGGACCCGGTGTGGGCGGAATGAAGCAGTGGGATATATATAGTCCCAGTGAAAGAGCCAAGGTACATGCTACCGATGATTTACCCGTACGTCTCACAAGCGCCTTTCTGATTGGATTGAGGATAACAAATCCGCTGTCACAGAAAACCGGAATGGAAACAATCCATCCCATGATCAGCATGGCAAGCTCAGGATTTCTCTTGCCTACAAGCTTGACAACAGTGTCAGCCATTTTCAGGGCGGCTCCTGATTTTTCAAGCAAAGTACCTATCAGGGCACCCAAAATGATTACTATACCTATGCTTTTGAAGGTGTTGCTGAAACCTGTACCGATTACGTTCGGAATATCAGTCAAGGGGATTCCTGCAACAATTGCAAACAGCAGAGAAACACCCATGATGGATAAGAACGGATGAATCCTGAGTTTGGAAATGGCATAAATCATGAGTGCGATTGCAACAATAAAGGCAATTACCAGTGGTATTCCAGTCATATACAGACCTCCTTGTTAAATTATTATGAATGGAAATGCCTTATATTATGAATTTATATTATTGCCATTTGCACAACAATGTTACCGAATACAAAGACATATTTGTTTATTTGTTACATATAACAAGGAATCAGATTATGTAAAATAATCATGTTTCATTTAATAATTCGGACTGAAGCAGAAGAAACATGCCTGACTGAGATCAGAACTGCAGGTCTCCTGAGAGATCCCTGTAAAATTGAATTGCTATGCAAAAGACGGATGAATTCTTGAGGGATCGCGGATCATAACCTGTGCTTTCCGCAATTTTCTTCAGTTTGTACTGGAGGGTGTTCTTGTGCACATATAATTTTTCGGCCGCCTTGCATATTGAGCCATCATTATCGTAAAAGGTTTCCAGCAAATTGATAGCTTCTCTTATTTCTTCATCCGAGAATCCCTTGAAAATACGGCGTATGAATTCAATCCTGGTAATCTTGCTTATTTCATCGGTAAATACTTCCATACAGAGGTCGTCATAGAACTGGATATCGTGCCTCAAGGAGGGTTTGCATGCCCTGTGGGCTTTCAGGGCGCGTTTCAGGGCAGTCTGCATGCTGGTGTAATCCTCAACCATACTGTCTATGCCAATAATCAGCCTGACATCATACCGCTCTTCAACCTGTCTTTTAAGTTCAAGGGCAAGCTTCATCAAACTTTCATCTTTAATGGCAGTTACAATGCACACAAGTTTTGAGCTGGATTTGTAGTACAAATTCAGGGGATCTATGCTGCTCACCATTTTTTTCAGGAATTTTTCAGCCTTTTCAATTACCTGCATTGAATCCAGGTCGCTTTCCCTTCCGTTCCGGTAAAAACTGCACACCATCACACGCCTGGGAACGGTAATGTCAAATCCAAGCAGTCGACCTCTTTCAACGAATTCATTGTTTATGTTATTCTTCTCCCCGTGAAGCCATTCGGCAAGATAGCGGTTGCATACATTTTCACGGATCTGCTTTTGCTCAACCGAATACATGTTCTCAAGCAGGAGTTCGGTCATGCGCTTTATTATCTGCGCTTCCTTGTAGATTTCATCATATTCGCCTGTGATTCCCAGCACGCCTACGATTATCCCCTGGAGCCTGAGGGAATAGTTGATGCCCTTGAGGGCTCCCTTGAATTCCCCGTCATACCGTACTGTAAGCTCATCCAGCTTTTCAGATACGACCTTATGGGCAGCTTCATGGAACTGGCCTATCCGTGCCGGATTTGAACTCGCAATTATAATTCCGTCAGGGTTTATTATATTTATTTTGATCGGAATTACGGAGTTAACCTCTCTTACTATGTTTGATGCAATTTGTTCAGACAGATGCAAAATATCACCTCAGACAGTATCTGGTAATATCGGTTTGCCTGATATCAGGACTGATAATAGCATTACAATTGATTTAAATATGTTAATATTAATTATATCCCAATCCGGATAAAGAATATATAATGGTTCTATAATAAATGTTGGGGTGAGAAGAAAAAATTCTTCTGAACTCCAACATTTTTTGTAATAAAATAGAGCATGGAGTTGAAATCTCAAGTAAAATGAAGTTGCCACCAACATTTTAAAGGAGAATCAACCATGCTCTACAAAGATTATACAAAAGAAATAATAGGATTTAAAGATGTAAAAGTTACTTATGGAGAAATAGAGGGCAATAACTTACATATACATATTGAAATGCAGCGACGGATCCATAAATGCCCCCGCTGCGCCCATGAAACAAACAAAATTCATGATTACAGAATACAGAAGATCAAGGATATACCTTCATTCGGGAACTATACTTACATACATCTTAGGAAAAGGCGCTATATATGTCCATATTGCAAGAAAAAGTTTTATGAAGAGGTACCTTTTCTGCCAAGGTATCAGCGTATGACAAGCTGCCTGATTGCGTTCATAATCAAATCATTCAGGAAAGTATCATCGGTTAAGGAATTAGCGGGATTGGCCAAAAATTCAGGTTTATCCACAGTATGGCTGTCTGAAAAATGACCCGCATATACTAAGGTTCATATGTAAAAAGATATGAACCTTGGTATATAAAGTATAAATGACAGCTTATATAATAAAATTTGAAAATACAGTGTCAGATTTACAGAATAACCTGCTTGTCCATCATGCGATATCTCCGGATGATTGAATTTTCCAGGGAAATCATTGCTGATAAATATACGCACAGCCGTTACATCAGAAAAGGTTTCCTTTAATAGCATGTTCATGCCTCATAATACTTTTTAAGAAGTGTCCCAATGGCATGTTCAATACAATCAGGGGGATAAAAATGAAGGAAGGAAAAAACAAGGATAAACATATAGAAGCCGTGTGGGATAATCCCGTCCTGATAAGGGATGTGCCCCATTTCAATGACAAAGGGAAAGATGTCCGACTCTGTCATCCGGGGTTGTTCGGCTGCGAGTATGCCCGAATGGTGATACTGAAGGACGGAGCATGGCTGACGGTATATACCGTCTATGACAATAACGGCTATAAATACGACCCTGATGGCGGAACTGCCCTGGAGTTTTCTTTGAGCAGGGACCAGGGCAGGACATGGGAAATCATATCCAGGCTGGACCATCCGTCCCGGGATCTGGACAACGGCCAGATGATCGTAATGGAAAACGGGGATATATTGCTTGCCTGCAGGTCTGTGCGCTGGCAGGAATCATACCAGCTTCCCGTATATAAAAGCCGTGACGGCGGAAAGACATGGGAGTTTCTGGCCATGATAGATGAAAACAACGGTCCCCCGGGAGTACTGGGAAATCCTGACAAGGGCATGTATGAGCCGCACTTTTTCTTCCTCTACGACGGAAGTCTGTCGGTAATGTACGCAAATGAAAAACATGTGACTAAGAAGCCATATTACAGCCAGGTAATATCCCAGAGAGTCTCCAGGGATGGAGGGGAAACATGGGGCGAAGAGATTTTCGTGGGCGTGGGATCCTGCGCGGCCGCAACTCCGTCCGGGCATGCCTGTCTGGACAAAGCTTAAGGACGGACGATACATGGTAGTCTTCGAGGTGGTTGATCTCAGACTTACCGTTCTTAATAATGCACAAATCTATTGCAAGACTTCGCCCGATGGCGTGACCTGGGAACCTGGTCTGGGAAAAGAGATCCTGGAAAAGCCCGTGAAAGGCGGTGACGCAAAATGGGTTGGATATGTTACGATCACAGAGGGGAAAACCTTTGAGTCTGCCGGAAAAGATGCACGTAACCTATACCCTGGCCGTTTCGGCGCCCAGTATGTGAGAATGGCAAAAATGAAGAACGGGGATTGGATTGTGGTCTATACTGTTTATGAAAACAATGGATATCTGGCCGACCCAAAGGGCGGGACAACTCTGGAGATTGAGATAAGCAGGGATAATTGCAGAACCTGGAAAGTTATCAGCAAAATTGCCGAACCGGGCAGGGATCTCGATAACGGCCAAATCAAAGTACTGAAAAACGGGGACCTGCTTCTGGCCTGCAGATCGGTGGCAGGAGTCTTATAAAATTGATGTTTATAAAAGTACTGACAAGGGTGTAACATGGACCTATCTTAGCACTGTGGATGAAAACCACGGCAAGCCGGGTGAGCTCGGAAACCCTGACAAAGGCGTATATGAACCCCACATTGACTATATCAGTGAAAACGAACTTGCCGTTTTTTATGCAAGTGAAAAACATGTAACCGAAGAAATCCCTTATTCACTGATAATAGCTGAAAAATTTCCACAGATAATGGCAAGACATGGGAGGAAGGCCTTGGCACGGCAATACCCAAACATGTAGGTGCGCCCTATATAACAAGACTGTCAAACGACAGACTGCTATTGATTTCCAATTCCCACATTGTATCCTACAGCGATGATAATGGAGAAACGTGGAAAATAAATCCCGGATTCCCCTGGGTTGGAAATTTCCCGAGCCATGTCTGGCCAAGCTGCTACCAGACCGGCAAGAATGAGATCGCCCTTGTATCTTCTGTCCCCCGCAGGGGAGAAGGGCATAAAATTGAGATATGTTTTGGTGAACTGGAAATGACAAAACCAATATTCTCATTCGGGAAATAGAAGTAAATAATCCGGTTTTGATTAAGGTGGTACTCTGGAACTTAAGAGTACTTTTTTTGGGAAAAAAGTTTATAACCAACTTAACATATATTGAATTATATCGTAAAATAAGGGAGTATTGATGGTCATTGTTTTCGGTAAAAGGTAAAGGAGGCAGCGCGGAATGAAGTATTTGAAATGGTTTATCTGTGTGCTGGGCTCATGTGGAACATTACTGGTCTTTTTCGGTTCAATATTTTATTATCTGGGGAAAAAGCGCAACTCAGTCATAGGTACTGAACTGAACGGGATTGTGACAATCGCGGGTGTGTGTCTGCATCCGTTGTTTCTTACCGGTTCATTGAAGACAGAATCTCTCATAGCGGGACTGATAACATTATTTTTACTCACAATTCTCATAATTCCATTGCGCGGTATATCATTTCAGACAAGTATGACGAAAGATGAGATAATTGAAAGGTTAAGAAAATCAATGACATTTACGGAAGACGGACCGTCTTCCTGCAATCCCAAGGTACACAGAATGATTACTCATGAAGGTGTAATGATCGTGGTTAAATCAGTATTGCGGGATAAATCCCGTGAGGTTTTTGTCGTGTGTGGCATTAACCTTAAAAAGGCATATAAAGTGAAGAATGAGGTATTAAAAGCTTTGCACCCTGTCAAAGACCTGGAGAAACTAAACAAGAATAACCTGGCATCACTCATGTTGGGTACAGTTTTTCTTATAATATACATAATTTCAAGGATAACAGGCATAATTGCCTGATTTGCCGCTTCAGCAGGGTAGGGAAAGCATGTTTTTTGTCTTGGTAAGAACATGATGTTCAGATCTTATCGCAGTCCTCGTCGCAGGAAGTTGTAAATGCTCAAGCTTGCTCTCGCGAGGTCGCTGGGCGATCACGCGTCCATGCGTGCG
>ENA-OWOZ01000569-OWOZ01000569.1-bioreactor-metagenome-genome-assembly--contig:-NODE-569-length-44621-cov-15.081605_pt1 | contig 44621 bp, 36 predicted proteins | sample MGYA00238140_ERZ651804 | MGnify/ENA primary metagenome ERZ651804 (study PRJEB26910, sample SAMN07631232) | bioreactor metagenome | isolation source: Switchgrass digestor | place: USA: Dartmouth...
TGGAATTCCTATGTGGTTGTCAAAGGTCAATGACTTTGATTAACATGGTATGTCTGCATCACCATTGTACAAGGAGGGCTTTACTTGCAGCCGGAAGTTATACTCAAGATGGAGGGAATCTGCAAATCCTTTCCCGGTGTCAAAGCTCTGGATAATGTTGATTTCACGCTCCGTAAAGGTGAAATTCATGCTCTGATGGGTGAAAATGGAGCAGGCAAGTCCACCCTGATCAAAATATTGACTGGTGTTTACCAAAAGGATGCCGGCCAGATCTATTTGGATGGAAAGCCGGTTTACTTTAGATCCCCCGAAGATGCACAAAATATGGGGATTGGGACGGTTTTCCAAGAAATAGCGCTCTGCCCCAATCTTACCGTGGCTGAAAACATGTTTATTGGCCGGAACCGGGGTGTTTTTGTTAATTGGAAACAGATGAACGAAAGAGCTGCTGAGATGCTCAATTCTCTTGGTATTCCCGCAAGTCCAAACCAGGAACTATCAAGCTGCTCCATTGCGGTTCAGCAGATGATTGCGATTGCCCGGGCGGTTGATATGGACTGTAGAATTCTCATCTTAGACGAGCCGACTTCCTCTCTTGATGAAGATGAGACTCGAAAACTCTTTGCACTCATGCGTGAGTTAAAAGCACGGGGCGTAGGGATTGTTTTCATTACTCATTTCCTTGATCAGGTATATGAAATTAGTGACCGGATTACCGTGTTGCGTAATGGTAAGTTGATTGGTGAGTATCCAACAGTCGATCTTCCCCAAATCGAACTGGTCGCAAAGATGATGGGGAAGGCGTTAAGTGATGTTTCGACTATAAAGAAACATGAGCCATCCAAATCCGATGATAGTGTGCCAGTGTTTGAAGCCATTGGTCTTGCAAGCGCCGCTGGAGTAAAACCTTTCAATTTTACTATCCATAAGGGTGAAGTAAATGGGTTTGCCGGGCTGCTCGGCTCTGGGCGCAGCGAGAGTGTGCGTGCAATCTTCGCAGCAGACAAGGTAACTGGTGGAGAAGTCAAGATCAATGGTCAGCGCGCAAAGATCAGGATGCCTTTGGATGCCATGAAACAGGGTATTGGCTATTTGCCGGAAGACCGCAAAAGCGAAGGGATTATTGAAGAACTTTCAGTGCGTGATAATATTATCCTCGCTTTGCAGGTAATGAAAGGCTTCTTTAAACCGCTGTCACGAAAACAGGCTGAAGAGTTTGCTAACCAGTATGTTCGATTGTTAGATATTAAAACACCGTCTCTCGACACACCTATTAAATCACTTTCCGGGGGCAACCAGCAGAAAGCCATACTGGCCCGTTGGTTGTTAACTCATCCTCAGTACTTGATTCTCGATGAACCTACTCGCGGAATTGATGTCGGAACCAAGGTAGAAATTCAAAAACTTGTGCTCAAGCTCGCAGCGGAGGGGATGAGCTTGACTTTCATCTCTTCGGAAATCGATGAAATGCTTCGCGTCTGCTCGCGAATGATTGTGATGAAGGATCGGGAAATTGTCGGTGAACTCAATGGCGAAAACTTGACAGAGCAAAATGTGATGCAGATGATCGCTCAGGGGGGTGAATAGGATGCCAAAGATTAAAAAACATTTCGATCGCTTTTCTCAACTCGTTCTTCCCCTATCAGTTTTGGTGCTGCTCCTTATCATCAACCTGTTCAAGGGCGCCGACTATTTTAAAATCACGATGATCAACGGAGTCTTATATGGCAATATCCCGAATATCCTTTTTGGTGCTTCAGAGTTGGTAATTCTGTCTATCGGGATGACCTTGGTTACTGCAGCTGCTCGTGGGCAAGACATCAGTATTGGCGAGTTAGGTGCGATTAGCTCCGCCATCTTTGTTCAATATGTCCTGAATGCTAGTGAGGTAACAATCTGGACCATACTTGTGGGCTTTTTAATTAGTTGTGTTGCCGGGATAGTGCTAGGCGCATTTAATGGTATCTTGGTCTCATTTTTCAATGTTCAACCAATGGTGGCGACACTTATCCTGTTTTTAGGGGGTCGGTCCATTGCGTTTATCATTGATGGAAAAGTCTCACCCATCCTGGCGAACCCCATCTCGAACCAAATCGGTACTGTCATTCCGGGTATACCAATTCAGACACCCATTATTCTGACTGCGGTCTTTATTGCCATATTTGCTATCATCCTAAAAACCACCAATCTCCGGCTTTATGTGGAAGCGGTGGGTATTAACCCCAATGCAGCACGTTTGAATGGTATCAATCCTAAAAAGGTAATCTTCCTAACTTTTTTGATCATGGGAGTCTGCAGTGCAGTTGCGGGTTTCATAGCTGTTAATAAAGCTGGGCGCCATGATAGTGTCAACCTGCTTAAGTTCATTATGATGGATGCGATTTTAGCTGTCGCCTTGGGCGGAAACTCGCTGGCTGGCGGCAAGTTCAGCATTACCGGCTCAATCATTGGTGCGTACACTATCGAGGTACTGAACAGAACCCTGTTGCGGTTAGAAGTAAATCCAGAAGCTATTAAGGCTTTCAAAGCTGTGTTTATCATTATCCTCATGGTCATTGCATCGCCAGTGGTCAGAGCTTATGCTGCGAAGTTGCTGGATAAAATGAAAACAATATCTGGTTCCATGCGTCAAACAAAAGGTCTAAACAAGGCAGTTGTTTCCATGGCGGACAGTTCTGTGCAGAAGGAGGAGTAGGATGAGACTCCTGAATAGAAGTAATTCAAAAACAAGGCTGTCAAATTCAACGCTTTTATTTATCATTGCTGGGATTATATTTCTTGTAATGTATGGAATTGCTCTTATTAGTTTTCCTGTTAGTTTCCGGCAATTCCAGACTTTCTTCGACTTTTTCAATCTGAACGCAGCGCTGTTTATTGTTACCCTTGGAATGTGTATCGTCATGATTGGTGGCGGCATCGATATTTCTGTTGGGGCTGTCTGTGGTTTGGTCACCATGGCCTGTGCCATGCTGCTGCAATCGGGAGCAGGGAATATTTGGGCTGCCTTATTTTTAGCGTTAGGAATTGGGTTGGCTTTTGGGCTTATGCATGGATTTCTCATCGCTTATCTTGAAATCCAGCCGTTTATTATTACGCTGGCTGGGATGTTTCTGGCGCAGGGTCTGTTAACGACTATCCACAAAGAGCCGCTCAATGTGACAAATCCAGCATTTGTTGCTTTACGGAGATATACAATTGAGATTCCTTGGCTTGGTACCACAAACAGGCTAGGTGTTTTCATTCCTTGTGAAATCAAACCAAGTGTTTTTATAGTTGTGGCCTTGGTTATTCTCTATGCTGTCATGATGAAGTGGTCGCGCTTTGGGCGCAATCTCTATGCAGTTGGCGGCAATCGTCAGAGCGCTCGGATGCTCGGGATCAACGTCAAAAAAACAATCTTTCTTTCTTACGTGCTCTGTGGGTTGACTGCTGGGATCGCTGGTTTTGTCTTCCTCATGACAACAGGTGCTGGGAACATCGGAAATGGGTCTCTGTATGAAATAAAAGCCATTGCTGCGAATGTCATGGGTGGTATTATGCTCAGCGGTGGTGTGGGAAGCTTACTGGGTGCACCCATCGGTACACTGACTCTCCTGACCATCAATGAACTGATTCGTGCGGCAGGTGTGCAATCGAACTTGCAGGCAATTGTCAGCGGGCTTTTGTTGTATCTCTTTATTGTGCTGCAGAGTATCATTATGGCGCTGCGGGACAGAAAGGGATTTAAACTTACTCTTCCGTCATGGCTGAGACTACAGCAATTACGGGATGGGAAGAACGCCGATACATTGAAATAACTGAACTGCTGAATACAATTAACATAAGGATGCACCAGTACGAAGAGTGGTTGTGTCGATCATGTTTTACAACTGATCGGCCATCCACTCTGTTTTTTAAGGAGGGAATTAATATGTTAATGACTAATATGACCTGGAAAGAGGTAGAAAACATCTGTAGCATTATTTCCTGAAAAAGTAAAAATGGATCTGGTCCGGGAGCATGACATATCGTTTGAGGATTTCAAGAAGTACTTGTTTCATGAAGAAAGCAGTTTACCAGAAGGTTATGTTGGGAGTTTAGGCTATCCATCTTTTGCAACTAAAGATAAAGGGCGTAAAATCATTGATCGCATGATCGATAAAATGATTGAAGAATGCTATAATTTTTTGCAACCGACTCATTCAAGTCCATGAGCATTAAATAAGGAGGGAAAGATATGCCATTGTTTAGTACAGCCTTCCGCAAAGATGTTATGGATTACATAGTTTCTTTCGCTCAACAGAACGAACATATAGTGGCGCTTGTTGCTGTAGGTTCAGGATCATATGGGTATATTGATGAGCTGTCAGATTTGGATATGGTAATCGCTATTGACAGTGATGAAAATCTGAGAGCTGTTATGGATTATGTATCGTCACAGCTTTATAAACGTCTGAATTTCATATACTTTAAGCAGGTACCAGAACGAAGGCTTCAAGTGTACTTGACTGACAACTATCTTGAGATTGACATTGGTTATGGCGCTTATACTAGCGCGGCTGCCTTTAGGAAGAACTGGAAAGTGCTCTTTGATAAATCTGGAACGGTTGACCAGGCAATGCGCATCTCTTGGGAGAGGATCAAAGCTAATACTTCTGATGGTCAAATTGCCGAGTGTGCAGACGCTGTCTGGCATAATTTAATGCACGCCGCAGTTGCCATTTAACGTAAGCAACATTGGCGGGCGGTTGCAGAAATAGAGCTGGCGCGTAGCTGGTTTATTAAGCTCCTTGGTTGCCGGTATGGGTTAGATATAGAACGATACCGTGAAGTAGATAAACTCTCTGTGGCTGAATTGGATATCCTTCAGAAAACCCTTATTTCTAGCTTGACTCCAGATGCACTCTGGTCTACTTTGATTACTTTAGTGGATGCGGTCTATACCGAGCTGGAATGCTATGGGGAGCGAATTAATATTTCTGTAAACCGTCAGCAGGTCAATGAGTACATCAATGCCTGCAGAAATCTATCCTGATTGAAAATTAAATCCCAGAGAACTTACCTTTTGTGGTGCTCTCTGGGCTTTCTTAGATTTAGATGTTCTGATTTAATGTCACACTACCTGAAAAATATAAAACTTGAGATACTCGGTTTCTGGAACATTCCACAGGATAGGATGGTCTGGTGCTTGCTGACGCGCTTCAATCTGCCTGAGGGAGACAGTGGCATCTTTGGCTGCGCTGGCTAATGTTTTACGGAACAACTCATCAGTCATGAAGTGACTACAGCTGCAGGTGGCTAAATAACCACCCCTAGGTAGTAACTTCATGGCCTTTAGGTTAATTTCCTTATATCCGCGGGCAGCGGATTGTACTGTCTTGCGGGATTTGGTAAAAGCTGGTGGATCAAGGATGATCAAATCATAACTTCTAGACTTCTGATCTGCCAGTCTTGTTAGCAAATCAAACACATCTTCGCACAGAAAATCCATTTTCCCATCCAATCCGTTGCGGATGGCATTCGCTTTAGCCATATCAATTGCTGACTGCGAGATGTCTACGCAGGTCACGTGCTCTGCACCGCCCAATGCTGCATTAAGTCCAAAAGAACCAGTATGGGTAAAGCAGTCAAGTACTCGTTTTCCTTTGGCAATTCTGGCGACAGCAGCACGATTGTATTTTTGATCCAGAAAGAAGCCGGTTTTTTGCCCGTTTTCTACATCTACCAAGTATTTCACACCATTTTCGCATATCTCTGTTACAGCAGATTAGGCCGCAGGAATTTCATCAGATCGATACCAACCTTTATACTCTGGTAGACCCTCTAGAGGACGCATCGCGGTGTCATTGCGCTCATAAATACCGGTAACAATCTCGCCCATTTCAGTGAGCACATCCCAAAGGGCTCGATATATTGTATCCTTGATGAGTTCCATACCAAGGCAAGTAATCTGTACTGATAGAATTGTGTTGAAGCGATCGACTGTAAGCCCTGGCAATTCATCAGCTTCACTATGAATTAATCGGCAGCAGGAAAAGTCAGTACCAGGCATTACAGTTTTACGATAACGAATAGCATATTCCACACGGCGCCGCCAGAAACGTGCATCGAAGACATCGTTTGCGTTGCGAGAAATAAGCCGAACAATGATTTTGCTATTGCTATTGTAAAAGCCTGTACCTAGAAAGGCATTTCCAGCAAATACATCAACTAACCCGCCATTGTGGGGTATACCTTCTGTTTTGATAATCTCTTCACCATATATCCATGGATGTCCATTTCTGACACTCCGTTCTGCCTTGGGGGTTATCATGACTTTGGGATACTGACGTAACTGTTTCATCTAGCGAGTCACCTTTCGCAACGAAATATCTGCGCTGATTTTAACATATTTAGCTTGCGCTTTCAACGTAGGTATAATCCTAACTTTTCAATGTTGGTCGGGTGACTATTGATGTGAAAATCAGGAGGAACTATTAATGAAAAAATACACTAATATATTATTTGATTTAGATGGTACATTGACCGATCCAAAAGTTGGCATTACAAAATCTGTAGCATATGCACTGCAAAGTTTTGGTATAGAGGTGGAGGATCTAGATAGCTTAGTTAAGTTCATCGGTCCCCCGCTTAGAGTATCTTTCAAAGAGTACTATGGATTTAGTGAAAACGATTGTATCAAAGCTGTTGAAAAGTACAGAGAATATTTCAGAGAAAAGGGCTTGTTTGAGAATAATGTTTATCCCGGAATAGAGGATCTTCTTCGAAATCTAAAGCAGAGTGGTAGAAGATTGTTTGTCGCTACGTCCAAGCCTACAGTCTTTGCAGTTAAAATCTTGGAACACTTCAATTTGATCCAGTATTTTGATTATGTTTCCGGCAGTGAGCTTGATGGATCCAGAGACAGTAAAGGTGAGGTTATCGAATTTGCCTTGCAGAAGAATGACCTAACCAATCAGATAAATGTGGTTATGGTTGGTGACAGAGAACATGATGTTATCGGTGCAAAAGAAAACAATATTGATGTCATTGGGGTTTTGTATGGCTATGGTAACAGAACAGAGCTTGAAAAAGCTGGTGCGACATATATTGTAGAATCAATTGAGGAACTTAGTAAGTTGTTAATGTGTGAAACGGAGTCGCTGCTTTAAGCTCAACCTGGTTCATAACCGGTCTGATGAACACGGGACATAGACCAGCAAGTGGATGTAGCAATCCGCTGTTTCCAATTGCGTTTGTAAAGGCTCCTGCCAAGGGAGAAGGGTGGAGAGATAGTATAGGTTTTATTTGGATCATATAAGCAACTCTTGTAAAGTTCAGAGATGAACAGTATACTAAAATAGTAAGATAGATAAAATCCTAGGTTGTAGTGCGATTGTTAATGTCCGCTCTCTGTTAAGAAGCGGACTTTCTTATGGTTCTATTCAGCTTGTATGACTACCTGTATGAATATTCTCGGTAATAATTAGGTATAAACACACAAATATGTGAGATTTACCACAAATTATCGGACAAGTTTTCATAGAAATACTGCTTTGCGCTTGATATCAGTGACTTGATACTGTATGCAATCTGTATCCTACAAGGTAGGTGCTTACATGAACGTTTCGAATCTAATCGAATTGATTACTGGAGTAGCTCTTTTCTTATTTGGCATGACATTGATGGGGGAAGGTTTAAAACAAGTAGCTGGGAATAGGCTTGAACTTATCCTCTATAAACTCACAGGCAAACCTTTAAAAGGTCTCTTGTTCGGCGCGGGAATAACCACAGTAATTCAATCTTCATCAGCAACTTCGGTCATGGTAGTTGGTTTTGTGAACTCTGGTATTATGAAGATCCGACAAGCTATTCCAATTGTGCTGGGTGCGATATTCGGTACAAGCATAACTGGTTGGGTTATATGTCTATCTGAGTTAAATGCCAGTTCTGGGTGGCTTGTACTATTTTCTAGTACCACTCTTACCTGTATAACCGCATTTGCAGGTATTTGTTTCCGTATGGTTTCTAAAGATCGCTTTAAAAATCATCTAGGCAATATAATGCTTGGTTTTGCGATATTGATGTTCGGTATGTCAACTATGAGCGGTGCAGTAGAGCCTTTGCATGAAAGTGAAGCATTCATCAGCATTCTCACGAAATTTTCCAATCCTTTGTTAGGAATTCTTGTGGGCATTGTCTTTACATGTATTCTCCAAAGTGCTTCGGCTGCTGTGGGTATATTACAAGCTTTGGCCATGACAGGAACAGTTAAATTTGAAATGGCACTGCCGCTTATCATGGGTATTGCGATAGGAGCTTCAGTTCCCGTACTATTATCTGCTGTTGGTGCGACAACAGATGGCAAGCGGACTGCATTGGCGTATCTGACTAGCAATATTCTTGGTGTAGTTTTATGTGCAACGTTTTTCTATGGGTTTAATGCTTTTTTAAGGTTTTCTTTTATGAACCAAACCATGACAATGACAAGTATAGCTGCTCTCAACAGCATCTATCGTTTCGCTGTGGTAGCTGTTTTGTTTCCTCTTTATAGACAACTAGAGGCACTTTCCAAGTGGATTGTGCGCACAGACCGTGAAGATAAGGTTGAAGACTTGCTTTTAAAACCACTGGAGGAACGTTTTATATTCCACCCAGCGCTTGCTATCGAACAATGTAATGATGCAATCAATGATACGGCAATTCAAGCAAAAGAAAACTTGTTCCTCTCTCTCGGATTAATGCAAAAATTTACACAGGAAACTTACGAACGTATACAATTTATTGAGAATATTGTAGATCGATACGAAGATAGGTTAGGGACGTATCTTTTGAAGATTACAAAACATGAAATGAATGATGAGCAAAACGAAAGCACAGGTAAGTTTTTGCACACCATTAGCGACATTGAACGTATTTCAGATCATGCTGTTAGTCTTTCGGAAGCTGCAAAGGAGATCTATGAAAAAGAGATGTTTTCTGACGATGCACAGCATGAGCTACGTATATTAGGGAGCGCTGTGGCAGAAATTGTAACAATGACAATAGATGCTTTTCTTAAGAATGATTTACAGCTGGCGGAAAGAATTGAGCCATTGGAAGAGTTAATAGACAATCTGTGTGGAGAACTTAAACTCCATCATGTGCAAAGATTAAAAAATGGTCTATGCTCACTTGGTTCCAGCTTTGTATTCAACGATATTTTGAATAATTATGAGCGCATAGCAGATCACTGTTCCAATATAGCCGTAGCCATGATTGCATTAGAATCAAAATCCTTTGACACACATGAATATCTTGATAGTGTAAAAAGACTTAAGAGTGAAACCTACGCTAAGTATTTTGAGGTATACGCGAGCAAATACACGATTTAGCGGGTATGACTAGGTTATCTAGTCGAATTATTCTTTCATGTTAGAAACCAGCTGTCCACGGGTTATATATTTTGAGCTGGTTGATGGAATGGTGAGACGACGATCATACCTTGAGTAATTTGGAGCAGGGCTTATAGTAATGTCAGTAAACTCTATAGGTAATCCTGCCGAAGTGTAAAAACTTATCCCATCCTGTATTTGAAAATGTAAATGTGGTTCAGATGAGTTTCCTGAATTACCACAGAGTGCAACACACTGTCCCCGCTTTACTTGATCACCAACTTTTACCAGGATACTGCCAGGCTTTAAATGGGCTAGAAGTCCATATTCATTTTCTGCATGGCGGATAAGTATATAGTTTCCGCGTATATCTTTGGCAGAACAATCAACTTTACCATGCCCTAGCAATAAGCTGTCTGGATATTGATCTTGAACTTCGACAACTTCACCATCTGCGGGAGCTAGTATCTTTTTTCCATAACAGTAATAATCTGTTAGTTGTTTACCATCACCAGAAAAGCTTTGTCCTTGCTTATCTAAAACCACAAAGTCATAGGCGTATCGTTGTGTTGGGATACCCCAAGAATGAGAGGTTGTTTTATCAATACCACCATTGATTACTGTCCAGTCACCTTCGAAGGGTAGAGAGTATTGCACCTTACTGTGATAGTTTTCTGGACTTGGCAAGTGCAAACCATATCGAAAAGGAACTGTCAGCATACCCCACACTTGCTTTAGTGATTGCAGAAAGACTGGAAAGTTATAGAAAATACCCACAAGGCCAAAAAGCCAGAACAACCATAGAAGGCTTAATATTTTGTTGTTCAGCAACAACCCTGGTAGACCTAATAGCCCTAGATACTGGATTCTGTTGCATATTCTTACGAAACGTTTCATATCTTCATCCCTCAAAGTATAAATTTGGTATAATTATATGTCAGTTTGACGGAATTTGTAAACGTTCTCGATAACGATGAGCATTTCTAAGGCTAGTAAACGTGCATCGCTACGGTTCATGTTACAAATTCATCAGTGCAACAGGTAAGGTTGTTAGGACATAGTGTGAATCAGATTGTCAAATTGCGTAGTACTGCCTTGTTTCACTCTTGTTTTTACAACATTCAACTACAACATCCGACTTACGACTTGGTTTGGTATCTATTAGAAATTACTAGAGAACAATCATTACCAGTGTTTTTGGATAGAGGTGAAGAGAGTGGTCAACACTCAACAAATTGGAAAATGTGGGGAATTGTTGGTTCAATATAAACTGTTGTTACATGGTATTGAATCATCACCGTTAACCACAGATTATGGTATAGATTTAGTTGCGTACACGTCAATTAAAAATCAAGCAATGACAGTTCAAGTTAAAACATGTCTTGAACCTAAACCTGCTGGCGGTAAAGGAAAACTAGCATTGGATTGGTGGTTAGCTGACAATTCACCAGCTCAGCTGGTTGCTCTTGTTGATTTGTCAAAAGAAAGAATCTGGTTATTTGAGATTGAAGAATATCGTGCCATGGCTCAACAGCATTCGAATGGACGTTTGCATTTATATATGTACGTTGATCCTAGTGTTGAACCACGAACAAACAAAGCGGTTCATGTTGCCGATTTTGATTTATATTTATTAGAGAACAGAATTAGTTTCCTGTTTGGTAATCAAGATTAACCAGTTCATAAATCGTAAATGATTGCCTTTACCCTGTTTGATCCAGAAATAAAGAACTTAAATTTATCGGTTAAGTTTGGAATTGCATTGTATCAGCTGGTTCGAGACATTGCTAGCAAAACAAAGACCAAAGCTCTTTGTTATATTGCAGGATATTGAGCCCCAAAATAGATGATTACGTATATCGAGATAGGATTACAGCTATGATAAATGAATATGGAATTGTAAAGGAGGTTAATCTATGAAAAAGAGCATTGTATTGATGCTAACACTTCTGTTATTTGTTTGGATAGGAAATCCTGGCAATGTTGTTGTTAGAGATCAGCTGACTCTAGATAGTGCTGAGATTAATCATTTAAAGATTGATACTATAAGTGCATCAGTTAAAGTGACAACTGCAGATGTAGATAACATTAAGATTGGACTTACCGGAAATATCCGTATAAACGAGGGCGACCCCAATGCAGAGTTTTTCTTGGAAGCCAATCGTCAAGGCAAGACTGTAACTGTACAACCCCAGTTAAAAAATGGCAAAGTTAACTCCTATTCTGGTGCCATGGAAATTACTGTCGTCATGCCGACGAACCTGGAGACTCTGACTGTTACAACTGTTTCTGGCGATATAGATGTGTTGGATTTTATGGGTGAGTTATATCTAGAGTCGGTTTCAGGTAACATATATGTAAAGAATATCAATCAAATCCCAAATGCTCTCAATGCTGAAAGTGTATCCGGACGTATTGAAGCTTTGTTGCCAAATAAGGCTGGCTTTCATCTTTCGGTTAGTACAGTTTCTGGCAGATTACATATAGGTTTCCCAGTGACCGTGTCTGGCAATAAGTTCTCTGGACCAGTCAACCGTGGAGGTTCTACTCAAGTTAAGCTCAATACTGTTTCAGGTAGCATTGTGGTAACTGGTATTTAGGGTATTAAATGCAAAAAATAGAAGCAGGCTAAAAGTGCACATTTAACATTTGATGTGCACTTTTTGTTATGACAAATTTACATGACACTGAAAGATTTTTAACTATAATATAGAAATACTTTATCTATTGAAATAGGGTTTGCGAGAGGAGGACTTTTTTTGAATTACGATACTATACTAGTTCTTGACTTCGGGGGTCAGTATAATCAGTTAATTGCACGGAGAGTCCGTGAAGCTAATGTTTATTGTGAAGTACTGCCCTATAATGTGTCCGTTGAAAAAATTCTTTCCAAGAATCCAAAGGGTATTATCTTTACTGGTGGCCCGGCTTCTGTAATAGATGAAAATGCACCCAAATGTGATCCTGAAATTTTTAATATAGACATACCCATTCTGGGGATTTGCTATGGCATGCAACTAATGGCTGCTGTACTTGGTGGTGCAGTGGACAGAGCTTCAGCTGGAGAATATGGGAAAGTGGAAATTGCGCTAGAAACAGATAACCCTTTGTTTGCGAATATAGAAGCTGAAACATGCTGCTGGATGAGTCATACATTCCAGGTGGTTGAAATGCCTGCGGGTTTTGAAGTACTGGCAAAAACTCGCAATTGTGCTGTTGCTGCTATGGGAAATGCGGAGAAAAAGTTGTATGGCGTGCAGTTTCATCCCGAAGTTCTACATACAGAGAAGGGGCAAGATATAATTAAAAATTTCCTGTTCAATATCTGCGGCTGTCAGGCTGACTGGAAAATGTCTTCGTTTATTGAAACCACAGTTGAAAGAATTAAAGAAAAGGTGGGCAATAAAAAAGTACTATGCGCCTTATCTGGTGGAGTTGATTCCTCGGTTGCTGCGACCTTGGTATATAAGGCTGTAGGGAAACAGCTAACCTGTATTTTGGTGGATCATGGTCTACTGCGTAAGAATGAAGCCGATCAAATTGAAGATGTGTTTACGCATCAATTCGATATGAACTTTATTCGGGTTAATGCTCAAGAGCGTTTCTTAAAACGTTTGGCAGGGGTTACCGATCCTGAACAGAAAAGAAAAATCGTTGGTGAAGAATTCATTCGGGTTTTTGAAGAAGAAGCGAAAAAACTGGGTAAGGTTGACTTTCTGGTTCAAGGTACCATCTATCCAGATGTGATTGAAAGTGGAGTGGGAGATGCAGCTGTTATTAAGAGTCACCATAATGTCGGAGGGCTTCCAGACCATGTAGATTTTGAAGAAATTATCGAACCCCTTCGAGATTTATTTAAGGATGAGGTACGTAAGGTTGGGCTTGAACTAGGCTTACCTGAAAATCTGGTATGGAGACAACCTTTCCCTGGACCAGGTTTAGCTATCAGAGTAATTGGGGAAGTTACTTTTGAAAAGTTGGAGATTCTCCGCGATGTGGATCTAATTTTTAGGGAAGAAATCGAGAAAGCAGGGTTGAACCGCAGCATTGATCAATATTTTGCTGTGCTTACCAACATGCGAAGTGTTGGTGTAATGGGTGATGAAAGGACATATGATTACACAGTTGCCCTTCGTGCGGTTACAACCAAGGATTTTATGACAGCTGACTGGGCTAAGATACCCTATGATGTACTTGAAAAGGCTTCAAACAGGATCGTAAATGAGGTAAGACACATTAACCGTGTAGTTTATGATATAACCTCGAAACCACCTGCAACTATTGAGTGGGAATAATTGTGTAGTGTACTCGAAATGATTGGTTTTTTCCCCACAGAGCATACTATTTCATATAGTCGATAGAATTTATATGAAAGGATGACAGACATTGGATCATCTTAAAGCTTTCAATTACGGGGCCAACGCTGTATGTTTTCAGAAAAACGGGATTAAGTATGGTATGATCTGTGCTTGGGCGACTCAGGTTGATTACGACAAAATCATGATGCTGCTGGGTGCTCAGAGTGTTACCGGGAAAAACATCGCCAAGGGTGATATTATCGGCGTAAGTGCATTAAGCGTGTTTCAGGAAGATGTCTTGAATATTCTAGGCTATGACCATTCGGATACGGTGGACAAGTTTAAGCAGTTGGACTACACTATGGAAGGGTCAGCGATTTTAATCAACAATGCCAGTGTCGCAATGGTAGTGGAAGTGATTGATGTGCTTCATCTGCCTGGAATTGAAGAAGATAATTTAATTTATGGTCTAGTCAAGTCGTATACTAAAGGCAAAGATGCTATGCTCACTATTTGATATGGCTCAACTTCGCAACTGTGGTCGAGAGGTTCATTGTCTTTTTTGCTTATATTGGGAGCAGGTGTGAGACAATGGGAACGACGGACAAAAATGCAGCAGTATATCATCGCTCATTTGGAGAAGATCACCATTCACGGGGCACTTTACGTTGAAGGTTCGTAAAGTGCCTTGTTTTATTTTAAAACTTGTTACCTGATAAGAGCGAAGGGATTGGCTTTTAATGTCACGAATAAAGATCGCAATTTATATCAATGGTTTTGTTTCAATATATGCTATGCTGAAACAGGGAGGTAGATTATGGACTATAAAACCCATATCATGCGGGCAATAGAATATATTGAAAGCAATCTAAAAAACGAACTTAGACTCTCTGATTGCGCCCGTGTGGCTGGTTATTCGGAATATCATTTTATCCGAGTGTTCAAGGAAGCGATTGGTCTAACACCAGCTGATTACATAAGAAAACGCCGATTAACTGAAATAATCAAAAATATGCGACAAGGAGTTCCGATATCTGAAATTGCTTTTGAATATGGCTTTAACTCAAAAGAAAACTTTACCAGAGCGTTTCTTGCAGAACACCATATTTTACCGACCGAATATAAATGCGCACAAAACAGTTTGAAGCTGTATGAAGCTATTAGTTTTGAAACTCCACCATTTAAAGTAACACCAGAATTTGCATATTTAGAGCCTTTTTCCGTTGTAGCTTATATAAGCGATGAAACTTATCCGCCAAATTTTTGGAACAAATACAACAGCCGGACATGGTCGAAAAAGCTGTCAGGCGGAAAAAGTTGTGAAGATTATGGAGTAAGTGCTTGGAACGAAAAGGAAAACAAGCTTGATTATTACATAGGCGTCCGGAAAGAAAATGCTTTTGGTGATCTCAGCAATACAGTGGAACTTTCTATAGCAGGTGGTCTATATGCGGTCTTCACAACCCCAAGAGCTTCTCACTTCGATTTTGTTAATACTATTCACCGCACATGGGATTATATAAACACTGAATGGCTGCCTAACAGCTCATATAAGCGGAAATGTGGCTATACGTTTGAAACTTATGTGGAAGAATCTCGCATTTTCAGCGAGAAAATATATATACCTTTGGAGGGATAGTAATGGAAAAACATCTGAATATCTCTTGGGAAGGCATACCAGACGCTACTGGCTATCTGTTCTCTTTAGCTAAGTCAATAGCGTGCGCAGTAAAGAACAGTCCATGGTCGGAGTATGTAGAAGATATCGTTGCTACCAGCGGTTTTGCCTTCAGGATGTGGGTCAGCAATGATTTATGTCCATCAGCAACCAGTATTTGGGACTTTGACAGTCAAAAGTACTGGGTGGAAAACGGCGGATTGCTCTGCGAATATGTTGGGCGTTATTGGGGGCAGGAAAATATCGAAAAAGAAAAGCAGCTTGAGGCAATTAAGATTATCAAGGCGTCTATTGACAAAGGCGTTCCAGCAATATCATGGGACATTGGTGTTCCAGAGTGGGGCTTGATAACTGGCTATGACGATGCTAATAACTTGTTTGACACATTACCAATTAATGTAGCAAAGTCAGGTTCCACAACTATGCCTTATGATGTTTTGGGAAAACGTGAACTGCCGATTCTTTCGGTTCTGACCATAACCGGTATTTCAAATAAAAAGCAAGAAGATATAGTACGTGATACAATGAGGTTAGCTGTAGACCACCTCAAAGGCAGAGAATGGTGTGAGAATGCCAAAGGTCTAGATGCTTATCCAGCATTAATCACTATTTTCAACGATAGTCCAGACATGGCTTCATCGTGGAATGCTGAATATTTTCTGGGAACATACGGTGCACTGAAAGAGTACGCTTATAAATTCTTCGATAAGGTTGGCCAAACTGAACTGGCTCAGCTGTATAAAGATGTTTTTTATGCCTGGATGGAAGCATATAAAGTTAAGAAAAACGAAGATGCTACATTGCCAGAAACTAGAGCTAAGATCGTATCTTTACTAGAATCTGCATATAAGAATGAGCAAAAAGCAGTCGAGATAATGGAATCACTCACTGCGTAATCTTGAACATCATCAAATGGTACTCTGCGCATATCGGTTCAGAGTGCCTGTTTTATTTGGCCACAAAGATTGAAGGATAATTATCTTAACTCACGAATTAATTTCATCAGTTAAGATGGGGGTTGATTAATCATGGATAAGTCCATCATACTAGGAAAAATTAAACTTGGAGTTTGCTATTATCCCGAACACTGGCCGCGAGAACTATGGGAAAGCGACTTGAAAAGGATGCAGGAGCATGGTTTGGAAATAATCCGGGTTGGGGAATTTGCTTGGAGTAAGTTTGAACCTACTGAGGGAGTCTTCACTTTCGAATTCTTTGACTCCTTTTTAGATTTAGCTCATGAAATGGGAATGAAGGTAATATTTGGTACTCCAACAGCAACACCACCAGCATGGCTGACACATAAGTATCCGGAGGTACTGAACGCTTCCAAAAATGGACAGCTGTTTCACCATGGTATGCGCCGGCATTATAACTATAACTCGCCGATATATATCCAATTTGTCCAGCGTATTGTGGAGATGCTGGCGAGTCATTATAAGAATCATCCAGCGATTATTGGCTGGCAAATCGATAATGAGCTCAATTGTGAGATCAATGAATTTTACTCTGAAGCTGATCATCATGCTTTCAGAGAATATCTTAAACAGAAATACAGAGATTTAGATGCCTTTAACGATGCTATGGGAACCGTGTTTTGGAATCAAACTTATTCATCATGGGATGAGGTATATTTATCCCGGCATATACTTTATAATGCAAACAATCCTCATTTACTGCTCGAGGAGAAAAGGTTTTGGTCACATAGTGCCATCAAGTTCTGTAAGCTGCAAGCAGATATTTTGCGTAAATATTTAAGACCGGGACAGTTCATTACAACTAATGGACTATTTGGACATTTAGACAGTCACGAGATGACTGATGCAGCCTTAGACTTTATTACTTATGATAGTTATCCCAATTTTGCTTATGCCTTAGATGCAGACCCCAGTAAAGATGAAATCAAAGACCGTCGTAATGGTATGACACTCTCGAAGGCACGATCCATATCATCAAATTTCGGGGTTATGGAGCAGCAAAGTGGTCCGGGCGGCTGGACTTTTAGAGTGATGCAGCCTGCGCCAAAGCCAGGGCAAATGCGGTTATGGACTTTCCAATCGATTGCTCACGGCGCTGATTTCATCAGCTATTTTCGCTGGCGAACCGCATGTGTTGGCACGGAAATCTATTGGCATGGTCTAAATGATTATTGTAATTTACCTAATAGACGGCTTCAGGAATTGAAACAGATCTACAACGATGTGCAGAAAATTGCGGGTATAGCTGGTGCTAAATATCAAGCTAAGATAGCGTTAGTTAAAGATTATGATAATGAGTGGGATGGCGAACATGACCAATGGTATGGCCCCCTCAATCGCTTAAGTGAAGAAGCTTGGTATGCTGCAGCCCAATTTACCCATACCCCAATGGATTTGGTTTATTTACGCGATGGAGTTTCGACTACTGATTTAGATAAATACACATTGCTTGTCTATCCACACCCAGCAATTCTGACCAAAGAACGTGCAGAATTGCTTAAAGAATATGTGGCTCATGGTGGTACGTTAATCATGGGTGCCAGAACAGGGTATAAGGATCAGTATGGTCGGTGCCTAATGATGCCTATGCCTGGTTATGCAGCTGAAATTTTCAATATGCGTGTAGAAGATTTTACTCTGCTGGGACCATATGATGCAGCTCAATATGCTCTATGGGACGATGTTATGCTTGATGCACCACTGTTTAATGATATTCTGCTGCCTTACACTGATTCATCGTGTCAGGTATTAGCAAGATACTCAGGGAACTATTATCATGGGGCACCTGCTCTTGTTTGTAACAGTACTGGGAAAGGAAAAGCTTACTATTTTGGTGCTGGCTTTAGCACTCAAACAGCAGAAGCATTTTTACGCAAATTAGGATTTGCTGAACCATACGGGGATATTGTTCAGTTACCCAAAGAAGTTGAGATTGCGATCAGGGCAAAAGATGACGTGTGTTATATGTTTGTGCTTAATTATGCTCCGCATCCAATCAATATAGTGGTTAAAAAAGAACAAAAAGAAGTCTTAAGTGGAAATTACCTTGTGGGGAATATCACTATGGAAGCCTATGGGGTGATAGTCTTAGAAGTCCAAATAGGTTGATGTCAGTCTGTGCAAAGTTGGAGGTGGGTTTTATGACTCTATCAAAAGCGTGGGACTGGAACAAAGAGAAGCGTTCTATTTGGTTAGAGCCAAGTGAGGATAGTTATTATATAGTCCACAAATGGAAGGCAAAAAACTTCAAAAGGGTCTTAGATTTTGGCTGTGGATTGGGCAGGCATGCTATCTTCTTTGCTAAACAGGGGTTTGATGTTAGTGCTTTTGATTTGTCGGACTCAGCAATTGAACATTTAAGAGCTTGGGCAGAAAGAGAGAACTTAACCATCGATATTGTCACAGCTGACATGCACAACCTTCCTTATGCGGATAATTCTTTTGATGCGATCTTTGCATATCATGTCATTTCTCATACCGACTCTGTGGGCATTGAGAAGATTATTAGTGAGATTTCGCGAGTGCTAAAAGTTGGTGGTGAAATATATCTCTCATTATGCTCGAAAGAGACATGGTCGTTTACAGAAGCTGGTTTTCCAAAACTGGATGAAAACACCGTTGTTAAAATAGAAGATGGTCCAGAAAATGGCATTCCGCACTTTTATGTCACACGGGAAGATATTCTAGATTTGTTTGCTAATTATAACATCGAAAGAATTAGGCATGTAGATGACTGCTATTATTCGGGAGCGAAGCAGAGTAGCAAACATTATTATATCGCAGCCAGTTTGCTTGCGAAATAAAACTGATTCAATTTAATCATTGCGAGATTATCACAAGTGTGAAAATCGTTAAATATGTCGTGGATTTATATCATGACCAATGAGTTTTATAGCATGTTGGAGCAGCTCGGAGTAGGGAAATACATTGATGGGCCAATTGGATGATGAAATAGCGCTAGTTATGTATGGAATCGTGTTTGTTTAAATAAACAACTTTAGAAGAATTATTAAATAGTGATTGAATGGATTTAATTTTTATTTTTATAATTGATAAATAGGCACCTAAGGAGTGATAGATATGAAGATTGAACGGGTGACAATGGCAGATGCAGCAGAATTACTAGCTATTTATGAACCTTATGTCCGAGACACTGCTATTACATTTGAATATGAGGTGCCAACACTAGATGAGTTTCGTAATAGAATTATCGCTATTTCAGCCAAATACCCTTATCTAAAGGTTGTAGATAAGGGTGAGATTCTTGGTTATGCATACGCTAATACTTTTAAAGATCGGAAAGCCTACGATTGGGCAGTGGAAACAACTGTCTATGTCAAGCTGGGCAAACAAAGAATGGGAATAGGTAGAAAACTTTATGAGACATTGGAGCAATCCTTAAGGCAGATGGGGATTTTAAACATGAATGCGTGTATAGCTGTTCCTGTGCAAGACGATGAGTATCTTACCAATGCTAGCTATCACTTTCATTTGAGCATGGGTTTTACTCTTGTAGGAAGATTTCATCAAGTTGGATATAAGTTCAACACTTGGTATGATATGATTTGGATGGAAAAGATACTTGGTGAGCACAAAATCTATCCTCAAGAGGTTCAGTTTGGCAAATGGATGGTTGTGGAGTGAAAATAGGAGAATCACTCATGCAAAAACAAGCCCCGCTAGTGTAGCGAGGCTGTTTTATTATAATGTTTATTTAATGATCACTAGGGTTAAAGGTGTGCCATTTTCGGGTGTTTTTGGTAGATAAAGCAAGCCATCTCCTGCTGCGAACATTAAAGTGAAGATACCAAAATTCCATAGGTCAATATAAGTGTGATAGTTAATATAACCATGACAGGACTTAGGAAACTCTGTTCGATGCATCTCGTGGAAAGTCTCGGCTAGTTCCTGCATTGTCGGTGTTATTGCTGCCAGAAGCGGTGCATACACATCCATTTGTAATTGAGAAAGCTGCTCTGGTGTCATAATCACAAAGTTTGGTTGATATCTGTCACCGATTTTCGATATTAAACCATCACGAACTGCTTCAGCCAATTTTTCTTTTTCATCACTAGTAAGGGAATTAATGTCAAAATCTGGTTCTATCACGCTGCAGTAAATTTTGTGTAACAAGGCTTGAGTATCCCGGTAAGTCTTGATGATCTCAGGATGATATTCCTTATTAGCAAATGTATATACACCTAGCCAATAATAGTGATCATACTCGCCATTGGTGGCACAGCTATCTGAACATATACCATAAAACTCATTCCAACCTTCGTGATTCACGAAACCGTTTTGGTCATCAGAACAGTCGACAGCCATGATATAATACCTTCCTCCATCGGGACGGATTTCTCGTTCGTCACGCTTTTTCAACTGTAATAAAAGTTCACTATTTCGACTCACATAGCTGGTAAACATCATGATCATTGACCACATCAACTTTTCAGTTGGAAAGTTTGCTCCATAGAAGTTGATTGCTCTAATCATTTGCTCGTTATCCCAAAGGTAGGCAATAATCCGGTCGATGTACTTTTTGCGTGTACTCTGATATATAGCACCTCGTTTTTGAAGATGTTGCTTGGATATGATTGGAAATGTGGTGTAATATTTGCGACCGATGATGGAAAGGAACTCCCGCTTAACGAGCCAGTCGAGATCAAACTCCAAATATGGTTTAGGAATGCCGGTAAACTCGACAAGTTCATCGATAGTTTTCCCATCTTTATAGCATAGTAAGCAGATATTTTGCTTGATCAGGCTTTCGTTAATTTTTTCTGTATCTGGGTTGGGTGGCATCAAACCAGAGCCACCTAGTGCCAGTTTCCCAGGACGATAAATATGTGAATTGTTGTCTTTCATACACTCAAACTCCTTTTTAATTCTTTTGCGAGCATCAAACAGGTGCCAGGTGATGGCGCTTTCGGTTGTCCCTAATTTTTTGGCAACCTCTGCGATTGGTAGGCCATCGAGATAGTGGAGAATCATTGCTTCACGCTGAATGTAGCTTAAGTTAGCAATTTGCCTACGCATGCGCGCAAGCTCTAGGGCTAATGCTTCGTTATCAGCTGGATCGCGTGTAAAGTCCGTTGCATCGGAAAGTGATTCATCAAGAGCGTCAAAGTTTGACTTCGACAGTTCTCTGGCATAATTACACCATACGTAGTGAGCTACTTTCCAAATCAAATTCTCGAGTTTTTCAATTCTCTTTTGCCTTTGTACTGCCATAAATATTTGCAATAGGACTTCCTGGGCTAAGTCTTCACCGTCCGGACGGTTACCAGTTTTTTTGATTGCCCAATTGAGGATTTTCAAGGAATACTCATTGGTAATCCTTGCATAAAGTTTTTGTTTCTCCATTATCTCACCACTTTGTTTGCTGCTCTCAATCATATAGTAACGGGAGTTTGATGGATCTTAGTGTAATTGAATCAAAATTTTCTTCATAGTTCCTACGTTAATAGGTAAACCAGAATTGGTCACCATTTTTTGCTCAGTAAGAACATATCCGATCGATTCGTATAATCGTACGTTTATTGGAATGGTCATGCGGACTTTGCACCAAATCTCTGTTAACCCATGCTCTTTGGCATAATTTTCCAACCAAGAAAGCATTGACTTAGCAATCCCTCTGTTCCTTGCTTCTGGGACAACGGAAAGACGAAAAAAATACAGGGAATTGTTCTCCACCGTAAAGCGCACTGTACCAACAGGAACATCGTCAAGATAGTAGAGTAGGGCTTGTTCCACTCCTTGGTTTAATGCTTCTGCGATTGAGGATACAGTTTCATTCAGTGCACCAGAGGGAACATCAGCATAGCGATATTCTTCATAAGCAGTGATCATCACTTTATGAACTAAGTGAGCGTCTTGCACACTTGCTAAGCGAATCATAATGTACCTCCAATCACTTTTTGGGGAGAGAGTAGCGGTGTAAGTACTCTCTCAAAAAATCGTGGATAAGCTTCCTCTTTGCATAGTTGCATGAGTTTATAACATCACCTAATACTTGAATTTGGTGTACATATTATCACAAGCTAACAAATCCCTCAATATAGAAATCATATGCAGCACTGGAGCGGATCAAGAAAGCTGCTCGCACTGCTGGTACAGATGGATTAGTTTCTCGTTTGCCAAGGTTATGCTACGGCATTCCTATATATCAATACCAATAACACTTGGCTTCGGAGAATTAGCAGAGGTTTTGTTTTAGTTTTACGTTGATGTACAATAATAATAGATTGAGTAAGACTCAAGGGGTGCAACTAATGAAGATATTGTTTATAAACCTGCCTTACTATGGTCATTTCGTACCCACGATAGGGCTGGTCCAGGAATTGATAAAACTTGGATGTGCAGTGACCTATCTAATGCCCTTTGATTGGAAAGAACGCGTTGAAGAAAGTGGCGCAGTATTTGCAGGATATGAGAACCATTCAAGGTTAGCTGAGCAAATAAAGAATGCCTATGCAGCTGCTGATAAAATAGCCAAAGATTTTGATCTGATCATATACGAACAGTTTTTCTTTTTGGGAAAGCACCTAGCGGAAAAACATGGCAAACCTGTAGTGAGAGTATTTACTGCACCAGTCACCAATGCCAAATTAATGCAAGAGTATATATCAGTAGGGGGACCGTTGCGCATTTTTAAACATAAATGGATCTGTAGGCTGTGGACAAAGGATATCGCCAAAGGGATCCCTATGCAAACTGATTGTTGGCTTGATGAAATTGTGAATAATCCTCCAGCTTTGAATTTGGTATATACATTGAGGGAATATCAACCTTATGCTGAGGAATTTCCCGAGGAACAGTATAAGTTCTTGGGACCATCGATTTATGAGAGAAAAGAACCAATAATTGACTTCGTGAAGACCGATCGTCCAGTGATTTACATTTCTCTTGGCACAGTGATTAAGGGAGCTGCATCGTTTTTCAAAAAATGCATTGAAGCTTTTAGGAATGAACCCGTCGATGTAATTATGTCTGTAGGGAAAAACTTCTCAATAAATAAGTTAGGCGAGGTTCCCAAAAATTTTAAAATATATCATGTGGCACCACAATTGTCTGTGTTGAAAATGGCTGATGTTTTTGTCACCCATGGAGGTATGAACAGCGTTTCCGAAGCGCTGGTGCATGGAGTACCACTAGTTGTAATACCATTCATCACGGATCAGCCTACTAATGCCAGACGGATAGAAGAATTAGGACTAGGCAAGCGACTAGATTATAAGGCTATTAGCAGTGAATTGTTAAAGGCAACTGTTTTATCGGTTATGAAAAATAAGGATATTCGTGCTAATGTGGAAAAAATGCAAACGCTTATGCTTGCTGCACCGGGTAATCGCGGAGGAGCTAAGATGGTTGTTGATTATTATGAATACTATGGTGTAGCAATAGGAAGAAATATCCGATTTGATTGCCAGAAAACATGATTTAATCAAGTTATAATGAGATTGAATGAAGATAAGCTGGATAACAAATGACTTTCGAGATAATCATTGAGGACATTCGAATTGAGGTAGTTAAGAAGAAAATAAAAAACCTACGTTTATCTGTTCATCCTCCTGATGGAAGAGTAAGAATTGCAGCGCCTTACAACTTGAGTGATGATGCTATCCATATATTTGCATTATCGAAGATAGCTTGGATCAAGAAGCACCAAGCTAAATGTCAGCTGCCAGATTGGCAAATCAGTAATAAATACGTCACAGGGGAATGCCACTTTTATAACGGGCAACGCTATTTGCTGAATGTTGTATATACAAGTAAGAAGCAGCGAGTGGAGTTAAAGGCAAATAACCAGATTGACTTGTATGTGGGCGAAGGCAGCAGTGTGGAACAGCGCAAAAAAGTAATGATGGAGTGGTATCGCAGTGAGCTTAAAAAGAAAATTCCAGATTTGATAGTTACGTGGGAAAAGCAGATGGGTGTGAGAGTTAATTCCTGGGGAGTTAAACAGATGAAAACAAGATGGGGAACTTGTAACCCATCTGCTAGACGAATTTGGATTAATCTGGAGTTGGCAAAAAAGGATCATAAATGTTTAGAGTATGTTATTGTCCACGAAATGGTGCATTTACTCGAAAGAAATCATGGTAGAAAATTTTATGAATATATGGATCTATTTTTGCCAGATTGGAGATGGATAAGGAGCAAACTAAATACAACTGAACTTGAATTGGATGGAGTAAATCCTGCATTTGAGTAGGAGTATTTATAATGAACTGCAGGAGGCTAGAGTAATGAAGAATATTATTGTTGTCCAGCATACTCAATCCGTACATCATACCAATGGTATGATTGGAGCGTGGACAGACTGGGAATTAACCGAGTACGGAAAACAGCAAGCTAGAAATATCAGTGAAAAACTAAAAGATGAACTTCTGGCAAAGAATTATGTTTTGTATACTTCAGATTTAAAGCGAGCAATGCAAACAGCAGAACCACTCTTAAAGTACATAAAATCTGAACCAATTATCTGTCAAGAGTTACGTGAAGTAAATGAAGGTGAAGCAACTGGTAAATCGGTTGAGTGGTATAACCAAAACAAGGCAGAGAATGTTTATGGGACTTACTTTTCTGATTATAAGGCCTTTTCAGGATCAGAGTCATATCGCGAATTATGGTCAAGAGTGGAAAAGTTTATGAACAGATTATTGCATTCAGAACACGAAAACATTGTTATAGTTTCGCATGGTATCACACTCCAGCTATTCTTCGCAATGTGGATCGGTTTAAAGTTTGATGATTTGAAACACTTTGGATTCATGGCGGTATCTGGAGGAATATCAAATCTAATCCTTCAAGATGATGGAAGAAGGGTAATTAGATTTTTAAATGATATGAGTTATATGAAAGCATGAGGGCTAATACTAAATCAGTTTACTGTGATAGTTTAGTGTGATATCATTTTTATAATATAATTAAATTTAAGGAGTTTTCTATATGGTGTACGCAAGACCTCCCTGTTAATACTTAGAGTTATATAGTTCACGGGCACCTCCTTGGTTCGTTTAAAATCATGGACAAGATAAGGATTGCTTAAAAATAGGAGGGCCTATATTATGAATTATATAAACAATGTATGGAAGCTTTATGGTATTCGGTTCTTTCACAACTTAATACCTGCATATGTGATAGAAAGGTTATTCTGGGAACAACGGGGCATGACCATCCCGATGGTTGTGTACACAGAGCTCATCTATGCTGTAACTGTGGTTTTACTAGAGATTCCGTCGGGGATTATCGCCGATAAATGGGGCCGAAAAAGAATGATGATTCTCAATGCCTTTTTTGGCTGCTGTGAGTTTTTGATTCTGTTATATGCCACGAAGTTTTGGCATTTTGCGGCAGCAGTCTTACTAGCTGGGATCGGACGTTCTGCCTGCAGTGGAGCAGAAAACGCGCTGCTCTATGATTCTCTGTTGGTATCTGGCAAAGAGCAGTTATTTGAAAAGTATTTAGGTCGCTTGAATGCCTGGGATTTTGCTGCGGCCATAATTGCAGCGTTGAGTGGAAGTGTAATGGCCAGCTGGTGGGGATATGAGCTGAATTACTGGCTGTCCTCAGTTGGAATGTTTGTCTCGCTATGTTTTTCTCTATTGTTGGTGGAACCGAAAGTACGAAGTAATATGGATGATACTCCAATACCGATCAGAGATTATGTAACAGCTTCCTTTAAGTTCTTTAGAAACAATCTTGATGTTTGTCTGGTACTCCTTTCGGGCATGATTGTCGGTGCAGCAGTCAACTTTATTGATGAGTTCTGGCAGCTGTATATTAGCAGAATTGGAATTCCAGTTTTTTACTTTGGTTTGTTTTCGGCTGGACTTAGTTTATTAAGGTTGCCCGGAAACATGCTTGCTTATAAAATCAAGGATAGAATTAGATACAGAGTATTGATATCTGGAGTATTTCTTATTATTGCTGTTGGATTGTTATACATATCCACGGTTAAAGGTTATAGTAGCCTAGTGGTTCTATTCCTTATTTGTATAGTTTCTGGTTTGATAGACCCACTCGCTGCCGGATATTTGCATCACCGTATTGATTCGTCAATGCGAGCGACCATTGATTCATTTCAATCCTTAGGATTAAGGGCAGTGGTGATAATTATTGGGTTAGGTTTTGGATTTTTCTCATCGCGATGGGATATCTTTGGTGGTTATGGGTTTATTGCCTGCATCTGCATCCTGTTCCTCATATATTTCTTACGCTCATCGCGAAGTGTGATTGAATAGGGGAGATTTCCATGCTAATCCCGCATTTGCATTTTAATGGAACGTCATCGATGCCTTAAGGCTTTATGAAAAAGCTTTTGATGTCCAGTCGGATAGGATCATTTTGGATAGCCAAGTAAGTGGGCAAGCTCTCGAGCTTGCCCTTTAATCTAATGTACAAGCTACGCTTGTCGATTGATGAGATGCATTAGTTCACCCCATCGGCCAAACGCCTTTCCATTCCAGGAAAAGTATGTACGGCAAGTTGTTTTTACCGGTGCAATTAATTGCAGGCGATGTTCGTATGATTTAGTTTGATCAGCAAGCTCTTCGTTAACCAATACATTGCGTATCTTGCACAAAAATACCTCGCTGTCATCAAGGGGAATAGACTGTGCTACTTCCAGTTCAAAAGCGAGGGGACTGTCATCTAAGACAGGAACGTTCAAGACAGCACCAGAGGTTGTTGTAATTGGGATACGCATCTTATCAGGTGAGTAACCCTCTACATTGCCCAAGTAATCGGCAAGCGGCAGGATGGATTCTGTAACTAAGTTGGCTGAAAAAATACCAGTGGCATGGATTCGATCCTTGGTTAACTTATCGCCGCCAATACAAGCCATGACTCCGAGTCCGCCATCCCAAATGTAGCTGAACCAGCAGAAAAGTCCGAAGTTGGGAGTACCATCATCTTTGTACGTTCCATACAAAAACAGAGTTTGCGGACAAAAATCGTTTGATATAGGAACCGAAATCTTTGTCATTTAATCTCCTCCTTGTCATTAAGCATATAGTACATTATCCAAACTGACAATATCAAATCTTGTGAATGCACTATACGAATAGCTTAGATCTTGACTTTTTTGAGACACCTTACTAGGTGTCTCTTTTATGTTCTGGGAATAAAAACGAACATTTGTAAATAGTTTCCGTATTATTTTCATACCACTTGACCTGATAAGGTGGTTTATTATACAATAACATCTGTGACAAATGCGAACATTAAAATGGTGGCCGGTAATAATGTTCGGAATTAGTTGAAGGAGGAGCTATATGTCGGAGCGGTTGAACAAGGCAATTAGAGGACAAGTACCCTTTGACTTAGTGATCAAAAATGCCAATGTAGTCAATGTTTACACCGAAGAAATCCTTCCAATGGATATTGGAATAGCAGAAGGCAAATTTGGCTACTTAAGCCCAGCGGGTACTGAGGAGATGTTAGCTGAAAAAGTAATTGATGCGAAAGGTGCTTATGCTGTTCCAGGATTCGTTGATTGTCATATCCACATCGAAAGTTCAATGCTTACCCCAGTCAACTTTGCTGCTGCAGTATTACCTCATGGAACCACAACCGTGGTGATTGATCCCCATGAGATTGGAAATGTCTTAGGTAAAAAAGCTGTAGCTTACATGGTTGATGCAGGCAGGGACCTGCCTGTGGATATTTTGGTTGAAGTTCCATCTTCTGTTCCAGCCGTTCCTGGTAAAGAAACATCAGGTGCGCAATTCTTAAGCGATGATATCGCTGAAATGTTAGAAAACGATCGTGTCATAGGTTTAGCTGAAGTTATGGACTATCCTGGAGTCATTAATCGGTCGGAGCGCATGGTAAACATTTTAAATGTTGCTCGCCAGAAAAATACGGTGATATCAGGTCATGCTCCATTAGTTTCAGGAAGAGACTTAGCGGCTTACCTGGCTGAAGGTCCAGACTCGGATCATGAGAACATGAACGTTGCTGAAGTCATTGAAAAAATTCGGGCAGGTATGGTAATCGAGGCACGGAGAAGTTCCCATTCTGAAAACGTCTCACTCCTCGTTGAAGCATTAAAGCAGTTCCCAGTATTACCACCTAACGTAGTATTCTGTACTGATGACGTTTTACCAAATGATATCCTCTCTCGCGGACACATGAGTGAGGTAGTCAGAAAAGCGATCGAATTGGGTATGAAACCCGAACGGGCAATTCGCATTGCCAGTCTCCATGGCGCGATGCGTTTCCGTTTGTGGGATCGAGGAGCTATTGCACCTGGTAAGAGAGCAGATTTTATGCTGCTTCCTGATCTAAAGGAAATTAAACCCCAAATGGTATTTACCAAAGGTGAGCTAGTCAGCGAGAATGGTAAGCTGCTTGTAAGTTTGCCTAAACGTTCCCATGAAGTTGAAACAATTAACACCGTTAAGCTAGGCAATGTCACCGAATCTGACTTAGTCATTGCCGTGACTGACGGAAGCACTGAGGTCGAAGTCAATGGTATGCTCGTTGGCAGAATACCTTTGTTAACCGAACATGTTACCATAAAACTTCCGGTAATTGACGGGAAAGTTGCTGTTCCTGCTGATGAAGATTTAGCTTTAGCAGCATTACTTGAACGTCATGGAAAAAATGGCAATATCGGAAAAACAGTAATTCAAGGACTTGGTCTCAAGGCAGGTGCAGTTGCCACTACTGTAACTCATGATTCTCACAACTTACTCGTTGTTGGTAAGAACAGCGCAGATATGCTGCTTGCTGTGAAAACATTGCAGCAATGTGGCGGTGGCGTAGTTTATGTAAATAACGGTCAAGTTGAAGCTTTAGTTGAACTGCCTGTTGGTGGGCTTATGTCTACTTTGACTGCTGAAGAAATGGCGCCTAAGTTAACTCACTTGCAAACAACATTGCGTAATGCTGGCATTAAGAACGCTGATCCACTGATGGCCTTTGTAGCATTGGCTTTACCGGTTATTCCGGAAGTGCGTTTAACCGATCTAGGTTTACTTAATGTGGTAGCTCAAGAACACTATCCAGTTCTGGCAAACTAAATTAAGATAGAGGGGAAACTAAGATGGCAACTAGTAAGATGACTGTTAAACAGCCAAAGTCAGGATTGTTAGAGCGTTTATTTAAGTTGAGTGAACATAATACTGATGTCAAAACAGAGGTTTTAGCTGGTATCACAACATTTATGACACTAGCATATGTTATCGTTGTTAACCCAGCGATTCTAACAGCAGCAGGTGTTCCTTTCGGACCGTCCATGACAGCAACTATCCTTACATCAATAATTGGTACGTTATTGATGGGCTTGTATGCTAATCGCCCCTTTGCCATAGCACCATACATGGGGACAAATGCTTTCGTGGCCTACACTGTTATTCAAGGTATGGGAGTTTCGTGGGAAACAGCTTTAGGCGCGATTTTTGTCGGAGGTATTTTGTTTGTTCTTGTCACGGTAACTGGGATTAGGAAAGCGATTGTCGATGCAACGCCCGCTGCTCTGAAAAATGGTTTTGCTGTAGGTATTGGATTGTTCTTAACCTATGTTGGCTTGTTCAATACAGGAATGGTAGTGTCTGGTGACCCAGTTAGTATTGGTGATTTTACATCTCGTCCTGTATTGCTAGCGGTAATAGGTTTGATCCTAATCTCCATTCTTATGGTTAGGAAAGTAAAGGGTGCATTGTTAATTGGTATCGTTTTAACAACAATTGTGGCGATTCCCTTGGGCGTTACGCAAATGCCAGAGAAGATTTTTAGTTTACCACCAAGCATCGCAGAAATTGCTCTCAATATGGATTTCATCGGAGTCTTCTCCATCGGTATGCTAACGGTAGTCTTTACTTTATTCCTTAATGACTTCTTGTCCACTATGGGTACATTGATTGGTTGTGCATATAAAGCAGGTTTCTTAGATGAAAATGGCAACTTGCCAGAGATCGAAAAACCAATGTTAGCAGATGCTATTGCTACCTGTGTCGCTGCTCTCTTAGGTACTACAACTGCTGGTACTTATGTTGAGTCTGCAGCTGGAGTTGAAGAAGGTGGTCGGACAGGTTTGACCGCCGTAGTAACTGCTCTGTTGTTTGCAGTGACACTGTTACTCTCACCAATAGCTGAAATTATTCCTAATGCAGCAACAGGTCCAGCGCTGTTAATTGTAGGTTTGTTAATGTTATCGCCAATTAAAGAGATTGACTTTGACGATTACACTGAGGCCATTCCAGCTTTTATTACAATTATTATGATGAGCTTTACCTATAATCCAGCTGCTGGTATTGCTGCCGGTTATATTATCTACCCAATTCTCCAATGGTTTGCTGGTAAGGGTAAAAACGTTCATCCAATCAACTATATTGTCGCTCTGCTTTGTATTCTCTACTTTGTTGTACTATAACTTCACAATAGACTTCTCTAAACCCCAAAACAAAAGCGACCTCGCTAAGGTCGCTTTTGTTCCATTTATCTATCATACCATTGTGCCTGCATTGAGTATAATCGAGCATATTCACCGTTTTTCTCAAGTAATTCATAGTGGGTTCCATCTTCGACGATTTTGCCATCTTTAAATACAACAATTCTATCAGCAAGTGAAGCTACACTGATGCGATGAGTAACCATGATCACCGTTTTGCCTTTAGTCATGGCGATGTACTTTTTAAACACATCAGCTTCGGCAAATGGATCCAGGTTACTGGTTGGCTCGTCCAAGATGAAAAAGTCACGATTTCGGTAATACGCTCGCGCAATACCAAGCTTCTGCCATTGCCCTCCGGACAGCTCTGTTCCTCCGATGTCTTTTCCAAGCATAGCGTCTTTGTTAGCTCCATCAAAACCTGCGAACCTTAATGCTGCATCAATTTCAGCTTCGTTTCGTTGCTTTTCTACATCTCCAAGGAACACATTGTCAGCAATAGTGAAAGTATTAAAGCGTGCTGGATCTTGAAATACATAGGATATTGAATTGTATCTGCTTGCGAAATCAATATCCTTGACATTTTTGCCGTTGATGAAAATATCTCCGCTTGTTGGCTGCAGCATTCCAGTCAATAGCTTAATGAATGTTGTTTTACCAGCCCCATTCTCACCGACAAATGCGACTTTTTCTCCCTTATGTATTTTAAAGTTTATGTTTTTAATGCGTAATTCATCAGTCAGGGGATAACGATATGATACGTTCCGTGTTTCTAGACATTGGATATCCAAGATATTTTTATACTCGATATCAGCCAATGGCTGTTCGTTTAAGTCAACAAACTCAAAGAACTGCGCTGCTTCATGTTTCTTAGATATGAAGTTAGCTATTGATCTAAATAACGATGATGTACTACTCATTAATGTATTGATCAATGCAAGAACTGCACCTAGAGCACCAATTGAAAGCTTGCCCTGAGTAAGTAAAACGATAGCAAATACATTTGCGACAATACTTGATAGATCTGTTATTAAGTTGTTGCCGGCGCTAAGAAGAAAGACGTTCCGTAAGTTTTTCTTCTCTTTGATCACATAGTCATCCACAAGGGCTTTCCACTTTGCGTAAAAGAAGTCAAACAGATTTAGAGCTTTCACTTCTTTAGCAGAACTTCCGAGTAATACATTCTGGTAATACCCAGCTTCACGAAGTATTTTACTATGGTCACGAGTGAACTTGAATTCCAGTTTATTACCCACATAACTCGTATAGATGGTGGGGATTGGTGCAATAAGGACTATGATGCATAAAAGGGGATTGAAGATATACAGCGATGCAGCAACCGTGAGTACAGATACTAGATTTGCTATTATGGCATATCCACCAATTATCACACCTCTTTGGAGCGAACTCCATTCACCGCCCATTGAACTAAAACTGCGGTTGATGATGTCGTTGATTCTTGGGACTTCCATATAATCGGGATATAGCTTAGATATTTTTCTAAATAGTTTTGCCTGGAACAGTTCCTGAAAGCGGTGATCCTGTACTTTTGAAAGTCTTTCTATATCTTCACCACCATAAAGGTATCGGGCCATCAAGTTACTTAAAAATCCAATCGCCCAATAGAGCAAGGCAAGACCCACCACTGAGATTATTTGCACAGCTCGAATCTGGCTGTTTTCGGCTAAAGCATTAGCGCTGTCAATGTATTTTCCCCAGATAAAGGCCGCGATTGGCTGCATAACACTTAAAAGCACAGAAAGTCCCAGAAAGATGCCACACATCAATTTAGCTGATGAGAGAACGTACTGGAACAGGCGGGGTAGGTACGATAACTTGGGTGGATTTTCTTTCAATATATCTTTTTCAAACACCGCGGTGTTATCATCAAACCTTGTCTCATACCTAGGCTTTTCTTTGATCTCTTTACGCATTCATGGCCACGTCCTTTCCAGTACGATGGTACCATTGCTTTTGTGCATTAAACATCTGGAAGTATATACCACCTAATTGCATCAGTTCTTCATGTGTACCAGATTCTGTAACTTTACCATCATGGATGACAAAAATTCGATCGGTGATCATTGTGGAGCCAAGCCTATGTGTAATGAAAATTGCTGTTTTGTTTTCTACCATGTTTGCAAATTCAGTATAGAGTTCAGCTTCAGCAATGGGGTCGAGTTGTGATGTTGGTTCGTCGAGTAGAAGAATGGGCTTGTTTCCCATAAAAGCACGGGAAATCGCAATTCTCTGCCACTGGCCACCAGATATATCAATTCCTCCTTCAAAATCTCTGCCAAGCAGGGTATCGTATCCTTGTGCAAGCTGATCGGCAAACTCGTGAGCCTTGCCCTTTATTGCAGCATTTTTGATTTGATCCTCGTTTTCAATTTCATCAATATCACCAATGCCGATATTTTCCCGCAAGGTTATGCTGAATCTGGTAAAGTCCTGAAATACAGGACCGAAGATTTGTGTCCGTAGTTTAAGTGGCAAATCAGCTAGCTTTTTGCCGCCAACTAGTATATCACCCTTTTCTGGGGTGAAGAGCCCGAGAAGCAGCTTAACTATGGTCGTTTTACCTTCTCCGTTTTCGCCTACTAGTGATACTTTCTCGCCGTTGTTGATCTTAAAGGATAAACCCTTCAGAATATATCTATCTGTACCTGGATACTTGAACCAAACATCTTTGAATTCGATATCAAAGGTATCGGGTAATTCTTGCTCTGTTCCTTCGGGCTCATCAGATAAGTCGAAAAACTTATCGTAGTATTCGTATGTTTTAACATGGAATCCAGACCATTTGAAAAACCCTACGGCGCCGTCAAGGTTTCCATACAATTCGCCAAACATCAATCGGGTCAGAGATATGAATAATCCTATTGTGAAACCTCCATTGACGAATAAAACGAGCAGAATGATCACGTTGACAATAGAAGCTATTTTCGTGATATTGTTGTCTAGCAGTATTTTTCTTAGGTTCTTGAAGTAATAACGTTCATAGTCACGGTTTCTTTCGTTCAGCCTGGCTTTATATGTATCGATGAGGTAATCGAAATTGCCGTATGCCTTTAACTCTGAGGTATTATTTCTCGACCTTAAGTAACCACCTAAGGTGCTGTATTTGCGTTCCTTTTTCCAATATGTCTCAAGTTCTGTGTAAATGTTATAGTTGGTTTTGGCTGCTATATAAGCTTCAATAAGGTAAGGTACTAGGACAGTAAGTAGAAGCCACCATTTTATACTATAAAGGTAGGCCAGCGAACCAATACTAGCGATCAAAGCGCTGCCGCGCCAATAGACATACATTGGCCATAAGTGCATTACTGAGTTTTCTGCCCGAAGATAAGCTTTATCGATGATTTCTGCGGAAGCTTCATTTTCAAAATGCTCATACTTCATTGTCTTAAGCTTTTTTAACATGCGCGACTTATAGGTTGTTCTTAGTATTAAAAGAGAACGTGGCTCAACATAAGTATAGATAAATCCGTCCATGACAAACGGCAAAATGTTAATAATGACAAATAACACAAGGTAAATAGAGTACTCAGAGAATGCCAGTTGATTATTAGCGACAGCTAATCCACCATCAAAAACGTTTTTGTTGATGTAAATATTTAGCGGTGTTAATAATCCGTTTAAAATCATAAAAACAAAAGTCGTGATAACAATTATCGGAGCTTCGTTGTAAATGATGTTTATAATGTCTTTATAGGCCAAAAAAATGCGTTTCATACGGATACTCCTTTCTCTGATAAAACAGTATCCTCCAGAGAAGCAGTTGTTGTACTAAAATCTAAGGTATTCCAACCAGGTATGCTGCCTGTTTTGATAGCATTAAAGAGATGTTTCTTCAAATCAGGTATTTCGGTTTGCAGTGTTCGGATCAATTCTTTAACATATTGGCGCTTAGTATAACCATCAACAGGACAGGGGTTCTCAACGACTGGCAGATTATACAGATTGCGGAAGCCTTTTATATCTGCTTCACGAACATATATCAATGGTCTGATCAATGTTAAACCTGTTTTATCAAGATAGGTGACAGGTGAAAAACAGGAGAATCTTCCTTCATATAGCAAGGACAACATCATAGTCTCGATCACATCATCATAATGGTGAGCGTACGCTTTTTTGTTACAGCCAAGCTCCTTGGCTTTATTGTTAAATGCACCTTTACGCAATTTGGCACATAGAGAACAAGGGTTCGTCTCTTTCCGGTAGGAAAAGAGAATATCACCAATTTCTGTTTCCACTATGGTATAATTCACACCGAGTTCTTTGCAAAGCTGGGCAACAGGTGAAAAATCCGCATCTTTAAACCCCATACTGACAGTAATGGCTTCGATAGCAAACTTTTTGGGATAAAAGCGTCGCAGATGTGCCATAGCATACAACATGGACAAACTGTCCTTGCCGCCTGAGATTCCTAGCGCAATCTTATCGCCATCTTCAATCATATGATAATCTTCTATTGCTCTACGCGTATAGCTGAGTAGTTTTCGCAGTTCCATAAGGTCATGCCTTTCGCTAATGTATTGTTTCAAACAGTATATATTATACTTGCGGAGTAACATGCTGATCAAGCAACTAGCAGTTGTGTCTTTCATCAGTGACGGTTTTATTTATCAATAGAATGAATTATTGTGTATAATTAGAGGGCACTCATGGAGATCGAAGTTGTAAAGAATTACTGAATGATTGGCTTGATTTCTTTGATAACAGAGAGGAGCTTAACCAGTGCGTACTGAACAAGAGATGATGGATCTAATATTAAATGTAGCCAAAGCTGATGAACGGATCCGGGCGGTATTGCTTGTGGGTTCGCGCGCTAATTCTGAGGTACCTAAGGATGATTATCAGGACTATGATATAACTTATTTTGTCAAAGACATACAGCCCTTCTACAATAATCAAGCATGGATTGAAGAGCATTTTGGCAAACCACTCATTATGCAAATGCCGGAGACTATGCGTAATCCAGTTGGTGATGGCCATTTCACTTATCTAATGATCTTTCCCGATGGAGTGCGCATCGATCTTTCTTTTATGTACACAAAATATATAGATGAGGGAGAGCCTGCTGTTATTCTGCTGGATAAGGACAATGGTCAAGGATTTTTACCATCTAAATTGTCCATTGACAAGAAATATTGGCATATCAAGCCACCATCACCATTGTATTACTACTCTTGCTGCAATAACTTTTGGTGGTGCTTGAATAACGTTGCCAAGGGTATAGCTAGAGATGAGCTGCCTTATGTCATGAACATGCTTAATGTTCATGTTCGTTCTGAACTTCATGACATGATTGAATACTATATCGGAACCCAGCATGGATTCAATCTTTCTACTGGCAAAGAAGGTAAATACTTCAAGAAGTATCTTTCACCCGAGCTGTACGCACGTTATCAAGCCACTTATCCAAGCGGTAAATACGAAGACATTTGGGCAGCCGTTGATGTCATGTGTGATTTGTTCCATACTCTGGCAGTGACAGTAGCAGCACAATTTGGTTTTGTCTATCGTCAGGAGGAAGAAGATGGAATGCGTGAGTATCTACGGATCGTGAAGGAGCAAATGGTATGCAATAAATGACTGAAGATGCTATCCAGTAAACCGATTCTACCTTGCGTAGGTAGCTATTTCCCATTGAACATGCTAACTTCATATTGTAGAGAATTTACAGTCAAAGGAGTAGAAATTGATGAATCAATATGTCACTGGAGCTATGATCAAGAAGCTCCGGGAAAAAAGAAAAATGACGCAGCTAGAGCTGGCAGATATTTTAAATGTCAGTGATAAAGCGGTATCTAAATGGGAAACGGGAAAGGGCTATCCAGACATTACTCTGATTGAACCTTTAGCTAAAGCGCTAGGTATATCGGTTATAGAGCTGTTATCTGGTGACAGCATCATCAACAGCAACCGTTCTTTCAATATGCTCAAAACCAAATTCTACGTGTGTCCAATCTGCGGCAACATAATTACAGCCTCAGGAGAAAGTGTCGTAAGCTGTTGTGGCATTACCTTGCCATATTTAGAGGCTAGCGCGCCGGATGACCAACATTTTATCCATATAGAGAAAGTTGAAGATGAGTATTTCGTCTCGATAAGGCATGAAATGACCAAGGAACATTATATATCTTTTATCGCTGCAGTAGCAGACAATGGTATTGAAATGATTAAGCTGTATCCAGAAGGGAATGCCGAAGCAAGGTTTAAAATCAGGCGAGGTGTGGTTTTCTACTTTTACTGCAACCGGCATGGCTTGTATCAGCTAAAGGCAAAGTCTGTCCAGAATTGATATTTTGGGATTGGATGACTATAAAGTGCGGTCACCCAATCCTTTTTTGATTTATATTAATTCTGCTGCATTAAACGACATTATTCATAAAGCAATTGACAGCAACTGGATTTGATGTTATAATGCGTAATAGTTAACTAGCTAATAATTTCGATCATAATTATTAGTAAGTTAACAATATCTTAAAATAAGGCGGTGAGAAGTAAAGCAGATGACTAATGACAATCAAACTCCAATCAATAATAAGGAAATCATTCACCGTTTGATTAGTTTTGCGTTGAAACATCGGAAAATCATGCAAAGTTATCTTGATGAAACAGGTGTTTATCAGGCTCAACATCGTTTATTGATGGTAATCTCCCGCAATCCCAATATATCACAAAATGATCTAGCCAAAATGATGGATGTATCTGCGGCAACTGTGGCAGTTTCCTTAAAAAAATTGGAAAAAGGCGGGTACATCAGCAAAGAAATGGATGAAACTGACAACCGCTTCAACAAAATCACTCTTACAGAAAGAGGAAATATGGTTGTAGAACATAGTAGAAAGATTTTTGAGTCAGCTGACCGTAAAGTTTTCGAAGGGTTTTCAGAATTAGAGAAACATACTTTGCTGACCTTGCTGCAAAAACTCGATGCTAACTTAGAAAAAATGGAAGATGAAATTAAAAGGAAGGGTATGATGCAATGAAACGATATTGGAAGTATGTCAAACCCTATTTACCAGCATTTATCATCGGCCCAATACTTATGATTGTAGAAGTTATCGGTGAAGTGTTCATGCCCCTGTTATTAAGAAATATCATTGACAACGGTATTGTTGGTGGCAGAGGTATTACCTATATCGCTACTATGGGCGTATTAATGATCTTCACAGCTTTATTGATGATGGCTGGAGGAGTAGGTGGCGCCTATTTTGCCATCAAAGCTTCTACAGGCTTTGCTACTGATTTACGAAAAGACCTGTTTAACCAAATTCAAAAATTCTCTTTTAAGAATATTGATCAGTATAATACTGGCTCTTTAATTACTCGTTTAACTAATGATATTACCCAAGTGCAAAACATGATCCAAATGATGCTGAGATTAGCTTTAAGGGCACCTGGTATGCTCATTGGTGCGCTGATTATGGCTTTTAGCTTAAACGCCAAGCTTGCTTTGACAATACTGTGCGTTATACCGTTCCTTGCGACAGCCATTTATTGCATCATGAGGATTGCTTTACCCCGTTTTACCAGTATGCAGAAAAAACTGGATACGCTCAATACAACTGTTCAGGAAAACTTAACAAATATTAGGGTTGTTAAGTCATTCGTCAGAGAACAGTATGAAGAAGACAAGTTCAAGAAGGCTAACACTGACCTGAAGGAAAGCACCATAAATGCGATGAAAGTTGTCATCTTTACCATGCCGGTTATGACTCTGGCAATGAATATCACCACTTTGGCGGTGGTATGGTTTGGTGGCAACCAAGTAATTATCGGCAATATGCTTCCTGGTGTTTTGACAGCGTTTGTTAACTATGTCATTCAGATTTTGGGATCACTAATGATGGTCTCCATGATTATTTTGAACAGTTCTCGAACAATCGCCTCAGCAAGAAGAATTAATGAGATCTTTAATACTGAGATCGATTTGACAGATGAGAATGCTCAGCATAAAGATCTTCCAGTAAAGCGTGGTAAAATCGAATTTAGAAACGTTTATTTCAAGTACTATAAAAACAATGAAAAATGGGTGTTAGAGAATATCAATCTTGTTATTAATCCTGGTGAAACAGTAGGCATCATCGGTTCCACTGGTAGTGGTAAATCCAGCCTTGTGCAGCTGATCCCCAGACTCTACGACGTAGATCAGGGGGAAGTTTTAGTGGATGATGTTAATGTCAAAGATTATTCTCTCAAGAATCTGCGTAATGGCGTTGGCATTGTGCTTCAGAAAAACGTCCTGTTTTCTGGAACAATTATGGAGAATCTCAAATGGGGTGACGAAAATGCCAGTGACGCAGAGGTATATAAATACGCTGAAAGCGCGCAAGCTCATGGCTTTATCACCTCTTTTGAAGCTGGATATGATACAGAGTTAGGGCAAGGTGGTGTCAATGTATCTGGCGGGCAGAAACAAAGACTGTGCATTGCCAGAGCGTTATTGAAAAAACCCAAAATCCTGATCCTTGATGATAGTACCAGTGCTGTGGATACAGCAACCGAAGCAAGAATTAGAGAAAGTTTCCGTAATGAACTGCATGGTACTACAAAGTTGATTATTGCTCAGAGGATTTCTTCGGTAATTGACGCGGATAAGATTATTGTTCTCGATGATGGTAAAATTGTGGGTATGGGTACTCACGATGAACTCCTGCAAACTTGTGAAGCGTATGCAGAAATTTATTACTCCCAGATGGATAAGAAGGTGACAGCATAATGAGTCAGATTAGCGAGCAAAGAAAAGAAATATTGTTACGCAGATATGGGAGTATAGGCGCAGCTATGGGTCCAGGTGGAAGAGGACCTGGTGGCCCAGGAGGTAGAAGACCGGGTGGCTTTGGCGGTCCGCGAGGTCCACGCGGCATGATGATGATGGGTGGTAAGCCAAAGAGTGCGTCAGCTACGATCAAACGGCTGCTAGGTTACATTAACCGGGACAAATATAAGATCTTTTTTGTTCTATTTTGTGTTCTGTGCGGTACTGTAGCTGGTCTGGCGGGCAGTTACGTATTGCGCCCATTGCTTAACAATTTGGTTGCCCCTGATCGGACAATTGACGAACGGATTGGGTTTTTGGCAACCGGTGTGTTGACTATGGTCGGTATTTATCTAGTTAATTTGCTATGCTCATATCTGCAGCAGAGAATCATGATCTCGGTGTCTCAGAATGCGGTGGTAAAAATCAGAGAGGATTTGTTCCGCAAAATTGAGCAGCTTCCTTTGAAGTATCATGATACCCACACTCATGGTGATATCATGAGCCGGTTTACCAATGACCTGGACGTGGTTGGTGAACTGTTTAATCATACGATGGTTCAAATCTTTTCTGGTGCGATTGGCTTGATTGGTACAGTTGTCTTGATGTTTGTCACTAATTGGATTTTAGCCCTTGTAACTATCGCTACAGTACCTTTCCTTACTTTTGTAGCCAATAAAATTGGACAGCGGAGCAGAAAGTATTTTTTAGGCCAGCAGCAAGCGCTTGGTGCTGTCAATGGCTATATTGAGGAAACAATTACTGGTCAGAAAGTAGTTAAAGTATTCTGCCATGAAGAAACAGCAATGGCAGAGTTTGAATTCCTCAGTGATCATTTACGGCAAGAGCAAAGAAAAGCTCAATTTTTTGGCAGCATGATGGGTCCAGTTATGGGCAACTTAAGCCAAGTCTGCTTTGCGATAACCGCGGTGGTTGGCGGAGTCCTCTGTGTGACTAGAAATTTTGATATCGGTGGTTTGACCATATTCACCAACTATGCAAGACAGTTTTCTCAACCTATTAATACGCTGTCGATGTTGGTGAACACTATTTATGCAGCATTAGCTGGTGCTGAAAGAGTATTTGAGGTGATGGATGAGGCGCCTGAGGCAGCGGATCCAGCAGATGCGCTTGAAATTTGTGCTGAGACCAATAAAGTGGCAGGAGCACGGTTAATCAAGGGAGAAGTAGAGTTGAAAGATGTTTCCTTTGGTTATGTCCCAGGCAAACCAGTGCTGAAACACATTAACGTCGTAGCTAAACCTGGTCAAAAAGTTGCTTTTGTGGGATCAACTGGTGCAGGTAAAACTACCATCACGAACCTCATCAACAGGTTCTACGAAATTGAAGAAGGAGAAATACTCATTGATGGAATTAACATCAAGCAGATTAAAAAGGACTCATTAAGAAGCAACATTGCAATGGTACTTCAAGATACCCATCTGTTTTCGGGGACAGTAAAAGAAAATATTCGCTATGGACGGCTTGATGCCACTGATGAAGAAGTAATTGAAGCAGCAAAGATAGCTTGTGCCCATACCTTTATTGAAAGATTGCCACAAGGCTATGATACTGTGTTAGAAGGTGATGGTGCCAACTTAAGCCAAGGTGAGCGGCAATTGTTGAATATTGCTCGTGCTGCCATATCCAAAGCGCCAATTCTCATTCTTGATGAGGCAACCAGTTCTGTCGATACTAGGACAGAAAAACTGATTGAACGTGGTATGGACCAGCTCATGAAAAACAGAACAACCTTTGTGATTGCCCACAGATTATCAACTGTCCGCAACGCAGATCAGATTATCGTGTTAGAACATGGTCAAATCATTGAGCAGGGTACCCATGAGGAACTGCTGAACCAAGAAGGAAGATATTACCAATTGCATACGGGAGCAGTAGAACTCGACTAGGTATTCGTCGCATTAACAGATTAGTTGACAGTGTTTGAAGGTAGGGGGCTTCCAGACATTGGCCTTATTTAACTAGAGTGTTGCGGAGGGCCAGTGTCAGGAAACCCTTATTTTCTATTCCTTAAGGAGGATGTAAGATTGTTAGAACTTAAGAACATCACTAAAATATACCATACCGGTGGCGAAGATATTGAGGCGTTAAAAGGAATCAGTCTACAGTTCCGCAATAGTGAGTTTGTTTCCATACTAGGCCCTTCTGGTTGTGGTAAAACAACATTGTTAAATATTATTGGAGGGCTTGACCACTATACTTCAGGCGATCTTATTATCAATGGACGATCTACCAAGGAATATAAAGACAGGGACTGGGATACATATCGCAACCACTCTGTCGGTTTTGTGTTTCAGAGTTATAACCTAATACCGCATCAAACAGTACTCGCTAATGTGGAACTTGCCCTTACATTGTCCGGAGTCTCGAAGAAAGAACGTCGCAGACGAGCGCAAGAAGCACTTGCTAAGGTTGGCTTGGCTGATCAGATGCGCAAAAAGCCATCAGAGTTGTCTGGAGGTCAAATGCAAAGAGTGGCCATTGCCAGGGCTATAGTCAACAATCCAGACATCGTTTTGGCAGACGAACCAACTGGAGCATTGGACACAGAAACGAGTATCCAGGTCATGGATATCCTCAAAGAGATTGCCAAAGATCGGCTTGTGATTATGGTGACGCATAATCCTGATTTGGCAGAAAGATACTCCACTCGTATCGTCAAGATGCTTGATGGAAAGATCATTAGTGACAGTATGCCTCTTAGCGACTCAGAAATTCAAATGGAAACTGCTGAGGCTCAGAACAGGGAAGCTATTCATCGAGGAAAGAAAAGACCTTCCATGTCATTTAGAACAGCTTTTGGTTTGTCGCTAAAAAATCTATTCACAAAGAAAGGGAGAACTGCTTTAACCAGCTTTGCTGGTTCTATTGGCATTATAGGAATCGCATTAATCTATGCTGTATCTCATGGTACTACCACATTTATCAATGCAGTTCAAGAAGAAACACTTGCTTCCTACCCTTTGACAATTGAGGCTCAGAGTGTCGATGTATCCACTATGCTATCTACGTTCATGGGAAAAGCGCAGTCTATATCTGAGCACGAACAGGACGGGGTTTATCAGAAAGCAATGCTTTATGAAATGATGAATGCTTTAAACTCCCTTGACACCCAGAAAAATGATCTAATTGCTTTCAAGGAATACATTGAAAAAGAAAGAGTCACTGAGGGCAGTAAGCTTGGCTCAGCTTTGTCGGGTGTTCAGTATACTTATGACACAGAACTACTCATCTATACCAAGAATGTGGATGGTACAATCATTCGTTCAGACACAGAAGTGTTAACATTAGAGCTTATGAAGAAGTATATTGGTGTAGATATGTCAGCAATGCTTGCGCTGCGTCAACGCGCAGGTTTAGGTAGTAATTCATCAGCTGCTTCGTCATCAATGAAGTTATGGAAAGAATTACTCCCAGGAAATAATGGGAAGCTGGTTAATGAAGTGGTTCAGAAACAGTATGATTTGATCTATGGCAGCTGGCCTAACCGTTATGATGAGATCATCTTGTTTGTTGATGAAAATAACGAGATTGATGATATCACCTTGTATGCTTTGGGTTTGAAATCCGACGAGGAAATCAAAAAACTGATGGAAGCAGCAATTAACCATACTACCATTGATTATGAAGTAAAAAAATGGTCTTTTGAGGAAATCTGCAGGATGGATTTCCGTACAATTTTAAGTTCAGACTGTTATATTTATGACGAAAAACTTGGTACATATGTTGACCTGCGCGAAACTGAAGCTGGACTGAAATATCTATATGATAATGCGTTGACATTGCGCGTTGTAGGTATTGCTAAACCAAGTAAAAACGCTGTTTCTTCTTCCAATAGAAGCTTTATTGGTTATACAAGCAAGCTTACAGAGTACATTATTGCGCATGCTGCCCAATCTGCAGCGGTAAAAGCACAAAAGGAACAGCCCTATACTGACATTTTTACTGGGTTGCCTTTTAAGGATACAAATGGGATTATGTCTATCCAGACAAAGGCAGCGGCCTTTAGAGAGCATGTTGCCAAACTAGACACGGCAAAAAAAGCTGAGGCAATGATTAAAATAATGAGTACACCCACTGTGGAAGCAACAGAACGGTTTGTTGCTAGCACTTTAGCAGGCATGGCCCGTGCTGATATGGAGAATTCTATTATATCAGCGATGGTTGAACAGACTGGAATGGATGAGAAAACCATTGCAGGTTATGTATCGTCTATGAGTGATGAAGATATTAAGTTACTATTTGCTCAAGCGGTGACTGAAAGGTTCCGTGCACAATATGCTGCACAGATGCGCAGCCGTTTTAGCAATATGACCAAAGAACAGTTGGCCGCGGCATTAGATATGGCTGTCCCACAGTATTCAGATGAGGTGTGTGCGCGGTATTACGATGAGATCCTAGAGTTTTCGGATGCTACTTATGAAGGTAACTTGATTAAACTTGGCTGTGTTGACCTTGATAGCCCTGCCACAATAAATCTTTATGTTTCTTCATTTGCTGACAAAGATCTTCTTAAAGAAGCGATTAATGAATACAACGCTAATGTTGATGATTTAAAGAAGATAACCTACACAGATTATGTTGGGCTGATGATGTCATCGATTACGCAGATAATTAATGCTATTACTTATGTTTTAATCGCCTTTGTTGCAGTGTCTTTGATAGTATCTTCTATCATGATTGGTGTGATCACACTGATTTCTGTACAGGAACGCACTAAGGAGATAGGTATATTGCGGGCAATTGGCGCATCGAAAAAGAATGTGTCAAGCATGTTTAGTGCCGAAACAGTTATTATTGGCTTTACTTCTGGCTTTCTTGGGGTGTTGATTACTTACCTGGTTTGCATCCCGATTAATCTATTGCTAAATCACGTAACGGGTCTTTATAATCTTAGAGCAATGTTGCCTCTGTCCACAGCTGTCACTTTGATTGTTGTCAGCATGCTACTGACATTGATTGCTGGAATTATTCCATCACGCAGTGCAGCTAAGAAGGATCCGGTAATTGCTTTAAGAACGGAGTAATCAGTATCAAGCCACTCGATATATGGATATATCGAGTGGCTTCAGACTGTCGAAAAACAAGGGTACTGTTTCATCTTAGAAATAGTACCCTTGATCATTTTCATGACTAAACATAAG
>ENA-OWOZ01000570-OWOZ01000570.1-bioreactor-metagenome-genome-assembly--contig:-NODE-570-length-44521-cov-4.900752_pt1 | contig 44521 bp, 42 predicted proteins | sample MGYA00238140_ERZ651804 | MGnify/ENA primary metagenome ERZ651804 (study PRJEB26910, sample SAMN07631232) | bioreactor metagenome | isolation source: Switchgrass digestor | place: USA: Dartmouth...
GCCCCTGAGTCTTTCGAAAATATCGGGCAAACTCAGCTTTTCCAGTTCAATAAAAGACTCTCTTTCAAGAATCATTCCAAGTTCATGGGCATCAGATGACGTAACAATAAGTTTGTCGGAATACTCGGGATATTTATTCAAAAAATCGGTTTTTGACGTATATCTTGAAAGCTCCAGCGTATTGAAGCATAAATCGTCGGGTACTGAGCCAAGGTTTGAAATAATGCTGTATGACGGTCTGTCCACATGGGCAGGAACGGGAACACCGCCCATCTCACGAACCAGTGAAACGCTTGTGTACAAATCAAGTTTTGTTGCGGCAGTCAAAAGATGTTCAACCTTTTTAACCGGCCGGTCGGACTCATCCATAATCCACTGTTCGCCGAAAATATCTTCCCGGTTTTTGATATCCATGTAGTAACTGTTTAAAACCGACTGCATTCTGGAAGCACTTTCCATGGACGGAAAATAACAAAGAAGATGAATTTCTTCACTGGTTTCAAGCTCCAGACCGGGTATAACCAGGATTCCCGCTTCATTGGCCATCCTGGATACGGCTTTCAGGTTCCCGGTATGATTATGATCGCATACCGCAATTATATCAAGCCCTTTTATTTTTGACATCATTACAATATTGCCGGGTGTCATGTCATTATCGGCACAGGGTGAAAGGCATGAATGAATGTGCAAATCCACCGCAGCCTTAATCATGACCAGACCCCGTACTCATGAGATAATAATTAATACAGATTTCATAAGCGGTATGGGGAGCCCGGATAATAACAACTCCCTTTTCATTGGCCTTGTCAATTGTAAGTTCTTCGACTTCTATATTTTCCGGAATAATAATGCATGACGCATTTGAAAGATATGCAACGGCAACAATATTGATATTGGTATGCACGGTAATCCATATCTGTCCGTCTTTTACCCGCGCCATTGCCATGCTCAGCAAATCACATACGTATACTCCTGTTATTTCGGTTTTGTCCGCCTTTTCAACGCAGCTTAAAATTTCGTAACCGCATTTCCGGGCAAATTCACTGACAGTCATTCGACGTTCCCCCTGGGTCAATCCGTTTGCTTTGGTTTATAGATATGCTCGAATGCTTTCATCTGATCAGCCAGATTTGAAACCTTTTCCCTTAGCTTGAATATGCAGTCGGTTTCATATGCAAGCCCTCTTACGATATCCTCTGCAAGCGCGCGGCAGCTTGGCGAACCGCATGCACCACAGTCAAGCCCGGGCAGGCCGTCATTAATCTCCTCCAGTTTCTGCATCTTTATCATGGCTTTCATCATATTGTCATCAAGCTTCATTATGGGCTTGTATTCCATATCCTTTGTCCATAACAGCTCCTGGTAATAATCAGCGGTATTTTCCTCAGAAAAGTCCATGGTTTTCGCCATACTGACCTGCCATTTCAGGTTTGTTTTTGCAACAAAGGGATTAACAACGGTCAAAGGACCTCCGAGACAGCCCTCGGTACAGGACAGTGCTTCTACAAAATCCACGTTTTTCAGTTTCTCTTCCACTATCTCTTCAAATATATCTGTAACATTGTGAATGCCATGGACTGCCATAGATTTGTATGATTCAAGAGCCCGGCATTCACCGCCTGAACCTGCCCATCCTACGCCGCATGCGCCCGCTGAAACCAGCTCACATTCACCGTTTCGCGGTATATTCTTCATTTTTTCCAGGAGTTTTATATGTATATCCTTCATTGCGAAAACGCCGTTCACCGATGATTCCTTTTTTTCATAAGGAGCTTTGACACTCGTGACTTTTGCAGCACACGGAGATATAAAAAATACGCCGATTTTCTCAGCGGGAATATTCTTCTCTTTAGCCACGGTTTGTTTTGCTATTCTTGCTGCAACTTCCATCGGGGATTCTATTTTCAGAATATTATTAATCAGGTTCGGGAATTTTACCTGGATTAACCGTACTACGGCGGGACATGCAGAAGAAATAACAGGTTTTTTTACATTATCTGATTTTAGTATATGCCTTGTTGCATCTGAAACAATTTCGGCAGCCCGTGCCACCTCAAAAACCCAGTCGAAACCAAGTTCAAGCAATCCGCGAAGAATTCTTTCCCTTGAAAATTCCTGGCCAAACTGCCCGTACAGTGACGGTGCAGGCAATGCAATTTTAAACTCGTATTCATCCATTACGGAAATCGGATCTGTAACGGCTTTTTTAGCGTGGTACGGACATACCCTGATACACTCGCCGCAATCTATGCAACGCTCTTTAATAATGGTTGCCTTTCCGTTTCGGACTCTTATGGCTTCTGTCGGACAATGCTTAATGCAGTTCGTACATCCCCTGCACTTTTCCTCCTCTAGTGTAACCGAATGGAAGTATTCAGTCATATTAATTACTGCCCTTCCTCAATTAAATAAATAGTTATGTAAACTCTTGTCCCCTTGCCGGGTTCGCTTTCTATAACAAATCTGTCGGAATTTTTCTTGATATTCGACAGTCCCATACCGGCTCCGAATCCCATTTCCCTGATGAAATCTGGTGCAGTGGAATATCCTTCTTTCATTGCCAGTTCAATATCTTCAATTCCGGGTCCTTCATCGTAAACAAATATTTCTATCCGGTCCTCGAAAATTTCAACACGGGCCTTCCCTCCATTCCCATGTATGACAACATTCAGTTCTGCTTCATACATGGCAATGGATGTTCTTTTAATTATAGCCGGATTTACACCTAACTGGGTTAATAGTTTTCGAACATTGCTTGATGCTTCCCCTGCCCTTGAAAAATCATTGGCAGGTATATCATATTCCTTTTTTATCAGACTAAGACTACTCACAGTCGCTTCCTTTTCCTAAAATTCCTGCTTTATATAATATTCCGCAAGCAGTGAACATGGATAATTCAGTGGACAACAATACAATACCTTTTTCTTCGGCCAATTCACACATTTCTCTGGTGGGTTTTTTGCCCCTTACAAAAACAACCACCTGCATATCCATCATTTCTGCCGTGCGGATAACCTGGGGGTTTACAAGACCAGTAAGAAGCATGGCATTTTCCTTCGAAAAAGCCATAACATCGCTCATTAAATCTGCACCGCAGGCAGACTTGATATCAATATCCATTTTATCGGTACATGTATGAATTTCGCCGTCAATCAGTTCCTTAATCTGGCTTACTAACATACAACACCTCATTATGCAATTCAGTACCTTTATTATAGACTTTCGTTAAAAATGCGTCAATCCATATCCTTATTCAATCAATGTATCTGTGAAAAAAGCCGCCATCTATGGCGGCTTTTTGTTACTGCTTGCTGCTGAGATATTCGTTGAGATCGTCCACTAACTTCTTAGCATCTATGCCATGCACGGCACATGCATCCCTGATACTCTCTCCCGAAGCGGAAGGGCAAAACAGGCAGTGCATTCCATGCTTCATAAAAATCGGTGCCGTGCCTTCATCCAGCATAAGCACATCGCGAATGATCATGTCTTCTGTAACCTTTGCCATTACGGAAACCTCCCTGTCAATATTTTGCTGAACGTCTCTGTTTTCACCTGGCTGTTCAAAATACTACTAAGAATTATATACCCATAAATTCTATATAAGCATTTGAAAAAATAAATTTTAATCAGCCATTAAAGAATATTATACCTTAAAGTTGAAATAATCTGCAATATAAAAATCTTCATTATATTGACTGGAAACAAATATTGTGATAATTTTAACACGAGCGTATTTTACTATTCAACGAGGAGGTGCAGAAATGCGTACATTAAGTGTTGTCCTGGTAGGTATGGTGGTAGTTTTCGCTTCACTTACCTTATTAATTCTCTGTATAAAAGTATATTCATCAATTATAGTAATGTTCAGAAACCGAAAGAATAATAACCACAATAACAGTAATGTTCAGAAAAAAGACATTCAGATAAAGGATAAAGCTGAAACCACCATTGCAACCGTGAATTCCGAATCGGCCTCAGAAGGTATAAATTCGGAACTTATCGCTGTAATAGCCGCTGCAATTGCAGCATGTATGAGCGGTTCAGGTACCGGTTTCAGGGTCAGATCGATTAAACGTGTCGGTCATACAACTCCTGTATGGAATGTTGCAGGAAGAAATGAATATATACTTTCAAAACTGTGAAAATTTGGTTAAAGGAGATTGTTATGTGGCGGGATTTTATTAATGCAATATCTGCAATTTTACAGGAATCAGGTTTTGCAAACATGACTCCTCTTCATTTTGTAATGATAGCGATTGCCTGTGTTTTTTTATACCTTGCTATAGCAAAAAAATACGAGCCCCTGCTGCTGGTTCCGATATCCTTTGGTATGCTGGCAGCCAATCTTCCTTTAGGTGGATTAATGCATCCCGAGTTATGGGATACCACTCCTCTTGATTTCGGAGCAATACTTCACGAGGGCGGTTTATTTGATTTATTGTATCTTGGTGTTAAACTTGGAATTTATCCCCCGTTGATTTTCCTTGGAATAGGTGTTATGACCGATTTCGGTCCCCTTATTGCAAATCCGAAAAGTCTTTTGTTAGGGGCTGCCGCTCAGTTCGGAATTTTCGGAACATATCTCGGGGCCATGGCTCTTGGCCGGTTCACCGAAAAACAGGCAGCTTCAATTGCTATTATCGGCGGTGCGGACGGGCCGACTGCTATATGGCTCACAACAAAGCTGGCACCGGAGCTCTTAGGGCCAATTGCCCTGGCTGCATACTCGTACATGGCACTGGTACCCGTAATTCAGCCGCCTATCATGAAGGCACTTACAACGAAAAAAGAACGCCAGATTGTCATGGAACAGCTTCGCCCTGTTTCCAAGACAGAAAAAATTCTTTTCCCGATTATTGTTACGATAATTACAATTTTATTGATTCCGTCCGCCGCTCCGCTTATTGCAATGCTTATGCTTGGAAATCTCTTCAGGGAATGCGGTGTTGTCGAACGTTTAAGCGACACGGCTCAAAACGCTTTGATAAATATCATTACCATTTTCCTTGGCCTTACGGTTGGCGCCACAGCAAGTGCAGACAAGCTCAGCCAGCCGGGCTTCGGAATTCAGGCTCTTTTAATAATAGTATTGGGATTAATTGCATTCAGTGTAGGAACTGCAGCAGGTGTACTGTTTGGTAAACTGATGTGCTGGATCACAGGAGGCAAGGTGAATCCGTTAATCGGTTCAGCAGGAGTATCCGCCGTACCTATGGCTGCCCGTGTTTCACAGAAGGTCGGTCAGGAAGCAAATCCGCAGAACTTCCTTCTGATGCATGCCATGGGTCCGAATGTTGCAGGTGTTATAGGTTCGGCTATTGCAGCCGGTGTGCTGTTATCGATGGTCGGATAAAAATTTATAGCTGATATGGAATACAAAAAAGGCAGGCCATATAGGCTTGCCTTTTTATATTATATGGAAGCTATGCCACAGAATCATTACATGTTCTTAATGTGAGATGGTTGCTTTGCCTCGCAACCGGATTAGATTCCCGAGATGAAACCCGTATAGGACAAACTCCTGCCTGCAGGTGCTGAACTGCCCGTCATTTGGAAATGGACAGGCGGTTCGGGTATTGATAAACCGGTTGATTAAGCTGTCGAAAAACCATTCTTAATGATATGTTTGCGTTTGATGATATATTTATATATAATTAATACCAAATATCATTTTGAACGGTTTCTCAGAAAGATTAATAAATAAGGTGGTCAGAATGAAATATGTTGTACTGATAGGAGACGGCATGGCAGATTACCCTGTACCGGCATTAAACAATAAAACTCCCCTGGAAGCTGCAAGAAAACCCAACATGGATTATCTCGCACAAAATGGCGAAATGGGGCTCGTCAAGACAATACCCGACAGTCTTCAGCCCGGCAGTGATGTGGCTAACCTCTCGGTGTTCGGATATGATCCGACCCGGTATTATACCGGGCGTTCACCGCTTGAAGCCGTAAGCATGGGAATTGACCTCGGAGAAAATGATGTTGCGGTAAGGTGCAACCTGGTCACGCTGTCAGACGAGGATAACTATGAAGAAAAAACCATGGTGGACTACAGTTCGGGTGAAATAACAACAAATGAAGCCCGTGAATTAATAAAAGCAATATCTGAAGAACTCAACAGTGAAACATTTTCCTTTTACCCGGGGATCAGCTACAGGCACTGCCTTGTCTGGAAAAGCGGCAGCCTGGATTTAAACCTGACTCCTCCTCATGACATCAGCGGAAGAAAAATTGCCGATTATCTTCCGAAAGGCGAAGGCAGCGAGCTTTTACTGTCGCTTATGGAAAAGAGCACAAGAATACTGAAAGAACATCCGGTAAACCAAAACCGTATAAAGAACGGCCTTAACCCTGCTACTTCCATATGGCTCTGGGGACAGGGGAAAAAGCCTTCACTGAAAACTTTTTATGAGAAGTTCAGGCTTTCAGGAAGCGTTATATCGGCCGTGGACCTGGTGCGCGGTATCGGAATGCTGGCAGGTCTTAAGCCTGTTTATGTTGAAGGAGCAACCGGAAACCTTCATACAAACTACAAAGGTAAGGCAATGGCCGCATTAAAGGAACTGGAATCGGGCAGCGACTTTGTATATATTCATGTTGAGGCTCCGGACGAATGCGGACATCAGGGCTCTGCCGAAGGCAAGGTAAAAGCTATAGAGCTAATCGATTCAGAGCTGCTTGAGCCGCTGATGCAGGGCCTTTCCAGGTGGGATTATTCAATGCTGCTGCTTCCCGACCACCCGACACCGCTCTCAACAAGAACCCATTCGAGAGATCCCGTTCCGTATGTGATATACAGGAATAAACAACAGGCAATGATCGGCAGCGGAAGCAGCTACTGCGAAAAAAGCGCGGCTGAAACGGGAATTTTCATCGAGAAAGGGCATACACTGATAGATAGGCTGATAAACCTTTAATCATGAATAAACTGAATAGGGCATTATAAAAGCGGTTCGCTCAGCGAACCGCTTTTCATATGTCTTTATTCACCCCCCATCAGGACATCCAGCGGAGGAATCTTGATTTTCTGGCCGACTATTATTGTGTTATACGGAGCAGGTATATTATTGTACTTGCCAAGCTTTTCAACGTAAATAAAATTGTCACCGTAATATTTCCTTGCAATTGAAGACAGCGTATCCCCTTGCTGCACAGTGTATTCGGTTATCTCAGGCGCCTCAGTGGGAGTGGGTTCCGGCGTAGGTTCAGGCGTAATATCCGGTTCAGGCGTAGGGGTAGGCGACAGTGTCACAATGGGTGATGGTTGTATTACAACATCGTCTCCCGGATTGGTAAGGCTTTTCATAAGATTCTTTATTACAAAGATAACTATCAGGATAAGCAGCACTGCAGTCAGGAACACTGCACCGTAATAGATCACATTTTCATATCTCTTTATGCTTTTCCTGGTATACTTGTAAGTCGGCGGCGGAGCACTCTTCAGTTCCGAAGTTTTCTGTTTCAGCACGGACTTTTTCGCGGGAGAATTTGCCGATTTTATTCTTTCAACGCTCACGACCATTGCAGTCATATCATCGCTGCATTCGCCTTTCATTGCTTCGGTCACCGTGCGGTATGCTATGTATGTACTGTCGCTGCGCATTAACAATATATCTCTGATAAAATCCTCACCAAGAGTATTATAAACACCATCACTTACAAGGAGGAATTTGTCACCTTCAAAAAGTTCAATGGGTTCGGTTTTTGACACAATAACCCCGTCTTCTTCCAGGTAGTACTCTTCATTTTGAGTAGTATCATCGCCATAAATTAAATCCGGTTCATCCGGGGCCTGGGGCTTGTCCTTGTCCTGCACAGTGGACAGCCTTTTGAACATACCTCCGTTACAATAAAAAACATGGCATGTTCCATAGGTTAACACTACAGCCCTGCCTTCGGTAATCAGAAGACCGGCAAACCCCATTGTCCTTTCCGGAGCATCTTCCGGCACATCATTCATGTCATTGAAGCTCTGAAGGTATTTTGCCGTTTCAGTAACCCTCGCGGTAAGCTCCTTCGTTTTATAGTCAATATCTCCGTCCTGTACAGTTATTTTTTCATGGAACTTGCCGAGTTCCCTGAGTATTGAAAAGTTAACTTTTTTCTCATCATCGGAATATTCCATGTGGTCGGCGACAGCAAAGAAAAATTCACTCCCGCGGTGATCTATTGATGCTTCTACGTTGTCAATATGATGCTCTGACAGAAATTTCCCGTTCATGTAAAAGTCATCACGGTTTTGAATCTGATCAAATCCTTTACGTGAATAAACACATGCACTTACCTTCAACAAATCACTCATCTGGGATTTCCTTCTTTCGACAAGTTTTGGATATTCCTTATGATATCATATCATAAGGTTTCACCTGATTCAACAAAATACAAGCAGTTTTGGCAGATATTTTTATGAAAAAATTATTACATGGAGAATACATTTTTCGTAGATTCAACGATATGCTGCAGGCAATAAATCAGGGGCGGTTATTATCCCGCCCCGCTGTTATTACTGCTTTTGCTGATAAGGTATGAATGTTACGCAATCGGTTTCATCACTAGAAGAGGCATTTCGAGGCTGAACTTCTATCCGCTCTGCGGAGCACTTGTCGCCTGCCATATAATAGTAACAGGTGTTAACTACACACTTGACTCCTTCATTGGGCCGATCCATTTTTTCAACCTGCATTGACATAACCCTCCTTCATTGCTTTAATTTATCCCATGATACAGGGATATGGCCGATAATTCAGGAGCATATATAAAACAGTCATTAAATATAATCTGCTAAAATATGTTTTTAATACGAAACAAATTTTAGTAAAGATTATCAAGTTTTTGACATTCATTGTATTCCTGGTGAGTATCCGCTATAATATAACTACTTGCTGCATTTTGTCTGAAAATTAAATTTTTGTTATTGGTGGGGTAGTACATATGGGAAAAAACAAGTATAAGTATTACGAGGTAAGAAAAATCGAAGATTTGCGTGACATGGTCAGACAAACTGCCGAATTGCACCCCGACTGCAGTGCTTTTACCCTGAAAGACGGTAACGGCAATTTTACTTCAATCACTTACAGGGATTTTCAGAAATCCATTAACGAACTGGGAACGGCGCTCCTTGATCTGGGACTGAAAGACGCAAAAATTGCCGTTATGAGCGAAAACAGGTACGAATGGTGTCTTACGTACCTCACAGTTGTAAACGGTGTAGGGATTATAGTACCGCTGGACAAGGAACTTCCTGTCAATGAAGTGACATCTCTCATATCCCGTTCCGAAGCAACAGCCATCGTGACATCCAGAGACTATATACAAGACATAATTGACATAAAGAAGGATCTGCCGGGCTTAAAGTACATCATAAGCATGGATCCCGTTGATGAAACTGAAACACCGGGCGTTATATATTTATACGACTTGCTGGAAAAGGGAAAAAAACTTGTTGAATCGGGATCCCGTGAATATATCGATGCCCCGATAAATCCGGATGAAATGAGGATGCTCATTTTCACTTCGGGTACAACAGATAAGTCAAAAGGAGTAATGCTTTCACACAAAAACATATGCCACGACATAATGGGTGTATCGCAATTGCTTACGGCTGATACACGGGACAGCATTCTGTCTATTCTCCCGCTCCATCATACCTACGAATGTACGGCAGGGTTTCTGACAATGGTATACCTGGGTGTTTCAATAGGTTTCTGCGAGGGCCTGAGGCATATTCAAAAAAATCTTCAGGAATATAAGCCCAGCATTATTATGTCGGTTCCGCTGATCCTTGAAAACGTTTACAACAAGGTAGAAAAAAAGGCAAAAAAGGAGAATAAATACCTTAAACTGCGTTTCGGGCTTTTTATTGCTCCTTTGCTTGCAAAACTCGGATTTAAGGATATCCAGAAAAAAATGTTCCGGGAAATCCACGAAAGCCTTGGCGGTAATCTCAGACTCATCATTTCGGGTGCTTCCGCCCTTAATCCTAAAGTAAGCAAGGCATTCCGAGCAATGGGTTTCAATCTGCTCCAGGGATACGGTCTCACCGAATGTTCGCCGATTGTCACGGTTAACAGGCTCGAGGAATATAAGGACGGCTCTGTTGGGCTGCCTCTGCCCGGTGTTGAAATAAAAATAGATAATCCGGGGAAGGATAAAATCGGAGAAATTCTCGTCAGGGGCAATAACGTCATGCTCGGGTATTACAAAAACGAAGAAGCCACCCGTGAAGTACTGAAGGACGGCTGGCTTTATACCGGAGATTATGGCAGAATAGACAAGGACGGGTTCCTTTATATAACCGGGCGAAAGAAAAACGTTATTGTCACGAAAAACGGAAAGAACATTTATCCCGAGGATATAGAACTGTATCTGAACCAGAGCCCGTATATCCTGGAATCCCTTGTTTTCGGCGTGGATGATCCTGTTGAGAATGAAACCAGGGTATGTGCACAGATTGTTCCGAAGATGGAAACAATAGAAGAAGAACTGGGAAGGACTCCCACTGACGAGGAACTTCATAAGATCATTCTTGCAGAAGTAAAGAAAGTAAACAAAAAGCTTTCATCATACAAGAGGATCCAGCATTTCGATATAAGAAAGGAAGAGTTTGCAAAAACAACGACAAAGAAAATTAAGCGGTATGTTGAGCTTCTTTCCGGCAACCTTTCAAATATTACGAGCAAGTTCAGAATAAAATAACAATAAGGTGGAAATATGCTTGCAACCTACCACACCCACAGCCTGTTCTGTGACGGGAAAATGCTTCCGGAAGATTACGTTCTTGCAGCCGTCAGGAAAGGTTTTTCGGCAATAGGCTTTACATCCCATGCTCCTGTTAGTTTTGACGCATATGGGTCAATGAAGCCTGAAGACCTGGATAAATATGTTGAAACCATAAATGGGCTGAAGGAAAAATACAAAAATAAAATACAGGTTTATACCGGACTTGAAACCGAATTTTATCCAAACTGTCCCGATTTCAGGCAATATCCCGGCATCGACTATACAATAGGCTCATTGCATTTCATATATGATGAAAAAAACGGCCGTTACCTGAGCGTGGACGGCCCGGAAGAGGAATACACCGAACTTATAAACGATGTTTTCGGGGGTGACGTAAAAGCCCTGGCCGAAACCTACTTCGACCTTCTCATTGAAATGATAAACACTCACACTCCGGATATTGCGGGTCATCTTGACCTAATCAAAAAAAATAACCGGAACGGCCTTTATTTCAGTGAAAGCGAAAAATGGTACCGGGACAAGGTGGAAGAAGTACTGCATGCCATCAGCAGGCATGACGTAGTGGTGGAAGTGAATACAGGAGGAATATCCCGCGGTTATACCAGGGATACGTATCCATCGGAATGGATTCTGAAGATTATCAGGGAAATGGACATACCCGTTGTACTGAATTCAGATGCCCATCATCCCGACTGGATCGACACATATTATCCGGAAGCGGTCAGGATGCTGAAAAATATTGGTTTTACCTATCAACGCGTACTTCTGGACGGCATATGGCAGAACGTACTGTTATAGAATCAAAAAGCCCTGCAATGCAGGGCTTTTCTTCATCGACATATGCCGTATCCGTTTACTGCCTTATTTTTTTACTACAATGTTCACGAGGCGTTTCGGCACTATAATTATCTTAACAATCTCCTTATCCTTAAGATAAACGGCAGCTTTTTCATCATTCAGTGCAGCTTCTTCAACAGTTTTGTTGTCAGCGTCCTGGGGAACCTGTATCTTGTACTTGACCTGTCCGTTAATCTGCACAGCCATTTCAACCGTATCTCTTACCAGCGCCATGGGATCATATTCAGGCCATTTCTGATTGAATATGGAATAAGGATAACCCATTTTCTCCCACATTTCTTCACAGAAATGCGGTGCAAACGGCGACAGGAGGATTAACAAATCACGGATGGCCTCCTCCATCAGCTTCCTGTTCTTTGATTCCAGGGCGTCATACTTGTAAAGGGCGTTGGTAAGCTCCATTATACGCGCAACAGAAGTATTGAACTGGAACCTGTCCGCGTCCTCGGTAACGCCTTTTATTGCTGTGTGCCGCACGAAGTCAAGTTCTTTTTCCTCAGCGCCCATTTTTTCAACCGTTTCTGCATTTCTTTCACCGGCAAATTTCTCTATGAGCCTTTCAACACGGTTAATAAATCTTGAAATTGCTTTAATGCCTTCATCGCTCCACGGTCCGCCTTCGGTATAAGCAAAGCCAAAAGCAAGATAAAGCCTGAACACGTCGGAACCGTATTCCTGGATATAATCGTCGGGTGATATGGTATTACCTTTCGATTTGCTCATTCTCTGTCCGTCAGGACCGAGAATCGTTCCCTGGTGAACAAGGGACTTGAATGGTTCGTCGAAATCCAGATATCCCATATCCCTTAATGCCTTGGTAATAAAGCGCGCATAAAGAAGATGCATTGCGGCATGTTCTGCTCCGCCGACATATTTATCAACGGGAAGTATCCGGTTAATCCATTCCCTGTTGAACGGTTCCCTGTCATTGCGGTTGTCCGGATATCTTAAGAAATACCACGACGAGCAAACAAAAGTGTCAAGTGTATCGGGATCCCTTCGCGCAGGCTTTCCGCACTTGGGACATACAGTGTTCATGAACGATTCACACTTGGCCAGCGGGGACTCGCCGTCAGGAGTAAATTCCACATCATAGGGCAATTCCACGGGCAAATCCTCTTCGGGAACAGGCACTATCCCGCAGTTTTCACAATGAATGACGGGAATGGGTGCACCCCAGTAACGCTGACGGGATACAAGCCAGTCCCTCAGACGGTAATTCACCTTAAACTCTGCCCTGTTTTCCTTCTGAAGTTTTTTGACTATTTCTATCCTCGCCTGTTCAGAAGTCATGCCCGAAAATTCCTGGCTGTCAACGAGAATCCCGTCCGCTGTGAACGGAAGGTCATCAGGCGAGCCGTCTTTGCTTTTTATAACCCTTTTTATCGGCAGGTTGAATTTCGTAGCAAATTCAAAATCCCTCTCATCATGTGCCGGAACAGCCATAACACATCCCGTACCATAACCTGCCAGCACATAGTCGGAAATCCAGATCGGAACTTTTTCTCCGTTAACAGGATTTATCGCGTATCCTCCGGTAAATACCCCTGTCTTTTCCTTTACCGTGGACATTCTTTCAATCTCGGTCTGTTTCCTTGCATATTCCTTGTATGCTTCAACCTGCTCCCTGTACTCGTCGGTTGTAACCTCATCGGTCAGTTCGCTTTCAGGCGCAAGAACCACGTAGGTCACGCCGTAAAGCGTATCCGCTCTTGTTGTAAATACCTTGAACGTCCTGTCGCTTCCGTAAACCTGGAATTCAATTTCCGCACCTTCAGAACGACCTATCCAGTTTGTCTGGATTTTCTTCGTCTTTTCAGGCCAATCCAGACCATCCAGGCAATCAAGCAGTTCCTGCGCATAGGCAGTAATTTTAAAAAACCACTGTGTCAAATCCTTTTTTGTAACCTCTGTATGGCAGCGTTCACATGTTCCGTCAATAACCTGTTCGTTTGCCAGAACGGTTTTGCAGCTCGGACACCAGTTAACGGGAGCTTTTTTCCTGTACGCAAGACCGTGTTTGTACAGCTGCAGGAAAATCCACTGTGTCCACTTGTAATATTCGGGATCACATGTTATTACCTCGTAGTCCCAGTCATAGGTGGCTCCCATTTCCCTGAGCTGTTTTTCCATTGTTCTTATGTTTTTATAGGTGGAATCTTTCGGATGGATGCCCGTTTTGATTGCGTAATTTTCGGCAGGCAGTCCGAAAGCGTCAAATCCCATCGGATGGAATACATTGTAGCCCTGAAGGCGTTTCATTCTCGCCCAGGAATCGGTAAGGCCGAAATTGTACCAGTGGCCCACATGAAGATTCGCTCCGGAAGGATATGAAAACATTTCAAGGCAGTACAGCTTTTTGCCCAGGTTATTCCTGTCAAATTTATAAAGATTTGTTTCCTCCCATTTCTTCTGCCATTTTCTGTCGGTATTTATTGAATACGACATACATTACGCCTCCCATTTTTATACAGGTATGATATTATATAAATGCGTCAGCAGCATCCGTCAGTTCTGCTCAGAAGTCCTGGCAGGCATGGCAATACCGTCCTGCCACAGTCGTTCGAGGTTATAAAATTGCCTGTCTTCTTCATGGAAAATATGAACCACTATTTCGCCGTAGTCCATCAGGATCCACCTGGCATTATTGTAGCCTTCGATTCTCTGCGGGAATACTCCTCTTTCCTTCATCCTGAATTCTACCTCGTCTGCAAGAGCCTTTATATGAGTCGTGGATGTTCCGCTGCATATGATAAAATATGTCGCGACTGTTGTCAATTTGTGAATGTCGATAACCGTCAGCTCTCTTGCCTTTTTATCTTCCAGTGCGGCTACAATTACATCATACATTTCACTAATCTCCATTTAATTTTATAACCTCCTGTTCATGGTACTTTAATAAGTATTTATGTCATTATCATACCGTTATCGGGAAAAGCTTTCAAGGGATAATTTATTGCCTGGGCTGCACTGCCTTTCAAAATCAGCGCAAGGTATATGCATCCGCCGGTATGTTGTCGAAATACTCCGGCAATTTGTTCAGTGAGTATATATAAAGTCTGTGCAGGGCCCGGCTGCATATCGTATAAAACAGGTTTGCCTCTTCCCTGCCGCTGTATGGATGATCCAGGTTCAGTACAAACACTGCGTCAAATTCCAGGCCTTTTGACAGGTATGAAGGCATTATCGTTATTCCTCGAGGGAAAGCCATTTCAGGCCTTACCACAAGGTTGCATTTAACCCATTTTGACAAAATACCGTATACCATTTCGGCTTCAGTCCTGTTCCTTGTAATTACAGCCACAGACCTGAATCCCCCTGAGAATACGTCATTCATGTCTTCCCTTATACCCTGCAGGCATTCTTCCACCGATTGTACCACTTTTACCGCGGGTAGCTCGCCGGCCCTGTTAATAACACCGATATCACCGTCAATCCCGATGATATGGTTTACAAACCTTGTTATTTCCCGCGTGGAACGATAGCTTTTCGTAAGCTTTATGTGGGATATGCTGTCGGTTTTGAATAAACTTTTCAGAATATCGGTGTTGCCGATATTGGCATACTGGTTTATGCTCTGGTTCAAATCGCCGACCACGGTAAAACTTGCGGACGGGAAGATTTCGCGGACAACCTCCATCTGGACCGGCGTGTAATCCTGTGCCTCGTCCACTACAACATGCCTGATATTGTCATTTGCAGGAATTCCGAATAAACGTCCTTTCAAAAAAAGTACCGGTGCCACATCTTCGTACAAAAGAACACCCTGGTCCAGCATCTTAAGGGTAAATTCCGCTACATCGGAAAGCTCATCACCGAGACTGAAAGTCCCGTCAAACATTTTCCTGTATGTTTCCATGAGGGAAACATTCCCTATCTCCCTGGCCTTTTTTCGCAGGGGTTTAAACTGTTTCAGGACTGTTTTTACCGCGATTTTCATTTTCTCCTTGTCACTTCTGTCTGCCATAACGGGATTTTTCTTCAGTTTCTCATAAACCTTTGTAATCTGCCTGTATTCATGCTGCTTAATTACATACAGAACACGGTTTCTCACTTTTTTCAGCCGTGGTACCATTGGCAGATAAGAATAGTCCATCCTGAAAAGATCTTCCTGTTCCTTTGCTGAAACAATCAAGCCGTCGCCGGTACTTAAATCTTCAAATTCCCATGGTTTATTGTAAAGCATATCGGCATATTCCTGAAGCTTTTTAAGAAAATCCGCTGACGATTTATACCTCATGGATTTCAGCCTGACATTGTATTCTTCTCCGTGTTCTTCGCTGAGCATGTATTCCATCTGTTCGTTCAAATCGGTTATAACCATGTTCAGGCCAAGAAAATTCCTTGCAAAAGACATGAAAGTGGTCTGTCTTGCATTTTGTTCGCCGAGTTCGGGCAGAACTTCGGAAATATAGTCATTGAATATATCATTGGGTGACAAAATAACAATACTGTCATTTGAAATACTGTTCCTGTAACGGTATAACAGAAATGCAACCCGATGCAGCGCAATGGAAGTTTTTCCGCTTCCTGCCGGTCCCTCCACAATCAGCAGCTTATGGCCTTCATCCCTTATGGCCCTGTTCTGCTCTCTCTGTATGCTGGCAACAATGGTTTTCATCCTGTCATCCTTGCTTTGCCCCAGCACTTCCTGGAGAACGTCGTCATCAATTTTTATATCAGAGTCAAACATGAATTTCATTTTTCCGTTTTCAATCCTGAACTGCCTTTTTAAAACCAGTTCTCCTTCAACACGGCCGGAAGGGGTATCAAATCCCGCCCGTCCCCTGTCGTAATCATAGAACATACTCGATATAGGAGCTCTCCAGTCATATACGAATATTTCAAGAGTTTCCTCGTTCTGTACCATTGAGATTCCTATATAAATCTGATCTGTTTCGTGCGAGCCGTCCTCAATAAAGTCTATCCTGGCAAAATACGGGCTGTTCTGCATTTTCCTCAGCTGGACTATCCTCTGCTGCGCACTCCTGTATGTCGTTTCAAGGTTTCTCATTTCATCAAGGTACTGCTTTGCCAGAACCAGCTGGTCCATGTCCTGCAGGTCGTTTGGCGCAGCTTCCGCGTCTTCCCACATATTTTTATATGTGGTTCTCATGTTATTTACAAATGCCCGTTCAATCGCAGTCATCTGCTGCAATTGCCGATCTATTTCCTCAAGTGTTCTGGCAAGCCTTTTTTCCTCATAAATCCTGTCCTTTTCCTCCATACTTTCCCTCCGGATATGCCTGAAAACCGATATTATTTTATTATATGAATAAAAGACTGCTTTGAAATATAAAACCTGAAAATCAATGAATTTCTCATTAATACCCTACAAATTCCTCGGTTATTCCGCCGAGATTCCTGATGGTACCGATAATTTCAAAAAACAGGTTTTTCTCGATTTTGCGGTTTCTCTCCAGGTATCCTTTCAGCATAGGTATAGCCCGCCCGTCACCGTATACGTTAAGGCAAATTACTGCAGGCAGTTTGTTTTCCATTGTCCTGAAAGCCATCCTCAGCATTTTATAAATCCTGTCGTCCCTTTGCGATGCTCCTGTAAATGCAAGCACATACAGAAGCATTTCCTCAGCTTTCCCTATCTCTTTTCCTTCAAGAGCTTCAAGTATCGGCTCAATCGTACAGGGCCCCGCATTTCTCAATGCCTCTTCAATATGATCCAGATAAACGTCATTGTTATTCGCCTTATAAGCCAGGTCAATCAATGCATGTATGGCGCCCGTTGACCTAAGCCTTCCCAACGACGATACAGCTTCAGTAAATTTGTTCCCCGAATCCTGTTTTTCAAGACAGGAATCAGCAAGGGCAGCCAGTGCCGGTACAGCTTCTTTTTCAAATGTGCCAAGTTTCTCTATAATAATGTCAGGAATTTCATCGTCCGCATTTTCCACCATGTATATGAACAGGTCAAAAACATCCTTAAACTCTTCCATGTTTTTAATTACTTCCGACGGCGTTATTCCGTCAAGTTCTTCAAGCGGTGTATCCGCCCAGTCCTGCATTATTCTTTTTTTGTCAACAATATAGTGTTCAAGCTTGCTGTATAGCTCCATTTCACGTTTATCAGCGGAAGATCTGCCTGTTCTGACACCCGGATCGTCTTCCAGGTAACTTCGGATTGTCCTGCAATAACTTTCGTTAAGAATTTCTTTAACACTCATGATAATATTTTTTAACCTCCGGTTTCTGAAGATATAACATGGAAATAAAACCACTATGCCCCCATTGCGGTGGCATGGGGGCCATTTATCAAATGGATTATAACAGAATTATATACCGTTCACAAGGAAATAATTAAGCGATCTTTGGAAAAACTTACGTATTCAGTTCCTGTACCAGGTTATCATGTTCCTGAATTTCATTTCTGTTTTTTATCAGCAATACCGCTGCTATGGATATGCACAGTACTGCAGTAACGGCGAGACCTCCCTCGAGGCCGAATGCTCCGCCGTTAATAATACTGCCATCCTCTGTCGGAATAAATGAGAACACAGAAACCACGGTATCAATACCGCTCACTTTTATGCCAAAAATATTACCCTGGGCAAAATTCCATATGCTGTGTATTGCGCAGACACCCCAAATGCTGTTGGTTTTCAGCATATACAGCGATGCAAATATTCCAAACAGGACAAGGTTTATTACTGCAAGAACCGTTACGCCTTTATTGGATAAATGCATTACTGCAAACAAAACCGAGTTTGTAATCACAGCCAGAATTATTGAATACCTGCCCGCAATTGACATCATCAGATAACCTCTCAGCATTACCTCTTCGGCCATGCCCTGGACAATAAAACCTGCAAAAAACGCAAGCAGCAACAATACATTAATCTGACGGACAAGACCGTTGAATTCCAGTGTTTTTCCGGCCCAGGCCATTAAAACGCTGGCACTTATCATAACAAGCCCGACCGCAAATCCAATGAGATACTGCATGAACCACTTCTTCCTGCTGAAGCCCATTGAATACAGGCTGCGTTTTTCAATGAACCTGCAATACAGAATTGCTATAATTGTAATAATACACGTACTGAAAAGACCGGGCAATACCAAATTATTGTTCAGATAGTCCGCCACCCGTGTCACATCTCCCTGCGGAATTTCATTGGTCATTACGGCTACCGTCGCTGAAATTATTCCGTAAATAATCAGCGGGATGCTCTGCAAAAGCGAAACTACGATAAAGACGCCGGAAAAAATAAGGATCTGAAAATGATAAGCAGGCTTAAATTTAGCTTTTTTCGCTTCAGCAACAATCGGCGGACAGGACTTAAGCACATCAAACATAAACATAACCTCCAGGTATACTACTGTTTTGCGAAATATATCGAATTAATTGCAGTATTTATAAACAGTAACGTAAAATATTAAGAATTGTCTGTTTTTGGCACTCGTTAATTAAAAAGCCCATATTGCGTCATGCCGCACATGGCGTAAAAAGAATAAAACAATAGGTTTATATGTGCTTATATGAGATGTATAATGTAAAATATACTATATATTTATCCGGGAGGGTTCAGTCATGAAATTTACATTCAGCCACAACAATATCAATGTACTCGATTTGGAAAAAAGCATCAGGTTTTACGAAGAAAATCTCGGCCTGAAGGAAACTAAACGAATTCAGCCCGAACACGGCGAATTTACCCTGGTTTTCATGGGGGACGGAGTAACGCCTCATCGTCTTGAACTGACATACCTGCGTGATAGGAAGGAACCTTACAACCTGGGTGACAATGAATTTCACCTGGCCTTTGAAGTTGACGACATGCAGGCAGCCTATGAACTCCATAAGAAGAACGGTGTAATCTGTTATGAGAACAAGGAAATGGGCATTTATTTCATTAATGATCCCGATGGGTACTGGATTGAAATAATACCAAAGAAGGACGGAGAATAATCAATACGAATGCAGCCCCGCTTTTCTGGCGGGGCAACAAATCCGAAGGATCCGGTTCAGCATTTGTCTATATATCTGCCCTTTGGACTGAATATATCGGGACAGAAAATTATAATCAGCAGGATAATTATTATAATCCATTCCCAGCCGCTGAAAAACCCCTTGTCATAATAATAATCGCCCATTAATATCACCTCGCATACTTTATGGTATATCCTATGCGGGATTATGTTATTTGGTTACCGTAATTCGGCATATCTGATTATACAAATCCAGATATTCACGGGCGGATTTATCCCAGCTGAAATCCTGCTGCATACAGCGCTTCATTATGGCTTTCCATTTTTCCTTGTCCCTGAAAACCCGCATCGCCCTCATCACCGCATCCTTCATTTCATGGGCATTGTAATTGGCAAAAGTAAATCCTGTTCCCTCTCCCGTATATTCGTTATACGGGATAACCGTATCCTTCAGTCCGCCTGTCTCCCTTACGACCGGAACGGTCCCGTAACGCATGCTGTAAAGCTGTCCGAGCCCGCATGGTTCAAAAAGTGAAGGCATAAGGAACATATCGCTGCCTGCGTAAATTTTCTGGGCAAGCACCGGATTATAGCATATATTTGCTGACATTTTTCCGCTGAAAGCCCTCTGGGCCCATCTGAACATATCCTCATACCTTTTCTCTCCCGTTCCGAGGACTATTATCTGGAGATCGGTTTCCAGCAGCTCCGATATCATTCTGTCTATCAAATCCATCCCTTTTTGTGCCACAAGCCTTGAAACAATTCCTATAAGCGGCGTGTCAGCACCCACATTGAGCCCTGTTTCCTTCTGAAGCAGCAGCTTGTTTTCCAGCTTTCTGTCAATGTTGTCGGCGGAATAAGGCACATAAATACGCGTATCGGTAAGCGGATTGTTTTCTTCGTAATCAATCCCGTTTGTTATTCCCATAATATCCCTTTCCCGTTTTTTCAGAATTCCATGCAGGTTCTCTCCGTAAAACTCGGTTTTAATTTCCTCCGCATAGGTTCTGCTGACCGTTGTAATCCCAGTTGAATAAGCTATTCCGGCCTTCATAAAATTTATATTGTCGTAGAACTCGATTCCGTCCATGTGGAAAAACTTCCAGTCAAGGCCGATGATCTCATTCATCATGTCCTTGGGAAAAATACCCTGGTACTTCAGGTTATGAATCGTAAAAACCGTATGGATGTACTGGTAGAAACCGTTATTCCTGTAATACCTGTAATGGGCATCAAGAAGAAGACTTACAAGACCTGTCTGCCAGTCGTTGAGATGAATAATATATGGTTTGAAATCGATAAGCGGAAGCACTTCCAGTACAGCCTTACAGAAAAAAGTAAACCTTTCCCCGTCATCCGGCTGGCCATAATACCAGTCACGGTAAAAATACCGTTCATTATCCAGGAAATAGAACGGTACTCCTTCATGTACGAGCTCAAATACGCCGCAGTATTCCCGCCGCCATGTAAGATCCACAAAGGTGTAACCGACAAAATTCATCTTGTCTTTATATTGCTGTGGAATCTGGCCATATTTGGGCATGACAACGCGTATATCAACACCAAGGCGCTTCAACGCTTTCGGAAGCGAACCTGCCACATCGGCAAGTCCGCCTGTTTTTGCGAACGGAGCTGCTTCTGAAACCGCGTACCAGACTTTCATTTCGAAATCCTCCCCGAAATTCAAATATATTTATTTCAAAATTTTCTGAAATATTAAATATTTTATTGAAATAATTGCTTGCTAAATTGCAGCAGTTGCTTTACCATAGAGTTAAACGTGCTTTTAGTATGTGCTTTGGAGGTGTTTTTATTGCTTTTTGTGGAAAAGTACTGGGAGAATCCTAAAATTCTGCATGTAAACTGTGAAAAGCCTCGGGCTTATTTTATTCCGTATGAATCCTACAGAAACGCATTAAAAGGTGTCAGGGGCACATCGGAGTTTTTCCGTTCCCTTAACGGCGTGTGGAATTTCAAGTATTATCCGAGCGTTTTTGACGTGGAAGACGGATTCTATAAAGAAGATTTTTTATGCGAAGGCTACGATAGAATTCCTGTCCCTTCGAACTGGCAGATGCACGGATTCGACACACCCAACTATACGAACGTGAATTATCCTTTTCCGTGCGATCCGCCGTATGTACCGAATGAAAATCCTGCCGGTATCTATATCAGGGACTTTTATATTGACTGTAATCTGGCTGAAAAGGATGTGTACCTGCTTTTTGAAGGCGTAAATTCCTGTTTTTACCTCTGGATTAACGGCACCGAAGCGGGATACAGCCAGGTCAGCCATATGACTTCTGAATTCCTGATTTCTCCGTACTTAAAACCCGGACGGAACAGAATAGCGGTCATGGTTCTGAAATGGTGTGACGGAAGTTACCTGGAAGACCAGGATATGTGGAGGCATTCCGGAATTTTCAGGGATGTATATCTTTTATACAGGGATAAAAACCATATAAGGGATTTCTTTGTTAAAACAGAGCTTGACGAAAACTACTCAAATGCAACCGTTAAATGCGAAATAGAGTTTAAGGCATCGGGAAATCCTTCTCCTGAATCCTTTATGCTTCGTGCGGTCGTAAAGGATATACACGGAAACGACATATTTGACAAAACAATGAACCTCTCCCGGACCGATTCGTTTGAACTAACAATTGACAACGCCTGCCTCTGGAGTGCTGAAACTCCGAACCTGTATCAGCTGATCCTTTATCATGGAAATGAAGTAATAGTGCAAAAATTCGGTATTACAAAAATCGAGGTTATCGATTCTGTTATCCATATTAACGGCAGACCTGTCAAGTTCAAGGGAGTCAACAGGCATGATTCTCATCCCGAGCTCGGTCATGTAACTCCTCCCGATCATATAAAGAAAGATCTTATCCTGATGAAAAGGCACAATATAAACGCAATAAGAACTTCCCATTACCCGAATGATCCGAGATTTTTGGAATATTGCAGCGAACTTGGCTTTTATGTAATAGATGAAGCCGACCTTGAGGCACATGGCGTTGCTGCTGCAGGTGATTTTTGCATGCTGTCAAGGGATCCGGCGTTTGAAGAAGCCTTTCTCGACAGGATGCAGCGCATGGTAGAACGGGATAAAAACCACCCCTGCGTTGTCATGTGGTCACTCGGCAATGAGTCGGGATTCGGCCCGAACCACAGGAAAATGGCTGAATGGACGAAGGCCAGGGACAAAAGCCGGCTGATCCATTACGAAGGGGCATTCAATCATGAAGTGCTGCAGGCAGAACCGGATAATTCATGCCTTGATGTATACAGCAACATGTATCCGAGCACGGACTGGCTGGAAAATATATTTCTTAAAATGGAAAACGAAAAAAGGCCGCACGTCCTGTGCGAATATTCCCATGCAATGGGCAACGGCCCGGGAGATCTGAAGGATTACTGGGATCTGATATATAGATATCCGCGACTGTCGGGAGGTTTTGTATGGGAGTGGACAGATCACGGAATAAAAGCTAAAACTTCCGACGGAACAACTTATTACGCCTATGGCGGCGATTTCGGCGATGAACCGAATGACGGGAATTTCTGCATTGACGGCCTGGTATACCCTGATCGCACTCCCCATACCGGCCTTCTGGAACTGAAAAATGTTATAGCCCCTGTCAGGACCGAGGCAGTAAATCTTCAGACCGGCGAATTCAAAATAACAAACCTGTATGACTTTATCAATCTTTCCCATCTGTGTCTGAATTGGGTTATCGAGAAAAACGGAACCAGAACATGTTCGGGTAGCGTTTATGAACTGAATATCGGCCCTCAGCAGTCCGAAATTGTCAGGCTCCCGTATGATTTGCCGGAAGAAGGGGATGGCGGGTATTTTATCCGCATCTTCTACACATTGAAGGAAGACACGGTATGGGCAAAAAAAGGATATGAAATATGTTTTGCCCAGTTTGAGCTGCCTGTGGAAAACATCAGTAAAATAACGGTAAAGGCTCCGGCTTTTGTAAACATGTCCAAGACCGGCAAAAGCGTTATAATAACCGGCCGCAATTTTGAATACGAATTCAGCATGATTGACGGCTGTTTTACCAGGCTGAGTCATGCCGGCGCAGAAATGATTTGTGAAAAACCTGTTTTTACGGTATGGCGTGCTCCTACGGACAATGACAGGAACGAGAAATTCAACTGGATGCAGCATGGTTATGATCGTCTGAAGACCCATGTTTACGGTGTTGAGATCGTTAATGAATCCGAAAGAAAGGTTACATTCAGAACCGCCTATTCCATGGGTTTCTATTCAAGAATACCGGTTTTAAAGGGAACAGCTGTCTGGACTGTATGGGGAACAGGGGACATATTCCTGGATAATGACGTGGAAGTCAGGGAAGGTTTGCCTTTCCTCCCCAGGTATGGACTGAGGCTTGTTATGCCCCGGGGCAACGAATACGTGGAATACTTTGGCTATGGCCCTCATGAAAGCTATATAGACAAGCACAGAAGCACTTATAAGGGAAGATTTGTGTCAACCGTATCTGAAATGCATGAAGATTACCTGTATCCGCAGGAAAACGGAAGCCATTACGCAACAGAGTGGGCACTTGTTACAAACGCCCTGGGTAACGGACTTCTGTTCGTGGGAATAAATGATTTTTCATTCAATGCCTCCCATTACACGCCTGAGGACCTTACCACGGCCAATCATCCCCATGAGCTAAAGAAACTGCCTGAAACAATCGTGCATATTGACTATAAAATGAGCGGAGTTGGGTCAAACAGCTGCGGACCGAGGCTTATGCCGAAATACCAGCTCAATGAGAATAAATTCAGCTTCAGGCTTCGGATCAAGCCCGTTTTCAGGCACGATATTGTGCTGGACGATACCGTCCGGGAACATATAGAATAGCTATAGCCGAAAAGTGTTTTGAATTTACGTCTTTACGGGGATTATAATTAAGATGTACCAGGTACCGGTTACGCAGTTCCGGAAACTGCAATCCTCGATGAAAGGGGCGTGATAGACATGAAGAACGCAACGGAGGTGGCTGTCCTTTAACAGCCGAAGGTGTACGGCCGAAGCCGTACACCTTTTTTATATTTTTTACTTTTTATCTGCACGTCGCCCGTGTTTTCCTTTCCCCCTGTTTTTTATTTCGGCTGCAACCCAGACCAGCAAGGGAAATAATATCTGAAAAGGCACGGCATAGTATGAATATACTTTTAAAGCCCAGTTTACCATTTCAACGGTATTTTCGTACACTATAAAGGCAAAATACGCCATTATGAGTCCCGTCTGAATGGCTGCAACTCCATAATCATCAAGACCGAATACCGATGCAATTCCCTTGCACGCAACAAACAGGCATATGCTTGTTTTTATAAAACATGTAATTGCATATGAAACCGATATCATGCCTTCCATTTTCTGAAGGAAATTGCCAATCTGTATCCTTCCGAAGGAAGAATAGGAAGGAAAGTAGAAATCATCCACCATCGGGCCTAGAATAAATATATTTACCAGTGTCAGCGTAATCAGGATTGCCCCAGATATCAATGTACCCGTAACAATAACCTTATAAGGCGAATTTTTGCTTTTCAGCGAGTAGAAAACCCCCAGAAACAAAACCGATTCAGCGAAGGGAAATGAAAACGCGGAAAATCCCGCTGCGGCTATTCTCTGAAAACCACTAACAAAAACAGGCTTAATGTAATTGAATTTCATCTGCCTGATTGAAATTACTTCCATAAATATAAGTATGAAAATCACCAGAGGCAGCGCATATGTACTGATCCTGCCTATAACCTCAATGCCCGAACGGGCAGCTGCTATAATAATTACACTGAAACTGAGAAGTATAACAATCAATGGCGTATCATAAAGCGCCGTTATGGTAACAAACTCGCCGAAATTCCTCAGTACCATCGCCCCAAGATGAAGTGAATACCATGTATAAAGCACGGTAATAATCGTACCCGGTATTTTTCCGAATACCAGTTTTGATATTTCAAACAGGTCCCGTCCTTCGTAAATGGATTGTATTCTTGCATAAACAAATGCAAAAGGAATAAACAGAACCAACCCCAATAATCCTGCTATCCACGCATCATTTTTTACCCCGGTACCCATCCCGATAACAATTGAACTTCCCAGTAAAAACAAAACCATAATACATATTGCTTCCTTGTCGGTTATTTTTACCATTTTGCAATCCTACCTTCCGAATATCGAGTATATAACTTCTTCAATTGGTTTTGCCGGGCTTGGAACTTTTACATTAACACTAATCATGAACGCCATGACAAATGAAACAAGATACAGTGCCAAATTCACATAAAACTCCTTCCATCTTTTCTCCTTATTCAGCGGCACAAATTCATATATCCCCAGCAAAACATATCCCGCAATGACCAAGACAAACATTCTATTCTCCCTCGTTCAGATGTTTATATATAACCGATGTATTCAAAATTTCGATTTTGACATTCAAATTAACCTGAATATTGGCAAACACAGTATCATAATCATCAGCTATTTCATTCCATTTGCGCGGATCATTCTCGTATAGTTTTTGCCCGAAACGAAAAATATCAGCCCGCAGCTGCCTTGCTTTTTCTATTATGTTCCAGAGTTTCTCCTTAAGCTGGACTTCACTTATCCTTTTTATTTCATTCAGAACGGCGAGCTCACTGAATTCAGCGCTGCCTATAACTTCATCTACAACCGTCCTGGTTTCAACGGTTATATCAAAAATAATCTGGTTTCCGGCCGGCTTTACTTTTATTTTTGTATTATTGCCCTTGATTTCCAATGAAATACGGGCTGTATCGGTTTTTACATCAAGAACGCCCTCCTTTACTTCATTTTTCAGAAACAGCATGGCTTTCGTCTCTTCCTTGTCAAGATAGTCTATCATCCTGTTTTTCCGGAAAACCGCCGAGCCGCAGAAAACCGGTACTGTATTGTCATCTATCGTTTCTAAAGTTATTGCCGGCAAAACCGGAGCAGTTTTATTCGATTTCAAATCCTGGCTTATCGTATACAGCCTTGTTTCAGGTATTTCGGCCAGGAAAATGCTGTTTTCAAGGCTCTCGGCCAGGGATTCTGACAATACATCTCCCAGAAGTGTGCCTGCATTAAAAATTTCCCTGGCGCTGTAACCCTTTGATACGATAACATAAAGATCCCCCCTTGTTTCCGCATCCTGTCTGAAAAAATTAAGCACCCCGGTTATGTCATCCCGGGCAATTTCTTCACTGATAATCAATATACGGATATGACCCCAATACCCTCTTTTTCCTTCCAGCAAAATAAACCTTCTGACAGCATCAAAAACAGTTTCGCCTTCAACGGAAAGAATTCTTGTAGACAGCTTTGTCTCCTGTCCACCGCTTACATCCAGCAATTCAACAGTCAACATATATTTTTCCGTTTTTCCCTTGTCGATTGCAGCACCGATAACAATGGCCATTTCATTAACTTCCCTGTAATTCCAGCAGGAAGTAAGCATCAGAAGTATTAAAAGTAAACAGGGAAGAATGATTAATTTTCTCAAGTTCATTCATCTCCTGTTACGATTTGAAATCTGCCTTACCAGGTTTCTTGCACCTATAATCTTGGGTCTCAGGGTCATGGTCCACCACGGTGCGCGGACCCATGCATCCTGCCCGTCATGATTTTTGATTCTCGTAACGGACATCATATACGGAACACCAAAGGAACGAATTGACATAAGATGAAGGTAAATAAGAATTATCCCGATAAAATAGCCATATAGCCCAAGAACCGAAGCAAGTATAAGCAGGAATAACCTCAGCAGCACAAGGCTCTCTATAAGTGTTGGCACAATCAGCGTGGTAATGCCGCTTATGGCCGTTACTATTATAACAGGCGCGCTCACAAGATGCGCCTCCACGGCAGCCTGCCCAAGTACCAGCGTGCCGACGATATTGACCGTCTGCCCTACGGCTGTCGGCATTCTTGCACCTGCCTCGCGCAGTATATCAAAGATAATAAGCATAATGATAAGCGACAGGGATGTGGGAAGCGGTACTCCCTCAAGTGATGCCGACAGTGAAATCAGTAGCTGGGTGGGTATCATTTCCTGGTGATAAGTAACCAGGGCCAGGTATATGGCCGGAATGCTTATCGTGGCAATTGAAGCCACTGCCCGCAAAAACCTGTTGAAACTGCCAAATATAAAATGATCATAGTAATCCTCGTTTACCTGGATGTTTTCCACAAGAATATGCGGCACGGTAAGAACGAACGGGCTCCCGTCAACAATAACGGCTATTCTTCCTTCAAGCATCCTTGCAACTACCACATCCGGCCTTTCGGTGTATCCCACTGTAGGAAAAGTGGACAGCGGTGCATCACTTATCAGTTCCTGTATATATCCTGAATCCAGTATACCGTCTATATCTATCTTGCTGAGACGTCGTTCCAGTTCAGCAAGAACGTTTTCCATTGCGATGCCCTCAATATAGGTTATGCAAACAGTAGTATTTGTCTGTTTTCCCAACTGCATAAACTTGAACTTGAGATTATTATTTTTTATTCTTCTCCTTATGAGGGATATATTGGTAATTACATGTTCTGTAAATCCTTCCCTCGGTCCGCGGATAACCTTCCCGGACTCGGGTTCGGTAACGGCTCTTACTTCCCAGCCCTTTGACTCAATCAGAAGAGCGGTATCATACCCTTCAAGCAAAAAGACAGTGTTTCCGTAACATACCGACTGAAGTATTTTTTCCAGGTCCGCTGATTCTTCCACATCGGTTACCGGCAGGACTTTACTCTTAACTTCTTCCAGCAAACCTGCCGACAGCGACAAATTTCTAAGGTCCTGCTCCATTATGGGTTCAATGATTTGCATGTTTATATGCCTAATATCTATCATGCCTTCGATAAAAACGATACAGCATTTTATTTCCGGCATGAACCGGTTTTGAAATCTCCTGAAAATAACGGTGCTGTCATTACTGAACTTTTCCTTGAGTATTTTTATATTTTCCTCCAGGGATTTTGTCAGCTTGCTGCTGCTTTCCTGAGTTCCCGTTTTTCCGGTTAATTCAGTGACTTTTACAATTCTCCTTACGGTACGCCTTTCCCGCTTCCTCCGCTGCATATCCACCACCGTTAATATTCTTAACCCCGGCCCGGATAATTATGCAAAATGTGGTTATTGACACACATAAAAAAAAGTGAATCGGTAAGATTCACTTCTGACATTGGACATTTCAATGTTTTTCGTTTTGCCGTTTCACGTTAAAGCAAATGAATTCCTGCTTCCTCACACAGCCTGATTGTTTCGTCATCCCATACCGAAGCCTGGACTTCGCCTATATGCGCCTTGTTAAGAAAGAAAAGGCAAAGCCGTGACTGGCCTATACCGCCGCCAATTGTATATGGAAGCTTTCCGCTCAGCAAATCCCTGTGGAAATCGAGCTCGCTGCGCTCAGGGCAATTTGCCTTGATTAACTGTTCTGCCAGGGATTTCTCATCAACCCGTATTCCCATAGAAGACATTTCAACAGCCCTGCCAAGAAGAGGATACCAGAACAGGATATCCCCGTTCAGATGCCAGTCGTCATAATCAGGTGCCCTTCCGTCGTGTTTTTCCCCTGATTTTAAGATATCGCCTATTTCCATTATAAAAACCGCTTTTTTCTCCTTTGCTATTTCCTGTTCACGCTGGCCCGGAGTCAGTCCCGGATAAAGGTCCTCAAGCTCCTGGGTAGTAATAAAGAAAATATCATCGGGCAGTTTCCTGGGAATCTGCGGGTACCTGGAGCATACAAAGTCCTCGGCACTCTTAAATACTTCAAAAATCTGCCTTACCGTGTGTTTCAGGAATTCCTTGTTCCTGTCGCTTTTTTCTATAATTTTTTCCCAGTCCCACTGGTCCACGTATATGGAATGCAGGTTATCCAGCCGTTCATCCCGCCTTATTGCATTCATGTCTGTGTACAGTCCCTCTCCCACACTGAACCCGTATTTTTTCAGAGCCATTCTTTTCCACTTCGCCAGGGAATGAACTATTTCAACCTCGGCACCGATAAATTTAACATCAAAAGAAACAGGCCTTTCCACTCCATTCAGATTATCATTCAATCCGGATTCAGGCCTGACAAAAAGCGGTGCTGAAACCCTTACCAGGTTAAGCTTTCCGGCAAGCTCATCCTCAAAGAAATCTTTCAGCATCTTTATGGCAACTTCTGTTTCCATGACCGACAGCAAAGACCTGTATCCCGGCGGAATTACCACATGAGACGCATTCTGTTGCATCTGTTCGTCCTCCGAATGCATAAAATTTTTACAAAAAAATACTTAAAATATATATTACATAAGGTATGGCATCCATGTCAAACAGAATATGCCTAAATTTAAGAATTAATTTACGCGTGGCGAATTATTCCAAGACAACTTGATTTATTTTTGCCGATAGCTTATACTTTTTTGATAGAATCCAGTAAAATCCGGAGGAAAGAATGCTTCACATAAAAACGCTTGATGAAGGATTGGAGATTTTCAAGGCGCTTGGTTCTGATATCCGTATTCAGATTATTAAAACCCTTCTGAAAAATAACGGATTGACCATGAATGAACTTGCAAACTCCCTGAACATTTCCAACAGTGCCCTGACCGGGCATATAAAAAAGCTTGAAGAATGCGGCCTGGTCACCGTAACCAGCGAATCCTCGGGGCACGGGAATCATAAAAAATGTATTTGTCGCCTGGACAAAATTCTTATAGAAATGAATGCGAATGAAGATTTGACAAATGTTTTTGAAATAGATATCAAGGTTGGTCACTATTCGGATTTCCAGGTTTATCCCACCTGCGGACTGGCTTCTTCCGAAGCGCTGATCGGCGAAGTGGATGATCCCAGGTATTTTGCCCATCCTGATCATTTGAAAAGCGATATTCTATGGTTTACAAAAGGATACGTGGAATATTTAATTCCCAACCTGCTTCCTCCGAAACACAGAATAGACCAGATCACAATTTCGGCCGAACTGGGTTCTGAAGCCCCGGGCAGCAATGATGTCTGGCCGTCGGACATACATTTTTATATAAACAACAAGTTCATCGGGTATTGGACAAGTCCCGGCGATTTCGGAAGCGTTAAGGGCATTTTTACTCCCAAGTGGTGGTACCCGAACTGGAACCAGTTTGGAATCCTGAAAATGATCATGGTGAATAACAACGGTACATTCATTGACGGCATGAAAATTTCAGATGTTTCACTAAAGGATTTGGAGCTTGATTACAGGAATCCCATCAGGTTCAAGCTGGCCGTTCCCGACAACGCCAGACATGTCGGCGGGCTGACCATATACGGCAGGAACTTCGGAAACTATAACCAGGATATAAAAGTGCGCATAAATTACAGCCCGATAGCTGAGGAATAATAAATCACTGTAAAATATTCCGGCCAGGTTAATATGTACTGCCTGTTCTTTAATATATACAGCAAAACCGATAAAACGGATTAACCGTACACCGCTGGCAGGGATGATTGACATGGAATGTCCTGTAATGATATTATACATATAATTGATGTTTTTTTAAATTATTTTATATTTTGCTTAAATAGTAAACCAAAGTTTTCATATTTTTATGGTGACATCAAGTAACTCACCCGAAACATTCGGGAATAATAAATTTAGAAAATTAAGGAGGATACAGGCATGGCCAAATACGTAGTCAATACCCTGAACAGACTTAGCAAAATTAACAGGGAAATCTATGGTCATTTCTCAGAACACCTTGGAAGATGCATATATGGCGGTTTTTATGTCGGAGAAGATTCTCCGATCCCAAATACAAAGGGTATAAGAAACGATGTGGTTGAGGCCCTGAAAAAAATAAAAATCCCTGTACTGAGATGGCCGGGCGGATGTTTTGCTGATGAATACCACTGGATGGACGGGATCGGCCCCAAGGAACAGAGGAAGAAAATGATAAATACCCATTGGGGTGGAGTTATAGAAGACAACAGTTTCGGTACCGATGAGTTCATGGAGCTTTGCCGGCAGCTTGAATGTGAGCCCTATGTCAACGGCAACCTCGGAAGCGGAACCGTCAAGGAAATGCAGGACTGGATCGAATACATGACTTTTGACGGCATATCGCCGATGTCCGATTTACGAGCTAAGAACGGAAGAAAAGAACCGTACAGGCTGAAATATTTCTGCGTAGGCAATGAAAACTGGGGTTGCGGTGGCAATATGCGCCCTGAATACTATGCCGACCTGTACAGAAGATACCAGACTTATGTACGCAATTACGGCGGAAATAAAATTTACAAGATTGCCTGCGGTCCGAACAGCGATGATTATAACTGGACAGAAACCCTGGTAAAAATGGCGGGCAGGTTTATGGATGCCCTTTCGCTGCACTATTACACCGTACCCGGTACATGGCAGAAAAAAGGAAGTGCCACCCAGTTCACCGAGGAAGAATGGTATATAACCCTGTCAAAAACGCTGAAAATGGATGAACTGGTCACAAGGCACGCTGCAATAATCAGGAGATATGATCCTGATAACCGTATTGGTCTTGTTGTTGATGAATGGGGAACCTGGTATGACGTGGAACCCGGAACAAACCCCGGCTTCCTGTATCAGCAGAATACAATGAGGGATGCCCTTGTTGCCGGAATCAATCTTAACATCTTCAATAAGCACAGCGACATAGTGGTAATGGCAAACATAGCACAGACGATAAACGTCCTTCAGTCTGTTATTCTTACTGAGGGTGAAAAGATGCTTCTTACTCCTACATACCATGTATTTGACCTGTATAAGGAGCATCAGGGTGCAACGCTGGTTGAAAGCTTCATAGAAACTGAAACCATCGGTATTGACAATTATAATGTTCCGAACCTGCATGAATCCGCTTCTGTAGGCGAAGACGGAAAACTGCACATTACTTTGTGCAACCTGTCCCTCAGTGACAGTTACAAAGTGGAAACCAATATAATCGGAAAGCAGCCTGAAAAAGTTACAGGCCGAATTTTAACCGGAAGAATGAATGATCACAATACTTTTGATGTACCTGAAACCGTGAAACCGCAAGCATTTGACAAGATCTCAGTTTCATCCGGCGGTCTTGTCTTTGAAATACCTCCTGTAAGCGTGGTCAGCTTAACAGTGGAGTAATACCCGGGAGCTTAATATGGAACGACCTTGCAGATTATGCCTGTTTAACAGCATTGAAAGAGAACAGATTGAAAGGAATATCAGGGAATATATAGAAAGTCTTTCACCGGAAGAAAAAGCCGGTGAAAGACTTTATAATGATCGTCTTAAATTGTGTTTTGAATGTCCGAACTGTATTGACGGGCTGTGCAGAATATGCGGCTGTTTTGTCCGGGCAAGGGCCGCCAAAACCAGGTCTTATTGCCCAGATACCCCTAAAAAGTGGTAGTTTCGGATTTTATCGTATAAAATCGGTTCTGAGCGGTTTTTCGCCTTCAGGGAACAATATTCCTTTCTCCCTGCCTGCTTCTATACACTTCAAAAGCCAAGCCATATTGTTTCCGAGCGTTCTCATCGTCTGCATTCCTTCTTCATCCTGCACAACCTGCTCAGGCGTGCTTCCGTGAACCTGGTTCCAGTACTGCGAGGAAACCACAGGCATTCCGCTTATTGTGAAATACTTGTTTATCTGATCGAAAGCAGTTGCAGCTCCTCCCCTGCGGCAACTGACCACTGCTGCTCCCGGCTTTCCCCTGAACATATGGCTTTTCCCGTAAAATACCCTGTGCATGAATGAAGCCAGCTGACCTGAAACAGCTGCATAATGAACCGGCGAACCGAACACAAATCCATCAGCACCGGGAACCTTTTCAAGAAAAACATTCACGCAGTCATCTATAATGCATTTTCCCGTCCTGAAGCATTTGCCGCAGGCAAGACATCCTGATATAGGCTTTGTTCCCACATGAAAAATTTCTGTCTCAATCCCGTTTTTCTGAAGCACTCCGGCAACCTCACACAGCGCAGTATATGTACACCCCTTCTCCCGCGGGCTTCCGTTGACCAGTATAACTTTCATGCCGAATCCTCCTTCCGTATAAAAAAGCTTATTACTGTCGTATTAAATTGTACCAGCCTAAAAACAGCCGGTCAAATTATTTAATTTATTTGCCTTCCCGGAATAAAAATTCCAAATCAGACCAAAAGAGGATAGCATTTGCTATCCCCCTGAAACAACCGGATTATTTAATACTTTCCGAAATCATTATCATTCAGAATTATCCTTTTCGGTTTATTATCCTGAATTTCTGCACTTTCATCTTCCGGGTTTGTATTTGATTTTTTGCTTTCAGACATATTGTTCAGCATCCTTATTACACCTGCGTCCAGATTCTTTATTCCTCCGTAAGAAAATGCACCGTTCCTGAATTTTCTTAACCTGAATTTCGCCACCTGTGCCTTCAGGGAATCAGCCTGGCTGGAAAGCTCTTCACTTGCAGAAGCGCTCTCTTCAGCAGTAGCTGAATTCTTCTGCACAACATCGGACACCATAATAATTCCCTGGTTGATCTGCTCAATACCCGAAGCCTGTTCATTTGATGCGACAGCAATATTCCCGACCAGTGCTGTGACTTTTGAAATATCATCAACTATTTTGTTCAGGGCTTCCGATGTCTTTCTTGCAATTGCAGTTCCCCTTTCCACATTCCTGATGGAAGTTTCTATCATGTCAGTGGTTTCTTTAGCTGCATCGGAGCTTCTTGCCGCCAGGTTTCTTACTTCTTCAGCCACAACTGCAAATCCTTTTCCGTACTGTCCTGCTCTTGCAGCCTCAACTGCAGCGTTTAATGCCAGAATATTGGTCTGGAACGCAATGTCATCGATGACTTTAATAATCTTGGATATGTTATTCGAAGACTGATTTATTTCCTCCATAGCTTTAAGCATATCCTCCATCTGGATCCTGCCCTGTTCGGCATTTTCCTTTGCTACTTCTGAAAGAGAATTTGCCTGGTTTGAATTTTCAGCATTAAGCCTTGTCTGAATAGACAGTTCTTCCAGTGATGCAGTAAGCTCTTCAATGGTAGAAGCTTGCTCTGCCGCACCCTTGGAAAGCTCGAAGCTTGAATCAGAAACCTGTTTTGCACCGGCGGCAACCTGGTCGGCTGCATTATTGATGCCGGATATCAGTTCATTCAGATTGTCAACCATTTTGTTGAATGCATTGGCAAGCTGCCCTATTTCTTCCTTTGTATAAATATCTATATGTACATCCAGATCTCCGTCTGCAATTTTGTCTGCCGCAGCAGCAAGATTTCTCATCGGATTGCTGATAATCCGGCTGGTAAATATGCCCAGTAAAATTGCAATAACCATGGCAACTGCTATTACTGCAACCATAGTAACCGTTGCCGTTTCTGCCGCAGCATCATTTGACTCTGTCTGGTTTCTCGCCCCTGTAACCTTTAGTTCAATTAATTTATCATTTGCCTCGCGTACGGCATTGGCAGCGTCCTGCAATTCACCTCTCGTGAATGCAAAAGCCTCTTCATCCCTGTTTTCCAGGCACATTTCCAGCAGTATCTCCAAATCTTTTTTATAGTCAGCCCAGGCTTTCTTCCAGTCTTCAAAATATTTATTTACCTCTTCCTGGATTATAGTTTTTTCAAAACTGTTTGCAATCGCTTCAACATTGGCAACATAGGTCATTACATCTTTATATGAATCCTGAATGTCAGCAGGATCATCATAAAGAATCATATCCTCTTGAGTTGACTCTCGATCTTTGGAACCATCTGGCCATATCCGCCACTTCAGAAAGAGGAACGGTCATATTTTCATACAAGATAGTATCATTATTGTTAATTCTTGTTATGTTCGATATTCCTATAACACCTATAACCCCGGAAATAATGGCTACAACAATAAAGCATGAGATGAGTTTCATGCTGATTCTCATATTATAGAACCATTTCATAAAAAACAGCCCCCCCTAAAGTTTCATCCATTTCCGTCACTAAGCATGTCGGTTAATAACTGAACCCGCTATCTTATTTTTCTAAAATCCAGGTTCATAATCTTTTAATGCCTTGAAAATTAATCCTTTTCATCAGAAATCCCGTAAATATCTCTCTTCTGAAATGCTCATTATAATGGTATCCCCCCTTTTTACAACATATAAATTGTTTCGGCTGAAAAATTGTTTTAGTTAATAAAAAAATAAGCCATTATAAATAAGCTTAAGAATAATACATTTCGTCCTGTCCTTGCCTGGCTCTATTTTTGATTTCTCTCTGAATTTTCTTTTATGTGTTTATTTTTTCTTGTTTCTGTGTTATTTTTCATACATAACTCATGGTACTCCTTCACTAATGTTTTTCTAGGGTCGATAAACATTTTACAATGGATTACCATGAGTTTTCTAATGAAGTGAAAAGAGCAATATATTGGTATGGGAATATCCGGTAATCCTATAATGAAGTATTTGATGAGGAAATGTTGATATCACCCGAACACTAGATGATTCTATATACAGCACAATCTGAAAGCCATGCGCCGGAGCTGTTATGTAACAGACAGTTCAGGGAACTTAAAATCGCCCAAATCGCAGTTTACTCCCCGTACAAACAATGGATCGGTTTCATATTCTGTCATAGTATAATTAACATCAGGCCAGTAAGGCATAAAACCAAACTCAATTCTCTTGACGCCGGTAAAAGGCAGGTATCTGGTCAGTTCAGAAAAGCAAATATCTTTCAGTGAGAAAACTCCGATGAGTTTAAGAACCTCCCCGTTTTGCCGTGCTATGACCATGGTGTCAATCTCAGGAATTTCGTAAATGCAATCCCTGAGATATCCCCAGTATATATGAAAAATATTTATACTTACAGAATTCAGGCAATCAAGCTTTTTGGAAAAATTCACACGGTTGTATACATAGTTCCACACCCTGGGATCGTCATAGCTGAGTTTATTCGGCCTGATATGATTATTTACCGCACATTCACATACCGGCAGCTTTTCGTATACACGCCTGAATCCGAATTTCGGATAAAAATTCACCACATTGTCATTAGCGGACAAATACATTGGTACATTATCGTATTTTTCAATAATATGCTTCATTAATGTTCCGGCTAACCCTCTGCCCCTGTATTCCTTTTTTGTCGCAACGGCTCCGACGGACAGGGCTGAATACCGCTTTCCGTTAAAAATTATATGAGTTTTATAAACACAGATATTTGAAACTATCTCGTCTTTGTCAACTATCGAATAGCTCTCATAGTTTTCATCCCATAGGTTCAAATCATACCAGAACATGAAATCAAAAAAAATATCCTTAAGCAAATTATTGAGCTTGTATTGGTATTCCTTGTCGTTCCCGTTGCAAAATGAAATCTGCATATAATGATCCTTTCATCGTTTTTTTGTTATTTTACCGCATTGCTTGTTCCGTATTCAACGGAACAGTCTTCTATAGCCATTCTGTACTCATTATGAATTATAAAACCCGTAATATGCGCCCTTCACTGAACGAATGGCGCAGGCAGAAAATGGTTTATTCAGAAATAGGCATATATAAGTCAAATGCCACAAAGCCTTTTTTTCCCTCGACCGTTACGTATTCTTCCAGCCATTGATGATTGCCGTGTTTATACCCGCTTGTTTCAAGCCATTTAAACAATTTCTGCCAGGTTTCAATCAGGCTTTTGGAACTCTTTTTGGCTCGGGTTACCGCATACAACCCGCCTTCAAAATCCTTGAATTTCACCTTGTCATCCTCTTTTTCACTTCCGCTTAATGTTACCCAGACTTCATATCCGTACTCAGCTTTTTCTTCGGTCTTAAGAGGATTGTCAAAACCGAAATACCTTCTGCCCTTCGGCGGTTTGTACAGGTCATTCTCTTCCGCCCATTTAAGCAGTTCCTTTACTTCCGGATACCTGCCGAACTGCCTGAAATAAAGCTCTTTAGCATCTGAAAGCAGCCATTCGGTAATAGGTATCCACGCTTCTCTTTCAGGGTTTATGCCATATCCCCTGTAGTATGCAACCTTCATCGGTTCAAGTCTGACTATCCTGACGTCATTCAGCTTTCCAACAACCATTTTCTTTTCACCTCCAGAAAAATCAAACTTATCGAACAGAACAATACCCTCGCCGTTTTTTCTTCTGTATTCCCCGGGTGTTATTCCAAACTCTTTCAGGAACGCCCGCGTAAATACCTCCTGTGAGTTAAAATCATAATCATAAGCTATATCAATAATTCTTTTTCGGGGATTGGAAATAAGTTCCTTGGCAGCAATACTGAGCCGTCTTTTTCTTATATAATCCTTGACTGACATTCCGACAATACTGTTAAATATTCTGTAGAAATGAGGTACAGAACAAAAGGCTTTTTTGCTCAAATCCAGCAAATCAATAGGCCTTCCGATATTTTCCTCTATATATTCTATAGCTGCTTTAATTCTTGAATTATAGTCCATGTTCTTCGCACCTTCCAGAAACATTATAACATGCATATTTTTATAAGATTTGATGTTTTTTATCATTTTCATCTTTGAAACAATGACATGAATACGATAAGCCGTACAGAAAAAGCTTTGTAAAAACAGCAAAAGCTGCTGCATATGTCACGGACACAAGCCAATATCCTTAACCTGGCAGCAGCCTGAATGAAATTATAACATGTTCAGCTGAAGTGAAAACAAAAAATCGGCTGTTTCTAAGCCATTCTTTTTTTTTAACCTCTTATGCCTGGAAATTCACATCCTAAAAAAGATCATCTTCCCTTTCAATTTTGAGTATCTGGCCTGTGGCAGCATTAATGTGAACTTCATATACGCCAGCCGGGGTACGTACATCAACTTCATACACCAATAAACCATCCTCATCGTCTAGTTCAACCTTTATTACTTGTCCCGGGACTTGCTGCAAGGCAATCTGAACGGCGGTTTCGGCATTAATCCGGTACCTGCCCCAGTAGCCGTCCCAAAGGGTATAGTAACCATAATAGGGCATATACATATACCTCGCTTAAATTAATTCCATAATCATCATATTTATGGTTTGTCTAATGTGTTACCTGTTATCCAGTCCTTGACTCCCCAATGCCTGACGGTTTGCAAAGTCAGGATCGTGAAATCGCTTTATATTCAAACTCCCTTGCAAGAAACAAGCTTTTTATGGTCTTCCACAGCCAGGATATTATGTTACTATATATGATGCATAAGGCAGCTTTCTGTCTGGAATAACTTGGCAATAAATGATATAATGCTCAATTGAAATGGTAAGAAAACAATATAATTAATCAACCAGAGTGATTAAAGGAAGATGGTTTTTGCATGTATGAAGCAAGACTGGGATACAGGCACCTAATGAGTGAGAAATGATAAAAACGGACACCTTGACTTCCAATCAAGGTGTCAGGGAGATTCGAGTCTCCGATGGCTTATCAGGTAAAATTTTTTGAGAATACTGCGTTCCATGGGTTTTCGTTTTATTTGGTATTGACAAGCTATTAGACAAAAAAATGAAATCTGAATTAAATAGGAGTAGTTTTTACCTCTGAACCTAACTGTAGGAATCGTTAAGTTCGATTAAGTGTGATTAAGGTCACGAGCCTTTCTCATTTATCTGTAAAGTCTTACATTCAGTGATTACTTTGATTTGGATTATTAAAGCTTGTTGGCTGTGGGTTATCAGCATTAAAGAACTGGTCACCCGGTGTAGAAAGATTGAAATACAGCTTAGAGTCTTTTGTAATTCCCCAATCTTTTAATGAACCGGTATCCTGAATTCTATTAAACGCTTCTCTAAACATAGTATTATGGGCTTCTTCACGGTTTAGTAAAAAGTCGATTGTATCCCTTACGCCTTTATCGCTGATTTGCTTGTAAAGATATTCGTAAACAGCTTTTGCTCTCTGCTCTGCTGCGATATTGGACAATAAGTCGGCTGCAAGATCACCAGTCTCATTTATATAGGCAGCAGTCCATAAATATCCTGATGCATTGCTTAGCACAGGGGTAAGTCCTGTTAATACGTGTGCTTCTATATTACCAATTGTTGCGTTCTTTGCATCAGGCATATGACCGTTAAGCATGTTTATAGTAGTAGCAATCATTTCCATATGGCTTAATTCCTCAGCAGCAATGTCAAGAAATAAATCCTTAATTTCGGGGTCTTTTATACGAAAACTCTGGGAAAGATACTGCAGTGCTGCTTTCAATTCGCCCTGAGGTCCACCAAGTTGTTCCTGCAACATGGCTGCGTAATTTTGGTTTGGCGCATCTACTTTAACTTCATGCAGAAGCTTCTTATCGTGTTTAAACATATTTACCAGCTCCTTAGTGAATTCTGTATTTTTATTAGCTTTAGCATATTTTTATATATAATATTCATTTGATAAACGTTACTGGCTTTATCAACCTTAGTGCTATTCTTGCTTTAAAAAGACTTGTAATAAAGTGTACTGCATTCGAACCGCCGATGGCTAACCAGTTTCCCCGGATCTATGAGATTCAGGGAATATTTTTGCCTTAAATCCTTGAAAAATAAGATTCTGAAGGTTGCTGACTGTATTGGCTGTTAAAAACGGCTGAAAAAATAAGACATTTTTCCATATTTTGCAGTATAAATATTATGAATATGTTTTATTATTTATGGAAGGGGATAGGCATGGAAAACAACGGCAGTACAGGCAGCAGCATGAGCGGCAATGTACATGGGGGAACTTATTTTATAACGGTTGTCGGAGCTGCAGTTTATTTTTTGCAGAATGCATCAACTTTTTGGGACGGGTTCCTTGGTATTCTGAAAGCATGTGTCTGGCCGGCATTCGTTGTTTACAAAGTTCTCGAAATGCTGAACCTGTAGACTCAGAACATGACAGGAAATGAGCAGTGATTTGCTCATTTAAGTAAACTGTATCTATGCTAAAATATGCTTGAAAAGAACATAATGTAAAAGCAATTAATCATCCATGGCAATAACTCTCCTGTATAAAATTTTAACGAGGCGTATGATTATCTCTCTCCTCGCTTATACACCGCTTATAAAAGAAAATTTTTCTGAGGTCGAAAAATTTTCTTTCGAATAAAGGTGCTATAGTATACAGTATTATTATCGCCATGCATTTGTTACTTTATGCAATGACATTTGAAACGCATCTGTCGTTTTTTGGAAATATGATCCTGATTCTGCTTATGTTCAGAATTTCCATCTCAAGGAATAAATATGCAGCAAACTGGGCCTGTGCTTTTCCCATTTTGCTTCCCCGCAGCTTTCGTTATACACGAAGTCGATCATCTGCGTTTCAAACGGATTGTAGTAGTCGGAGTTGGGCAAAACTTCCGCAATGGCTTTTTCGACTCCGAACTGCCTGGGTACGATCACCCTCAGAACCAGATGATCCGTTGGTGCCGATATGGTCGTGCTCATATGAGGGTCCGCGGTACCATAAATATCCTCCATGTCGAACACGACGCATACTTCGATGGTTTCTCCCTTTTTAAGCTTTCTGTCGAACAGGATGTCATATTCCTGATAGACTCCGCGCCTTACTGTCGGTGTATAAATAAAATCCTTATTTACGGTATTGATGCTGATGTTGCCCCAGCCCGACCAGCAAAACCGGTCATGGAGCCTGTCAAGATTGTTGACAAGAGCTTAAGCTTTATGTATTTTTTGAATTTCATGCTGGTTTTGCTCAAATACTCATATGTGTATTCCTTGTGCAGTACTTTATACTGAAAGTCCATATTTTTGAATTTTGGTATACGCTCACTGCATCTTGAGTATATATATAGTGATATCAGACCTGCTCCGGATGCAAATATCATGCCTAACCACACTGAATACTGCGAAAGAAAAAGCAGATTCGCAGAAGCAAAATGAGCCGCAAATCCGAAAACACCGGATGTAAAGATGAGGATCAAAAGACTTTTTACAAGGTCTTTGACCAGTGCGACAGCAATACTTTCAATAAATCTGCTCAGTTTACCCAAAGTGATTGCACCTCCTTTTACATAATGCCGGATAATGTAATCCCGAAATTTTCCCTCTACTATATGTATGTTTTTCATCAGAGCTTTTATGCTGTACTTGCCGCGATTATGCAAATGATGCAGCGGTCCTTCTTTTTCCGGTCACCGTGAAATGTTCAATTGTGTGTATCCTTGCTATACTTCGCCTAAAAATTGTATACTATAGGAAATGCGGGCTGACGGAAAACAGTCAAAAAGTCATGGCTGAAATAACGGAAAGGAATGGTGTATATATGACGGAACACATCATTAAAACATCCTCTCAGGATCAGATGATTAACATAACTAATCTGGTCAGGCAGGAAGTGCAGAAAAGCAGTGTCAGGGACGGTATTGCCGTAGTATTCGTGCCTCATACGACAGCAGGCGTAACTATTAATGAAAATGCTGACCCGGACGTGGTTCATGACCTGATTTCGATATTCCGCAGAGCATTCCCCGAAAGCGGCAGCTACAGACATATGGAAGGGAACTCCCATGCTCACGCCAAAGCTTCGATGACAGGCTCTTCATGCACTGTTATTATCGAAAACGGCATTTTACAGCTTGGAACCTGGCAGGGTATATATTTCTGTGAGTTCGACGGACCCAGAACAAGGAAGATATATATAAAGATCATGCAGGGATGAAGGACATCAGTGATGCCTGGTAATTGATTTGTCCGGAGCTGATTCAGTGATATATTATGTCAATAATCCTTTGCTCTTATCCTGAATCCGGGCATGGAAATAGGGGGTGGTTTTTATGGAATCAAACAGGCTTGAACAGCAAATAAAGTTTATCCTTGAGATAGACAAGCTGAAAACTGTTATTCGGCAGAACTTTATTTCAGACGGTTCACGGAGAGAAAACGATTCCGAACATTCGTGGCATATGGCGATGATGGCAGTTGTTCTGTCCGAATACTTTGAAGGCGCAGATGTGCTCAGAACCATCAAAATGGCTTTGATGCATGATCTGGTCGAGATCTATGCCGGTGATACATTTGCCTATGATGAAAAGGGTTATCTTGACAAGGAGGAACGTGAACAGAAAGCTGCCGACAAACTGTTTTCACTGCTTCCGCCGGATCAGGAAAAGGAGTTCAGGGAACTGTGGCAGGAATTTGAGAGGGCAGATACGAAAGAGGCTGTATTTGCCGCCTCGTTGGACAGGCTGCAGCCGCTGCTTCTGAACTCGGCCACGGAGGGGAAGATGTGGAAGCTGCAGAAGGTCACAAAGGACAAGGTACTGAAAAGGAATGAAATAGTCTTTGAAAATGCGCCTGAGATCATAGCTGATTTTGTACGGAGCAAAATAGAACATGCGGACAGAAACAACTATTTGTACAGGGAAGAGTAAAATGAAGCCCGGTATTGTGTACCGGGCCTTCGCAGTTTTTAACCGACTTCATTATTAAGATAATTTAATGCAATTTCATCATTTCAAACCGGCAGCTATTTTTACATTCGCCTGATGACCGGAATCGATCATGCCGTCATTGTGCCGTATACTGTTGGCAAAATGCAGATCCACTACGCCGTGTATATTGTTGCCCTTGACCCAGTCCAGATTATAACCCTGGCCGTAGTCGCCGCTTCTCCACGACACCTGCTCTCCGCCCGGCGCGCTTTCATTGCCTGCATGAGGAAAGCTTGACATGCTTGCCGCTATCTTCCTGCCATTAATATTTACTATAACAGGACGCCTGTCCCAGCTGTAGGCTCCTCCCCATATCTCTTTCATTTTCTCAGAATCGGCAGCAGTCAGGGTCTCTATATCAGCATGACCGCTTCCGGTGGTTCTTTTTGCTTTAAATGATTTTCCGGTGTAAAAATCAGTGATTTCAAAAATGCTGTTGACCGGTACCACGTACTGAGCCTCGGTCCACCAGTCGAGGTATTCACCGTATTTTTCACCCGGAGTTGCCTTTATTGGAACATTGTGTACCGGAATCAAAATTGTCTGACCTATTGTGAGCCATGTTGATTCATTCATCTTGTTTGCTTCCAGAAGTTCAGACATAGGTAGCCCGTGTGCATTCGCTATACTCCACAGCGTATCGCCTGCCTTTACAGTGTAGTTGCTGTAGCCTGCAGGGGCGGTGGTTTCAGGCGCTGTTTGCGATGTGCTTCCGGGGATTTTAAGTTTCTGACCTATATGAAGTATTGTTGCAGATGAAGCACCATTCAGCTGCATAAGCTCATTAAGATTTACATTATATCTTTTGCTCAGCAAATAAAATGTGTCTCCGCTTTGGACAGTGTGGTAAAAATATTCTGCTGACTGAGGCGCGTCCTGTGCAGCCGCACCGGAAGGTATTATGATTTTATCGCCGATGTTGAGCCATGAGCTTTCTGTTGCATTGTTTGCGGCCAGCAATCTGCTGAAGCTGACACCGTATTTCAGGCTTATGGTCCAATATGTTTCTCCTGCTGACACAGTGTGGACTGTCTGAACACCTGAAGAGGGTATAGTGATTATGTTGCCTGGATACAGAATAGTACTTTCAGTAGCATTATTAGCTTTCATCAGATCCGCGAGAGGGACGGAATATTTTTTGCTGATGAGATAGAAAGTATCTCCGGACTGTACTTTATATGTTATGCTTTGAGCTGCCGCGCTTAAAGAGCTGCCAAGAAAGATTCCCAGTGAAAGGAGCCCGGATAGTAAGATTTTTTTATACGCCATGCGATTCATACCTCCTCGTATGGTTTGATATACAAATAAGTTAACATAATATGAGTATTGATGTACATAAGTTTTGCCCATGTAAATTATGTCAACTAATTTTATTGTGAAATTATGTATGAAAGATTTGCGAAATATTTCTCTTGACAATTCAGCCCTGTGCCCTTAGAATATACGTTGTCGGTCTCGTTGCCGAAATTGAACACGGCCCATTGGTCAAGCGGTTAAGACACCGCCCTTTCACGGCGGTAACAGGGGTTCGAGTCCCCTATGGGTCACCAAAAA
>ENA-OWOZ01000574-OWOZ01000574.1-bioreactor-metagenome-genome-assembly--contig:-NODE-574-length-44409-cov-7.089552_pt1 | contig 44409 bp, 34 predicted proteins | sample MGYA00238140_ERZ651804 | MGnify/ENA primary metagenome ERZ651804 (study PRJEB26910, sample SAMN07631232) | bioreactor metagenome | isolation source: Switchgrass digestor | place: USA: Dartmouth...
ACTGTTGCTCTTGTCAGATATGCAGTGGTGTTGCTCTTGTTGCCTGTGACCATCTCGCCGCCAACCGCAGTATATGAAAGTCCCGATTTGAGGTTTATCGCCTGAAGGGCTGCATCCCATTCTACTTCGAACTGCTTTTCTGTGCCGTTCAAAACGTAAGCCAGGTCGCGAAGCTTAAAGTAATTGTTTCCGTTTATGTTATATGCGTCAAAAGCCACAGATTCCCCGTTAACAAGTACTTTTGAAGCAGTGGGCTTGGCAGTGTATGGGATGGATGTCTTAGCAATAACACCGAACTTATCGTCTTTCATGACGAGCGCAACTCCGTCGGAGAAGTCGGATGCCGCTTGGTAAACGGGATCGATCACCATGTTTCCGCCTGCATCCATGAATCCCCATTTACCGGCTTTCTCGACTCTTACGAGCCCTTCGCTGAAGTTCCACATGTCATCATATTCAAACGGAATAACAGTTTTCCCTGTCAGATCCAGTGCGCCCCATTTTCCGTCTATTGCATTGGTGACGTAGCCTTCATGGTAATTGATGCAATAATCGAACTTGAAATCAACTACGACCTTACCGGTGTAGTCGACATATCCCCATTTCCCTTCGTCGTTACATACGCAGATGAGGCCATTGCTTCCGGATACGCTTATATCACTGTAAATAATGGGAACAACTTCACGTCCGTTTCTGTCGATCGCTCCCCATTTATCACCTTTGTTGACAGCTGCAACTCCATCATGGAAGTCCAATGCGTAATCATATATAGGTGCAACGACTTCTTTGCCTTTTGTGTCGATAAAACCATACTTGGCACCGTAATATGCACGCTCCAGATAATACAGACCACCCAATGCCCATTCACCGTCGACTGCAACAGCCAGCAAGCCTTCGGAATAGCCGTTCAGACTTGCATAGTCATACTTAAACTCAAAAGCGGATTTGCCTGTTTTGTCAATGACATGGAACTCAGGAGAATCCATGCTTCCGGTTGTTACGACCGCAAGACCTTCTTTAAAACTGAACTCTTCACACATTCCGCCGCTATATGTAAGTGGGATGACGACCTTCCCTGTCGTGTCTACAAATCCCACCTTGCCGCCATTGGAAACTGCAGCAAGACCTTCACTGAAATCCCATACTTTGTCATAAAAAATCGGGACGACGACTTTGCCGGTCTTATCGATAAATCCCCAGTTTCCGGTAACATAGCCTGCTTCTTCATCCCAGAAGCCGCCTGTTGAAACAGCGGCATATCCCTCGCTAAAATCTTCAGCATAATCATACTTGTAGTCGATTACAAGCTTTCCGGTTTTATCTATGAAGCCATACTTGCCATCTTTAACTACTGCTGCCATCCCTTCCGAAAAAGCATAAGCCCTGTCATATGTCGTCAGGTTCTGGATCGTCGGTTGTGCCGCCACTGCAGAAACTACGCATATAGAAAGTACCAATGATAAAGCTAACAGAACACTAAAAAAACGTCTCTTCACTTTTACACATCCTTATCAGAATTAAGCTGAGTTTCAATTTAGATCATTTTCAGATGTCTTTGGCGCAAAATAAAACACCCACCGATTTGTAACCAAAGGGTGTATAGTTGCAATGCAACTGGCTGGCATGGCATGATGCTTTAGCCCCTTTAGCTTTGCGCCGCCACCTTTCGATGGGTTTGCCTTTGATCGTTCCATTACGGATATTGAGTTTTGATTATCTCTCCTTATCTCTCCTTTTTGTATCTCCTCCTTTACAAATAAGTTGAGCAAGCGCGTTAAATATTACCAGATTCAAGCAGAAAAGCCAATGTCAATATCTGGAAGAAGATCCTTATCTCTCTGTAACGATTCATACCAAACAGAGATTATGAATTCTGACATGAAAAAAGCATCAAATACTTTGATTTGATGCTTTTTGCTATTCAACTTTTCCACCAGACCGCCGCTCAACATCATTACGCTGTGATTGTCCAAACCAACGTCCCGTCAACCAGGCTTATTCTTTATGAGGCTTATACTTTTTGATGATCATAATATCGACAATGACGCAGATAACAACGTAGACTAGCCAGAGCAACCCGTAGATGGCAAATGGATTCCCAAATAGAAAAGAAGGCACAAGTACACCTATATAGCGACGACCTAAGAGGAAGAGGCGCACCGTCACATTTATGATCATGGAAAAGGGTATGAACGGCAGTGTCCAGACATTCATGACCCAGAATTGCTTCTTCGCCTTCGCCTTAGTTTCACTGTCGCCGACGCTCTGCCCGATAGCGAAGATCACGCACCCGACAGTCATCAGGATCAGTCCCACCGCAGCGGCCAGGGGCCTGCGCTGCTCATACCATATCCATATGGCCGCGATGACCCCAATGATATTCAGAGCCGTGCCAATGATGGAAAAGATCACGGCATCCGGATTCCGTCTTGTTTCTTGTGGTTGGGGCTCTACACCTTTGAGGAGATAGTCTGTGGTCACTCCAAAAAAGTCGCTGATGAGAATGATTTTATCAATATCCGGCGTGCTCTGCTCACTTTCCCATTTTGATACGGCCTGTCGTGAGACCCCGATCTGGTCCGCAAACTCCTCCTGGGAAATACCCCTCGCCTTTCTCAAGTTTCGAATTCTGTCCGCTATACTCACAAATGACACTCCTTTCCGTGTCATGGTACCAAAAATCGCGGTTGCGGTGCCACCAATCGTGACTGGATTACTGTCAACCGCCGGTTGCGGCATCGAAAACACTCCATCAGCCGGTTTTTGCCTGGCTCATGGAGTATTATTTGGTCCAAGCAAAAGCATTCGAACCTGCCGTCAGATAGTCCAAAACACCCTCGTTACCAGCTGTGCCACACCCTGATGCTATATGCTTTTCCCAAATTCACATGCCATTCAGGAAAACATAAGGACATTATAGCATCAGGATTCTCTGTCAACATGGTTCGGGCTTTCAGCGTGCCGCACCGATGGAGTCCAGCGCTTCCTTAAGCTGTCTCAACGCCCGCTCAAGAATGGAGCGCGGACAGGCTATATTTATGCGCTGGAAACCCGTGCCGGATGCGCCGAACATCGTACCAGCATCCAGCCACAGCTTCGCCTTATTGACTATCAAATCATCAAGCTCGCAGTCAGTCAGACCCAATGCCCTGAAGTCAAGCCAAACAAGGTATGTGCCCTCGGGCTCGACCAGTCGTACCTGTGGAATCTCCCGGGCGAGAAAGTCCCGCACAAAATCCAGATTAGAGCCCAGATATGCCATAAGCTCGTCTAACCAGCCAGCCCCGTGCTCATAGGCAGCCCTGCAAGCTACAAGTCCCATTATGTTTGGCTGACTGTATCCGGTTTTTCTTATCTCCTGCCTAAAGCGGCTGCGCAGAGCCGGGTCTGAAATAAGGATATTTGAAATCTGAAGCCCCGCGAGGTTAAATGTCTTGGTGGGTGCAGTGCAGGTGACGGTGATCTCAGCCAGTTCAGGACTGATCGCCGCGAAAACCTGGTGACGATTGCCGGGATATACGAAGTCCGCGTGGATCTCGTCGGAGACCACCTTTACCCCGTACCTTAAGCAAATCTCGCCCATAGCCGAAAGCTCATCGATCCTCCACACCCTGCCCACCGGATTGTGCGGGCTGCAGAGTATAAAAAGCTTTACCTTTTCACTCTTTATCTTATCCTCAAAATCTTTGAGGTCAACGGAATATTTCCCGTCGCTGTAAACGAGCTCACTGACCACAAGCCTTCGTCCGTTTGCATGTACCGACTCGGAAAAGGGGTAGTAAACCGGCTGCTGTATGAGCACCGCGTCGCCCTCCTCTGTCAGGGCTCGGATCGCGGCGCAGATGGCGAAGACCACGCCCGGGGCCTTGACTAACCACTCGGGGGAAATCCGCCACCCGAAGCGCTCCGAGTACCACTTGGCCAACGCACCGAAGTACCCCTCGTCCGCCGCGTCACTGTACCCGAAAATCCCGTGGCGGCATTTTTCAGCCAGCGCGTCCAGGACCTCCGGGGGAGACGGAAAATCCATGTCTGCGACCCAGAGCGGCAGGACGTCCTCCGGCAATCCCCTTTTAGCTGCAAAATCGTATTTTAGCGAGTCCGTTCCTCGCCGATCGATTATATTGTCAAAAGAATAAGACATATTCAGCATACCTCAATCGCCTGCGTCAAATCGGCAATCAGGTCATCGACACACTCGATTCCAACTGAAAGCCGGAGCAGTGTTTCGTTTATCCTTTTAAGTTTTCGAACTTCCTCAGGCAGGTCGGCGTGCGTCTGGAGTATCGGATATGTAATCAGGCTCTCGACTCCGCCGAGGCTCTCCGCGTACTTGATAATCTTTACGTTTTCAAGAAGCCTGAGAGCCGTCTTTTCAGAATCCACCTCGAAGGAAATCATCGCCCCGAAGCCACTGGCCTGTCTGACCGATACGCTGTAGCCCGGATGTGATGGGAGACCCACGTAGTGGACCGCCCTGACCTTCTCCTGCTCGCAGAGCCACCGGGCAATTTTTATCGCATTCTCCTGCTGTCTCTGCATGCGTATGTGCAGCGTCTTGATCCCTCGGATCAAAAGCCAGCTGTCGAAGGGAGACAGACAGGCCCCCGTTGTCTTGTATATAAAGCGCAGCCGTTCAGAGAGTCCCGGGTCAGCTACGACAAGAAATCCGGCAAGCGTATCGTTGTGCCCGCAGAGGTACTTGGTCCCGCTGTGGAGTACTATGTCGGCCCCCAAATCCAGTGGTCTCTGGAAGTAGGGTGTCAGGAAAGTATTATCAACGATCAGCAGCAATCCCCGCTCCCTGCAGAGCCGCGATACCTCGGAGATGTCGGTGACCTGCATCATAGGATTTGTCGGAGTCTCGATGAAGATCGCCTTTGTTTCCGCTCTGATGCTCTTTTCGATTTCAGGTTTATTCGAGGTGTTTACAAAGTCGAACTTAAGTCCGTTTTTCATCGAAACGTTGTCGAACAACCGGCGGGATCCCCCGTAGAGATCGTCAGAGGCAATGATATGGTCTCCCGGCGAAAAAAGCTCCATAAGCGCCGTCAGCGCAGCCATACCGCTTGAAAAGGCCAGTGCGTCGACACCGTTTTCAAGCCTTGCCAGCGTCCTTTCAAGATGCTCCCGCGTGGGATTCTGCACTCTAGAGTAGTCGTAACCTGTGCTCTGCCCCACCCCCGGGTGCTCAAAGGTCGCCGACTGGAAAATGGGGACACTCAAGGCACCCGTCGTGTCGTATCTTATATCACTCCCGTGTATACAAAGGGTATCTATATCCATACTCATTCCCCTACCATTACTGATTATATATAAAACATCAGCGCCTGTTCTCCCTTATGCTTCTCAGCTTCGCTGACCAGGTCCTCCAGAGTGATTCGGGAAAGTATATCCCTGACTGTTTTATCGAGCTTGTCAAAAACGGCCACGCGCATAGCCATGTCTATATCCGGTGCTTTTTCGTTAACCGTGCCTTCCACCTGTTCAAAAAGCGATGTCTCCACGGCCATCAAAACGTCCAGTGCGCAAATCTCCCCTGGTGCTCTTGATAGCTGATATCCGCCCTGCGCCCCCTTGACCGATGTGACAAGCCCGGCGCGCTTCAGAAGCGAGAAGACCTGCTCGAGAAAGATCTTTGATATGCCCAGCTTTTCGGAAATACTGAGAACGGTGATATACTCGCCGACTGAGTACTGCTGCGCCATGCTTATGGAAGCCGCGAGCGCATAGCGCCCCTTCGCGGAAATTCTCATAAGCATCCCCCCATTTCATATATAATTAATATGTATTCTTATAATAGGTTAGAAGCGTCAGCTTGTCAATAGCATAGTATAGAATACATATCAAAATAATATATTTTGAAACCTATTGACAAATGCTTACAAATGCTGTATTATGGCTTTACATAGTAATCATATATGTTTTATAGCATATGAATTATTGGAGGTAAATATTATGTCAAAGATTTACAAGAGCCTGACCGACCTTATTGGCAAAACTCCTCTGCTTGAACTCTCGAATTACGGCAAAAAACATGGACTTGTAGCAACCGTCATTGGAAAGCTGGAGTACTTCAACCCGGCGGGCAGCGTCAAGGACAGGATCGCAAAGTCGATGATCGAAGACGCCGAAGCGAAAGGACTCCTCACCCCGGATTCCGTTATCATCGAGCCGACCAGCGGCAACACCGGCATCGGCCTTGCCTCGGTGGCAGCGGCGAGAGGCTACAGGATCATACTTACAATGCCCGAGACGATGAGCATAGAGCGTAGAAACCTGCTCAAGGCATACGGTGCCGAGCTTGTGCTGACCGAGGGCGCAAAGGGTATGTCGGGCGCTATCGCCAAGGCCGAGGAGCTCGCAAAAGAGATCCCGAACTCCTTCATACCCGGTCAGTTTGTGAACCCGGCGAACCCGAAGGTACACAGGGAGACGACCGGCCCCGAGATCTGGGAGGACACCGAGGGCAATGTGGATATATTCGTATCCGGTGTCGGCACCGGAGGAACGATCACCGGCGCCGGCGAGTATCTGAGGTCGAAAAATCCGAACATCAAGATAGTTGCGGTTGAGCCGGACGCATCCCCCGTTCTTTCCGGCGGAAATCCCGGCCCGCATAAGATACAGGGAATCGGAGCGGGCTTTGTTCCTCAGGTCCTGAACACCAATATTTACGACGAGATCATAAGAGTGACCAACGACGACGCCTTCTGGGCGGCCAGGGAGCTTTCAAAAACCGAGGGTCTCCTTGTCGGCATTTCCTCAGGCGCAGCCACCTGGGCAGCGACTCAGCTTGCCAAAAGGCCTGAAAATGCCGGAAAGACAATAGTCGTCATTCTTCCCGATACAGGCGAACGCTACCTTTCCACCCCCCTCTTCTCAGAATAAGCGATCAATACACAATAAAATCGGTTCAACATCAGATACTGGTGTCCTTAAATGGGACGCCAATATCTTTTGTTGAACCTTTTTATGTCTTTGATTGCGTCAAGCGACTTTCCTTAACACCTTCATTAGCACCTTCAACTATTGCACAGGGAATAATATCGGAGACATAATGCATGGATCATCGCCTTTTTCAAATCCTGCCGGAGCATCCTCAGGTTTCAGCTCTGATGTGTTTAGCGAAAGAATCTATATGCAAGATGATTATCGTCTGTCGTCATATAATGATCATTCTTATCGTTCCAGTTTCAGGGCTGTCATTATATCGAAAAGTTCCATTATATATTTTTCGATTGCATCGCCAGACATTCGTTGCATGAAAAATGCTTATTATAACAATTCAAAGTGATGATACCTATGAATGCATCGACCTTCAGGAATATTCTTCAATATGAAAAATCTTAAACTATCTCTTGCATTTTGGCTGACTCTGCTCTATAATGGCAACATGGCTTTCAAATACAAATGTCCTCAATACGAGGACACGGATATGAGAGCATCTCAATAAGCTAAAACGGAGGTATATCAATGAAAAGGTACATAGCACTGTTTCTTGCCTGTTTCATTCTGGTAGGATTGGCAGCCGGCTGTTCCGGCGATTCATCAAGCCCCAACGCAAGCAAATCGCCCTCCTCCTCTTCTTCAAAAGTCATTAAGATCGGCATCTTCGAGCCGGCTTCCGGCATGAATGGCGCCGGCGGCAAGCAGGAGACCCTGGGAATCCGCTATGCAAATTATGTCAAACCCACAGTCACCATTGGCGGTGTTGAGTACACAGTCGAACTGGTGGAGGTTGACAATCAGTCCGATAACTCCAAGGCCCCGAGCGCGGCTCAGCAGCTGATCTCCGCAGGAGTCTCTGTGGTGCTCGGCTCCTACGGCTCCGGTGTCTCCATCGCTGCAGGCCAGATTTTCGCAGACGCCAAGATTCCCGCCATCGGCGCTTCCTGCACCAATCCGCAGGTCACAGAAGGCAATCCGTACTACTTCCGTATCTGCTTCCTGGATCCTTTCCAGGGCACGATCATGGCTAACTTCGCCTATGACATGGGCCTCAGAAAGGCTGCTGTCCTGACCGAAGCGGGTGACGACTATTCCGTGGGTCTCGGACACTACTTCGCACAGGCCTTTGAGAAACTGGGTGGCAGCGTCGTCAACGTCCAGTTCCAGAGCGGTGAGACCGACTTCTCCGCCACCATGGCAAGTCTTGTAAGCGAAGGAATCGACGTGCTTTTCGCTCCCTCTTCCATCGAAAGCGCTCCCCTCATTATCAAGCAGGCCCGCAACGCAGGGCTCACCTGCCCCATCATGGCCGGTGACACCTGGGAGAACGAGACCATCATCACGAACGCCGGGGACGCAGCATACGATGTTTATCTGTCAGCTTTCTTTGATCCGAACGACACCTCTGCAGCCGCCAAGGAATTTGTTGAAGGCTTTACCGAGTGGCTCAAGGCTGATAATACCCGGCTGACCAACAACGGCGGATCCACGGGCGTTGCAGGTGTTTCCGCATTGGGCTTCGATGCTTACATGGTCGCCCTCGCCGCCATTGAGGCAGCCCAGTCAACTGATGGCACCGCCATTCGCGACGCGCTTATCAATCTGAAGTATTCCGGCGTGACCGGCGAATGCGCATCCTTCGATGAAAACGGCGATGCCGCCAAGGATATGGCTTATATCAAGACAATCGATCTGGAAACAGGCACCTTCAAGTTCCTCCAGACACAGTCTGTATCCTGATATAAACCCAATATTTTCGGAGAGCGGGGGGTGTTCATCTCCCCCCGCTCGCCTTAACTTTTCAGGCGCAGCGGCGCCACTTCCACTATTCGGAGGCAGCTTATATGCATGATTTCTCTTACTACATACAACTGTTACTTGCAGGCATTACGGTGGGCAGCCTATATGCGCTGATCGCCATTGGCTATACCATGGTTTACGGAATCCTTCGCCTGATAAACTTTGCCCATGGCGATATTTTCATGGCTGCCGGCTTTTTCATGATATTCATCAGTGGTACAACCAGCATCTACGTGTCTTTGCCGATAGTCCTGATCCTGACCGTTATACTTGGCGTTACCGTGGAGAGGGTTGCTTACCGGCCCCTGCGCGAGGCACCCCGTATGAGCGTCATGATTTCGGCCATAGGCGTTTCCTATCTTTTGCAGAACTTCGCGATCTATTATACCGGCGGCCTGGCCCGCCCCTACCCTGTTATCCCCTTCCTGATCCGCGATATCACCATCGGCAACATGACAGTGAAAGCTTTGACCATCATTACCCCCGTTTTGACGGTGATCCTGGTCGTTGCCCTGGTGCTGCTTATAAACCGCACCAAGATAGGCATGGCCATGCGGGCTGTTGCCAAGGATCAAAATACCGCCCGGCTCATGGGCATAAAGATCAATAACGTCATTTCAATCACCTTTGTCATCGGTTCTTTACTTGCCGCCGTGGGCTCCATACTCTACTTCTCCAATTACGAGCAGGTCACGCCGACAGCCGGCGCAATGCCGGGTCTTAAGGCCTTTGTCGCGGCGGTGTTCGGTGGAATAGGATCCATCCCGGGCGCTGTTCTGGGTGCCTATGTCATTGGCATCGTCGAGACCTTTATAAAGGCAAACAACGACTACGCCATTTTCAGCAATGCGTTCACTTTCGCACTGCTGATCATAATCCTGGTGTTCAGGCCCCACGGTTTGTTTGGCGAAAAGCTTGCGGAGAAGGTGTGATCATGAAACAGAAACGATATCTGCTGTATTCTCTGCTACTGGCCGCTCTTATCCTTGCGGTCCTCATTGCTATCGACAATTCATCCCTTAAGAGTTCCATGTTGTCCACCATCCTTCAGAAAGCGGCTATCTATGCCCTGCTGGCGGTCTCCATGAATCTCTTAAACGGATTTACCGGTCTTTTCTCCCTGGGTCAGGCGGGATTCATGCTTCTGGGCGCATACAGCTACGCCATCCTCACTATCCCTGTTGAGGCAAGAAGCGCAGTCTATCAGTATTTTAACGGAGGACTGGTGCAGTTTTCAGTGCCCGTCGTGGTCGGAATAATCGCGGCAGGTCTGGTTGCCGCAATCTTTGCGTTTTTTATCGGCCTGCCCGTTCTTCGTCTGAAAAGCGACTACCTTGCCATCGCCACACTGGGTTTTGCGGAAATCATCCGTGCCCTCATCCAGTGGAACACCCTGGGACCCATCACCAACGGCTCCAATATCCTGCGCAAGTTCCCGACCTATTCTTCGCTGCTGTTTCCCTTTGCCGTTTCAGCTATCAGCATCGGGCTTATCGTCCTTTTGATCCGCTCCTCCTATGGCCGGGCCTTTAAGGCCATCAGGGAAGACGAGATCGCTGCGGAGGCCATGGGGATCAACCTCGCCAAACATAAGATGATGTCCTTCTGTACCAGCTCATTTTTTGCGGGTGTTGGCGGCGCCCTGTTGGCCATGTTCCAGCAGTCTGTACAGGCCAAGTACTTCACATCAGCCATGACCTATGAGATTTTGCTCATCGTGGTCATCGGCGGTATCGGCTCGGTGACCGGCAGCATCATCTCATCCTTCCTGTTTGTGGCCTGCAGCGAGTGGTGGCTGCGGTTCCTGGACGCGGAGCAATATATCGGAAATTTTAAGGTGCCCCTGCTTCGTTCAGGCTTCCGCATGGTGGTGTTTTCCATCGTCATCATGGTCATCGTTCTTTTCTACCGCCGCGGTATTATGGGTACAAACGAGTTTTCCTGGCATGCCATAGAGAGATTCTTCAAGGACCCCTTCGGGCGAAAAGCCCGGATGAAGGAGAGAGAGAAGGTGACGGAATCACATGAGTAATTCGATACTTCGCATGGAAAATGTCACCATGCAGTTTGGCGGCGTGGTCGCCGTCAACGACCTCTCCCTGAAGGTAAACGAGGGAGAGATCGTAGCCCTCATTGGCCCGAACGGAGCCGGAAAAACCACTGCCTTCAACTGCATCACAGGGGTCTATGAGCCAACGAACGGACAGATTTTCTATCGGGATGAGATCCTGGTCGCAAATCACCCTCAGGGCAAGATGAGAAAACTATATGCAGGGGAGAACGCCAGGAAATACACAAAGGTGGTCAGTCGCACCCCCGATGAAATCACCCGGATGGGCATCGCCCGCACCTTCCAGAACATACGCTTGTTTTCCAGCCTCACCGCCCTGGAGAATGTGCTCATCTCGCAGCATTTGCATATAAAGAGCAGTATGTTCAGCGCAACGCTGCTGTCGCAACTGCCATTTATCAAAAGCAGAACCAGGCGTGAAGAGGAACATATGTATCAGCGGGCAAGAGAACTGCTGGCCGAGGTAGGCCTGGAGCAATACGAAAATGAGGTTTCCGGCTCCCTGCCTTACGGTATTCAAAGGCGTCTTGAAATCGCACGTGCCCTGGCCACAAATCCCACTCTTCTCCTGCTGGATGAGCCGGCGGCCGGCATGAATCCCCAGGAGACCCGGGCCCTGACAGAGTTCATTGTGGAAATCAAAAACCGTTACAAGCTCTCCGTATTCATGATCGAGCACCATATGGACGTGGTCATGAGCATCTCGGACCGTATTTACGTTCTTGACTTCGGCAAACTGATAGCCCATGGCACCCGGGAAGAAGTGCAGAACAATCAGCGTGTCATCGACGCGTATCTGGGGGTGGCCGAAGATGCTTAAGATTTCAGATTTGAAAGTCAACTACGGCGGTATAGAAGCCGTCAAGGGAATATCCTTCGAGGTGCCCGAGGGCAGCATAGTCACCCTGATTGGGGCTAACGGAGCTGGCAAGAGCACGACCCTCCGTACCATTTCCGGCCTTGTGAAACCCCGCAGCGGAAAGATAGAGTTTCAGGGGGAGGACATAACCGGAAAGGACCCCTCCTACATTGTCTCCAAGGGTATTACCATGGTGCCCGAGGGAAGAAAGATCTTTCCCAACCTTACAGTTAAGGAGAATCTTCACATCGGAGCCTATCTCAGGAAAGATAACCTGGAGGAGGACCTGGAGTGGGTCTTCGAGCTCTTCCCCAGGCTCAGGGAACGTCACTGGCAGCTGGGCGGAACCCTTTCCGGAGGCGAACAGCAAATGCTGGCGGTGGGCAGGGCCCTTATGAGCCGCCCCAAGCTCATGATGATGGACGAGCCCAGCCTGGGCCTTGCTCCCCTGATCGTTCGGGGCATCTTCGACATCATCAAGGAGATCAACAACAAGGGCGTCACTATACTGCTGATCGAGCAAAACGCCAACATGGCACTTCAAACCGCCGACATCGGTTATGTGCTGGAAACAGGCCGAATCACCATGACCGGAACAGGCCAGGAGCTGCGAAACAAAGAGGAAATTAAAAAGGCCTACCTTGGCCAGTAACGAAGAAGTTTCAAATACAGCGATCTAAGACCGTAAAATATGGGAGAGCTGCAATATCATATTTGCACCTCTCCCCTTTTCATTTTATCTACAAGCCTTGACACACTTGACCTTATCGTGGACATTTTCAAAAAGTTGCTGATATCCTGCCTTATACCACAGTTTACATGGTAAAAACGGTTTTGAACTGAAGTTTCGGCCCCGAGCTGTCGCACTTGGGGATTACGCTGGCTTATCTGATCGCACACTTTTCGGTGATCGTTTTTAAGCGAAAAATGAGTGATTTTTAAGAATTGTGAAAAAGGCTTCAAATCTTACGATTTGAAGCCTTTTTCGTATACTTGGTGGAGATAAGCGGGTTCGAACCGCTGACCTCTTGAATGCCATTCAAGCGCTCTCCCATCTGAGCTATACCCCCACGCGATATTCAGTTTTTCCGGCTTGGTCATCAAGCTTTTACATTTTACAACAGAAAGTCCGAGCTGTCAAGCATCTTTCTCAGAAAAATAACAGCCGAAATTATTGACATTTGATTGCTCCCATGGTATCTTTAACTGTAGATATTCATACTATTCTTATATGAATTACAAGGAGTACCGGTGCATACAGAAATGTGTTGTACCGGGTCTTCTTTACCTTCTACATCCTCACTGCTATTATGTAATCTACATAAAATCTACATATTCATATGCTAGAATCTAAGCACAAAGGCATCTTATCAAGGAAGGTCACCTATGCAGTCAATAATATTGAAAATTGACGGTATGACATGCACAAACTGCGAAAACCGGATCGAGAGAAAGCTGAAAAGGACGCAAGGCATCAGCAATGTCAAGGTCAGCTATTCATCCGGTACTGCCAGCATCACTTATGATGAGAACCTGATCAGCATAGAAAAAATCATCTCTGTGATCGGGCAGTTGGAATATAAGGCATCACCGGCAACAAGTAAAAAGTCAGATGCAAAGTCTTACAGAAAAACTGATATATCCAAGGTCATAGGGGTTGTCCTGATCCTGCTGGCTCTATATATGATCATGTCCCGGGTCGGTTTCCTCAATATTTTCAATAAGTTTCCTCAGGCAAAAGAAGGTACCGGTTACGGAATGCTGTTTGTGATCGGTTTGCTTACTTCCCTGCATTGCGTTGCCATGTGCGGCGGTATCAATATATCACAGAGTGTACCGCAAAGTGTTAAAGCGGGAATCACGGCAAACAAGATCGATACGCTTATGCCAAGCCTTCTTTACAACCTGGGAAGAGTAATCTCCTATACGATCGTTGGCGGGATCGTCGGCGCACTCGGATCCGTCATCAGTTTCTCGGGTGCCATGAAGGGTATAGTCCAAATCGCTGCAGGTATATTCATGGTCATAATGGGGCTGAATATGCTGGACGTTTTTCCGTGGCTGCGAAAGCTTAATCCCAGGATGCCCGGGGTATTCGCTAAGAAGATCAACGAACAGAAAAGAAGCAAAAGCCCTTTAATTGTCGGGCTCCTCAACGGACTGATGCCATGCGGACCGCTGCAGGCGATGCAGCTGTATGCTCTTTCAACAGGATCTCCTATAAAAGGCGCAGTTTCCATGCTGCTGTTCAGCTTAGGCACGGTCCCACTCATGTTCGGTTTGGGGGCTGCAAGTTCATTTTTGAGCAGGAAATTTACACATAAGATGATGACAGTCAGCGCGGTTTTGGTCATCGTATTGGGAGTATCGATGTTCAGCAGCGGAATGAGCTTGTCCGGGATCTCTCTCCCCTATTTTTCAGTCCGTAATAATGCATGGTCTAAGAACAGTAATATAGCAACGGTTTCTGACAGTCTTCAGACGGTCACGACGAAGCTTTCGCCCGGAAGTTATGAGCCTATCGTCGTGCAAAAAGGTATTCCGGTCAAATGGATCATAAAGGCAGGCAAAAATGACATAAACGGTTGCAACAACGAAATTTTAGTCCCTAAATTCAATATCCGGAAAAAACTTGACGTCGGAAACAACGTCATTGAATTCACGCCAACCGAGAGCGGCACCTTTGCATACAGTTGCTGGATGGGTATGATCCGAAGCAAGATAACCGTTGTTGATGATATCAGCGATGTTGACAGTGTCTTATCGGGCCCGCAGAACTGATCAGGACGAAAACTGATAGATTCCGGACATTCCGAATTCATTGATTACATCAGATCAGCAGGTTGCTATAAAGTAAGATATTATGTAAAATTGTTAATGAAAGGAAATCAGCGATGTCACATTCAAAGCGCAAATCAGGCTCAGGTTATATTTTTGCAACAGCAGTTTCGGCATTAGCAGTTGCAATTATCGCCATCATTCTTATTACAAGTAATTCAGGCGACGATGGTAATATTATAAAAAACAGTGATCTTGTGATCCAAACCGGAGATATAACGGAAAAAGCAAAGTTCTACACCGTCGAAATCGACGGCACCAGGCTGGAAGTCCTGGCGGTAAGGGCATCGGACAATACCGTCCGCACCGCTTTCAACACATGCCAGGTTTGCTATAGTTCAGGCAGAGGATACTATGTCCAGGAAGGGAACTTCCTTGTATGCCAGAACTGCGGGAACCGTTTTGGTACGGATGATGTTGAGGTAACAAGGGGCGGTTGCAACCCTGTCCCGATCACCGAAGAAAATAAAACCGTAACGGAAACTACCATTACGATTTCAAAAGAGTTTTTATCGAAGGCCAAAGCTATTTTTGCAAACTGGAAGAGATGAATGCCATTGTAAAGAAAGGTACTGAATATATATGATCAAAGAAACGGTTAAGATAAGCGGCATGACATGCGCCGCATGCGCAAAAAGGATCGAAAAGGCAGTCGGCAGACTTGACGGTGTGGCCGTCGCATCAGTCAATTTAGCCACCGAAAAGCTGTCAGTCGAGTTCGATGAAAACAAAACCGCATTGCATGCAATAAAAGAAACGATAGAGAAAATCGGTTACGGGATCGTAAACGAAGCAAAAAGTGTTACAATACCGATCGGGGGCATGACATGCGCTGCCTGTGCAAGCAGGATCGAAAAGGCCCTCGGCAAGACCCCTGGGATAGTAAAGGCCTCTGTAAATCTGGCAACCGAAAAAGCGACTGTGGAATATGACCCGGAAATCATCAGGTTGTCCGCGATCAAGCAGGTCATCGAGAAAACAGGCTATAAGGCTTTGAGCATTGAAAGCAAAAATGCAGTCGACGAGGATAAGATAAGAAAAGAGAAAGAAATAAGGACGCTCTGGACGAAGTTCATTGCATCCGCCATCTTCGGACTGCCACTGCTATACCTTGCAATGGCTCCGATGATCCCGTGGATCAAGCTTCCTGTCCCCTCTTTCCTCGATCCCATGCATCATCCGTTAAGATACGCGATAACTCAGATCATATTGGTGACGCCAATAATCATTGCAGGATACAGGTTTTACACCGTGGGGTTCAAAGCTTTGCTGCAAAGAAGTCCCAATATGGATTCACTGATTGCAATAGGCACATCTGCCGCCGTTCTATACAGCCTTTACTCTACTTACAAAATCGCGACCGGCCATGCTGACGCGGTACACGAAGGACTGTATTTTGAAACGGCAGGGGTAATCATTACGCTCATACTGCTCGGAAAATCTCTTGAAGCAGTTTCCAAGGGAAAGACTTCGGAAGCGATAAAAAAGCTCATGGGACTTGCGCCGAAAACCGCCATAGTCATACATGACGGAAAAGAGATCGAAGTGCCTATCGATGAAGTTGAAATAGGCGATATAATTCTGGTAAGGCCCGGTGAGAAGATCCCGGTCGACGGCGAGGTCATAGAAGGCCATACTTCGATCGATGAATCCATGCTTACCGGCGAAAGCATACCCGTAGACAAAAAAGCCGGTGACAAGGTGTATGCTGCAAGTATCAACAAAAACGGCATGATCAGGTTCAAAGCCACCAAGGTCGGCAGCGATACCGCATTGGCGCAGATCATAAAGCTGGTCGAAGATGCACAGGGATCAAAGGCCCCCATAGCAAAAATGGCTGATATAGTATCCGGTTATTTCGTCCCGATCGTCGTTGCCATCGCGATCATCGCCTTTGCCGCATGGCTGATAGGCGGGCAGACAGTGGTATTTGCCCTGACCATATTTATTTCAGTCCTGGTGATCGCCTGCCCATGCGCACTCGGGCTTGCAACACCTACCGCGATAATGGTGGGTACCGGAAAGGGCGCAGAAAACGGAATTCTGTTCAAGAGCGGAGAAGCTCTTGAGACCACACATAAAATAAACACCATAGTTTTTGATAAGACAGGTACGATCACCGAAGGAAAACCTGAAGTAACAGATATCATCACAACACCGGACATAGCAAAAAGCCGTTTGCTTCAGATCGCGGCTTCCGGAGAAAAAGGGTCGGAGCATCCCCTGGGCGAGGCAATCGTCAGATATGCCGAAAGGGAGAACCTTCAGCTCTTGCAGGTCAATAGTTTCAAGGCGATCCCTGGCCACGGCATCGAGGTAAACATAGACGGCATCATCGCATTGATCGGCAACAGGAAGCTGATGGACGACAGGAACATATCACTCGGAGAGCTGGAAAAAGAATCTGACAGGCTGGCCGATGAAGGCAAGACCCCGATGTATATTGCCTTGGACGACAAGGCTGCCGGTATCATTGCAGTGGCGGACGTCGTGAAGCAGAGCAGCGCGAAAGCAATAAGAAAACTTCAGTCAATGGGGATCGAAGTTGCCATGATCACCGGCGACAACCGCAAAACCGCAGCGGCTATTGCTAAGCAAGTTGGCATCGACAGGGTGCTCGCAGAGGTGCTCCCGCAGGACAAATCCAATGAGGTCAAAAAGCTTCAGGCCGAAGGCAAAAAGGTGGCCATGGTCGGTGACGGCATCAACGACGCTCCTGCCCTCGCACAGGCCGATATCGGCATTGCGATCGGCTCTGGTACGGATGTCGCCATGGAATCGGCCGATATAGTCCTCATGAGAAGCGATCTTATGGATGTTCCGACTGCTATACAGCTAAGCAAAAACACTATTCGCAATATAAAACAGAACCTTTTCTGGGCGTTCGGATATAACGTCGCCGGGATCCCGATCGCGGCCGGTGTTCTCTACCTCTTTGGCGGACCACTGCTCAGCCCGATATTTGCGGCAGCCGCAATGTCTCTCAGCTCAGTTTCCGTATTGACGAACGCGTTAAGGCTGAAGAGATTCAAGCCTTACAACTGATCCGCTCCGATTGTCTCACAAGCATTACAGCGGATGATCGAACTAAAGTCTACAAAAGCATATCATTCCCGGACACGCAGCAGCAACGACAAATTAGGCGTATGAGAACTGCTGTCTAAAATAGTAAATCAAGTCTGCATTATTAGCCTTCTACCGCAAAAGAGATTGAAAATCCGGGATATGGCTTGATATAATTTAAATAGGGTGCGTACAAGATTCCTGTTTCCATTGAGTGTACGCACCTGATTTTCTAAGGCCGGTGGTTGAAATGAACGTGCATAGCGGGCAAACCAGAAAAATCCTCGTCGTTGACGATGAGTTGAAGATACTCGAAGTTGTGAGGGCACTCCTCGAAAGCAAGGGCTACGAGGTATACACCGCCGAAAATGCGGATGAGGCTTTCGAAATATTCAGCAAAGAGCAAATATCCCTGATCATACTCGATTTGATGCTTCCCGGAATGTCGGGAGAGGAAATCTGCAGGACGATCAGGAAAAAGTCCAGGGTCCCGATCATCATGCTTACAGCCAAGGCAGAAGAAGCCGATATGCTGGAGGGACTCGGTATCGGCGCGGACGACTACATTACGAAGCCATTCAGTCTCAAAGCTCTGCATGCAAGGGTCGAAGCAGTACTGCGCAGGTCAAGCGACGATTTGCTGTTCAGCAAATGCTCATTCAACAACGGCGAGCTTGAGATCGACCTTGAAAGCCGTGTCGTCAGGAAAAACGGGAAAGATATCAAGCTTACTCCCAATGAATTCAGGATCCTGAAGGCCCTCATAAAGTATCCGAACAAGGTCTTCACTCGCGAAGAGCTTATAAACATGGCTTTGGGAGAAGATTTCGACGGTTATGACAGAGCCATCGACAGCCACATCAAAAACATACGTCAGAAAATAGAAAATGACCCCAGGAACCCGGCATATTTGCTGACAGTCCATGGCGTAGGATATAAATTCGGAGGAAACTAAAATGTACAGCTTGAAAACCAGGCTAATCTTTTCCATTGTCTTGATCGTATTAGTAACAGTGGGCGTGATAAGTTTTTGGGCTAACGAATTGATCGGCGATCAATTCAACAACTACATCATAAGGCAGCAGGACCTCAAGAAGAGCGAAATCGTTTCCTCTTTGAGCCGGCAATACGATAGAAATTCAGGTACCTGGAACATCGATTCCATACATTCGATCGGTATGCTTGCACTTTATGAGGGATATATCATAAAAGTCTATGACATAGACAACGAACCGGTCTGGGATGCGCAAAAACATGATATGAGCCTCTGCTCCCAGGTCATAGAAGACATAACAAAACGGATGGAAGAAAGGCACCCGCTGACGAACGGGGAGTTCACCTCGAGGACATTCGATCTTACAAACGGCGGGGAAACCATAGGTTATGTCAGCATTAGTTATTTCGGACCGTATTTTTTGAATGAAAATGATTTCAGATTTCTCGATGCCCTGAATATCGTCCTGGCTTCGATCGGATTTCTCGCAGTTCTTTTGTCCGTTCTGATCGGGTTCGTGCTGGCGAAGAGGATCAGCCGGCCGATCCTTGAAACGGTCGATGTTGCAATGAAGATCGCAAACGGAAGCTATGGGGAAAGGATCTATAATAAAACCGATACAAAAGAAATCGACACACTCATAAAATCTATCAACCACCTTGCCTATTCTTTGGAAAGCCAGGAAAGCCTTAGGAAAAGGATGACCGAGGACATCTCCCACGAACTCAGGACTCCGATCGCCATACTGCAGTCTCATATCGAAGCCATGATCGACGGTGTCTGGGAACCGACCAGGGAGCGGCTTGAAAGCTGCAACGACGAAGTAAAGCGGTTAGGAAACCTGGTAAGTGACCTTGAAAAGCTTCAAAAAATGGATAGCGAAGACCTGGAGTTGAAAAAGTCAGAAGTCGATCTTTCAGACATCCTGCATAAGGCTGTAAAAAAATTCGATGTCTCGATGAAAGAAAAGGGTCTCACTGTCTCGATCAGCGGCGCTTGCCCCGATGTATTTGCGGATTCGGAAAGGATAAGCCAGGTTGCGATCAACCTGATTTCAAACGCGGTGAAATACTCCAAAGAAGGCGGCAGGATAAGCATCGAAATTTTCGAGACAAAAGATTCGGCAGGATTCAGTGTTGCAGACAACGGCGCCGGCATCCCTGAAAATGAGCTTCCGTTCATCTTTGAACGTTTTTACAGGGCGGACAGATCCAGAAACAGAAATACCGGCGGTTCGGGACTCGGGCTCGCAATAGCCAGGTCGATCGTTGAAGCGCATGGCGGCAGTTTAACTGTTGAGAGCAAAATCAATAAAGGCAGTACCTTTGTAGTGATGCTGCCTAAAAATAGCATATGATCTACTTATTTAGTACAATGGGATAAGTGGCTCAAAGCCGCGATTCCATACATATTCTGGGACCGGACGAACTTTGGATCGATCGTCCGGTCCCTGTTGCAATATGCCCGCTATAGTAAAAGATTCAACCTGTTTTTGTCCCCTCGAATTTCATGGACATAATGCCCATCTTCATCGTGCCGGACATAGTGTTTTCATCAAAGTTTCCTTTGACGGTTACAGTTGACCTGCCAAGAATATTTACTTCCGCTTTGATTTCAAATTCGTTTCCTCTGACTCTTCCGTCGCGGATCTCTACGGTATTGCCTTCTACGGTCACTGTTCCCGTCACCTTTTCACCCTGGGTCCTCAGCACAACTACGCCATCATACTTTTTCATCAAAGATCTGGCTGTTACTTTCCAGGTTCCGTCAAGGGCCATGTACTCTTACCTTCTTTCTATAATATAGTTGCATTGTTATGTTCATAATAGGATATTGCTTGTAATGTCATGCTTGTAATGTCATAAAGAGTTATTGCTTGCCATATAAAATGCCAGTTTCAAATCACGATCTGACTTGGCGGACTTTAGTGCAAAATACACCGGATTATATTATATGCCGGAGTCCGGGACCTTACAGCATGCCCATGAGGCGGAAATCCATGATATATATAGAGATCAGGATGTGTAATAAAAGGTTGGGATCCAGATAAGCTGAATCTCAACCTTATCTTTAAGTATTGTGGTCAGCTCAGCGTACACCGTCAACGAGGACTTGCCTGATAACATTATACAGTTTAAATCCTCTTGCTGTAGATCTCAAGATTATTGCTGTTGACTTCATATGTACCCGTATCAATGTATTTTGTGACCGGCTTGCCCTGGAATATATCAACCAGGTAGTCAAGCGCCATCGACCCCCAGGAAAATGCCCGCTGTGCGATAGCAGCTTTGATAAACCCGGACTTTATAAGTTCAGAAATGTCCCTGGTCAGGTCAACTGTCAGCACGATGATATCTGAACGGTTTTTCTTCACATATTCGCCGTAAGCGATACCCCAATCCACGTTCGTTGCATATACCAGCCGCACATCGGGATGTTCCCTCCTGATCGACTCCATCAGCTTGTTGACTTCTGCCTCTGTCGGATTGCTGGATATGTATTTTTTATGCACTTTTATGTTTGAATTTCTTGAAAGCTCGTCTATGAAACCCTCCGCGCGCTTTTCAATAGAACTTATCTTTACATCCGACCAAAGCCCGACAACTACCTCTCCCCTGTCATTCAAAAGCTGTCTTGCAGTCCGGGCTGCATTTTTGCCCAACTCTATGCCGTTGGTCTCGATCAATGTCTCATAAGGGACACCTTCCAGCGCGGAGTTTATGAAAATGATCTTTATTCCCTTATTTGCAGCTTCCAGAAGTATGTTCCTGATTTCCGGGCTGTCGATCGGACTGATGACGATCGCGTCATACCCGCCGTCCACATATCCCCTCAATGCGGTCAGCATCTCATCCGCGCCATGTTCCCTTGTTTTGGGGGCAAAGAAGTCAACATCGTAGTTCAAAGCCTTAGCGGTCTTTCGCGTTTCTTTGGTCGTGGGGTTCCAGAATTCGTTTTCGACATCATATATGACCGCTACTTTTCTTTTTCTGCTCTCTTCATTGTTCGTGCGGATCCTGGATATATTGCCTGAAATGCCTTCAACTTTGTTATACAGGTCCTGGGCCATCCGGAACATTATATTCGCCGTGTTGTTCTGACCGATCGCAAGCGACGAAACTTCGGCAGTCATGGCAGAGGACTGTTGTATCACCCCTGTTATGTTGTGGAAGGCCGAAATCAGTTTCTCCTTCTCCTGCGTCAGCATTATTACGTCCTGGTTGATCTCATTCTGACTGCGGATAAAGCCGTCGATATAGTTATTTATCTTTGAAAACGCGTCGATCACTTCGCTGACGACCTTGGTCTGATGGTCATATGTCTCTCTCGACCCGTCGACCGCATTCTTCAGGTGATCGAGCTGCTGCATTATCTCGTCAATATTGCTGCTGATGACAAGGTTCGCGTTTTGGCTTTCCTGGGCAAGCTTGCGTATTTCACTGGCAACGACCGCGAAACCTTTACCGGCTTCCCCCGCTCTCGCCGCTTCTATGGAAGCGTTGAGAGACAGAAGGTTTGTCTGGCTGGCTATGCTGTCAAGCTGTTTAGTGATGTCAGTAATTTTGCTCGTCTTCTCCAGAAGAGCATATATTTCGTTGATGATCGCAAGATTTGATTCGTAGTTTTCCTTCTGGCTTGACGACAGGTTCTGAACGATAGTCCTTCCGTACTCGCTGATATCTCCCATCTCCCGGGCCAGCTGCGTCATTTCTTTCGACTTTTCACCCATGTACATGATCTTGTCGGACAACTCGTCTGCTATATCCTGACACCTGCCCATGTCCTCCAGCTGGCTCTGACTGCCCGTCGCAATATATTCTGCGGCCGTTCTGACATTCTCCGAAGAATCAAGCATGTCCTCGATTATTCCTGCCAGCTGGTCGGAAATGACTTTGATGTCCCTGAAATCCCTGACAAAATCATTGAAGAACCTGCTGTAATCCCTCATCAGCTTTCCGCGTTTCCCTGCAGCACCCGCAGAATCATAATCCCCCGAAAAATCCCAATCCAACAGCCTGTTGATTACTCCTGCTTTCTTTCCCATCATATACCCTCCCGAGTTATTAAGTGCTAATGATGTGCGCTTAAAGAAGTGAACGATCGCCGGTTACATATGAGTACAGTAATACCAAGCCTAATTTATATAATATCACAAAACATTTGACATTAACAGATATAATTTAACAATATATTACATTTTTCATCCGCCGGTTAAATAATATTGGTAAAGTATCAACAAATCTTCAGCGGATGAAAAATGAGCACAATAGCGGTTTATATCAAAGTATCCCGGTCGGGTGTGACTATATATCTATCCATGTTCCTAACTTATAAGCAGCTTTGCCTTGTTCCAGATTTTCCTCGCGCTTGCGACATTGCTGCAGACTTCTTTCAGAAGCAGCACTGCCTCCCTTTTTTTCCTGCTTCCCTCATCCAGCCTTTCGGCGATTTTTCTGAGAAAAGGCCGCAAGCTTCTGAACTGTGTCATATAGATCAGCGCGCTCCACAATCTGGCTTCATCAAGTTTGCCGGAGCCGACTCCCCAATAAATGTCATACTGTTCCTGTATCGAACCGTACATCTTCCTTTCCATATAGTCATGTGAAAAGAGCCCTTCGGATATGGCCATATCCACGATGTCAGTTCCCGGCAGGAAATATAGCCCGTGCAAGTTGAGATCGAAGGGGGGCTCCAGCTTAAGGCACAGTTCAAATGTCTCCTTCAGATCGTCAACAGACTCAAACGGGTGCTGAAGGATGAAATCATAGCTTACGACCGGAACTTTACATTTCGAAATGATCCTGCTTGCATCGATGATCTGCTCCTGTGTTTCGGCCCTGTGGAAGATTTCCTTCCGCACACGTGCTGAGCCGCTTTGGATCCCGACCACGATATGGTATAATCCCGCATCAACAAGGTTCTTTATCGTTTCCTCGCCGATCCTCAAAGGGTGTCCCCAGATAGTGAACGGGATGCCGACCTCCTTCCTGTAACGAACCTTGAATTCTTCGATCCAGTCAATATCGTCCGTGAATATTTCATCCCAGAAATGTATCAGCTTCAACCGCTTTATCTTTTCTTTTGCTTCCTTCAATTCCTGCATTACATTGTCCACGCTTCTGAAACGCACAAACTTCCCCTTGCCAACATACAATCGCTTCAGGTTTATAGAACTGCAGTATGAGCAGGCAAAGGGACACCCTCTGGAAGCAGTCGTTTCATATGTCAGCGAGTTTATTATCGGGTCCTTTTCAGTAAGTTTATCGCTGTTTATGAAGTACACATTGTCCTGGCCTATCCCGGGATAACCCAGGCTGTCCAGGTCCTGTATGAGCGGCCTGAGCGGATTGATGATCACCGTATCATTCTTTCTGTAAGCAAGGTTCTGAACGTCGGAAGGGTCCCTTCCCGCAATCAGCGCATCCAGCAATTCGACAATTGCTTCTTCCCCTTCACCTCGTATAACATAGTCCGCATGCTCAAGACATCTTTCAGGAAATAAGGTGCAATATACCCCGCCCCAGATAACGGGACATGAAGATGCCTTTCTTATATGATCATTTACCTTTATGATCTCCCGCAGATAAAGGGAAGACATCACGCTCAGCGCGATACAGCCGGGATCGATTTTGCTTATCAGCTGTTTTAGTAAGCTGAGTTCGGTGTCGCTTACCTCGCTGGGCTTTTTGCTGTTGTATCCTTTAAGGAACAGCACGTGAGGATCGTATCCGGCTCTTTTCAATGTCTCGGATATATATTTGACTCCAAGTGCTTTTTGGTTGTAAAAAGCGATAAGCAAGATCCTTTTGTTCATATTTCCTCCCGAATGGCTTACTAATTCAGTTTTGTCCAATCTGAGAGGAATTAAACAGGGTCTGCCCTTTAACGGGCATATTTGGGTTGACATACCTGTTTTTCGATGCAATAATTGTTCCAATATGACTTTTTCTCATTATAAAAAAGGGTTGTGAAGACAAATATGAAACAGCGTATTTTGAAGAATCCTCTTTTTCGCACACTGACCGAGCTCCGCGGAAACCCCAGGGCCTGTGTATTTACCGAGCCGATGTGGGGTCTTTCCATGAACCTATGCCTGCCCTATGCCTCTGTGTATATGCTGTCATTCGGAATGAACGACGTCCAGGTCGGCATAATCAGCTCGATCTACATGTTTTCCCAGATGATATTTTCCTATCTGTCCGGAGCGATCGTGGACAAGCTTGGCAGAAGGCTGAGCACCATGATTTTCGACTTTCTGGCGTGGAGTCTTCCATGCCTGATATGGGCATCCAGTCAGGGATTTTGGTTCTTCGTCGTAGCTGCATTGCTGAACGGCACTATGAAAATCACCACCGTATCCTGGGATTGTCTTCTTGTCGAAGACGCACCAAAGGACAAAATCACTCAAATTTACTCATGGGTCATAATTTGCGGCAATCTTTCCGCGCTTTTTGCCCCCATTTCCTCAGTCCTTGTATCAAAACTCACCCTTGTACCTGCAATCAGGATCCTTTACATAAATGCTTTCATCGTCATGACTCTAAAGCTTATATTGCTTTATAAGTTCTCTACCGAAACTGCCGTTGGAAAGATCAGGCGCGAAGCCACAAAATCGATGACGTTCCTTGAAATGCTTTCAGGATACAAAGGTGCGGTACGAAAGATTTTTGCATCACGAGGAACCATATTTGCCATTATCATAAGTGTGCTGGTCGAAATCATGTCAATGATCGGTGTGACATTCTGGCAGATCATCACATCCCGGCGTATCGGCGTCCCAGATACGCTTCTGCCCATTTTCCCCATGGTGAAAAGCATCCTTTCCATTTTGCTTTTCTTTACAGTGATATCCAGGATAAATCAGTCGAAGTTAAAGTTGCCTCTTTATAGCGGATTTGCAAGCGTTATAATCGGATCGTTGATTTTGATCTCGATACCTGGTACCGGTGTCCTTGGTTATATACTCTTGACGTTCTCATTATTATTTGAAGCTCTTGGATTATCGGTTCTGCATACTATCAGGGAAGCTTTGGTTGCGATATATGCCGATCCTGAGCAACGTTCTGCAATAATGGCAATACTCCAGACAGTGGTCATGCTTGTAAGCGTGCCTTTCGGTTACATAGCGGGACTGTTGAGCGATATTTCTAAAATATTGCCTTTCGTCCTTTGCATCGCGCTGTCCCTGCTTGGGATACTGATGACATTGATTTTCTATCGTTTGCTTCGACTGACAGAATGAATCATCTGTGATCCGTCACTCCGCACTTGTTCGACCCTTTTCGCATAAAATGCGGAGAGGTGAGATATATGGATATACAGTTTGCCGCCTTGATTCCTATAGTGTTCGTTATCATTGAAACCATCGAAAAGCTCGGGGTTAAGAAAAATATCGCTCACCTGTTGGCCCTGCCTATCGGGATCATTATCAGCTTCGGGGTGATCCCTGACAAAAACATCTTTGAAAACATCGTGTACGGGATCCTGATAGGCTTTGGTGCGATCGGAACTTGTGATACGATCTATAACGGCAAAGAGGTCATAAATGTCAAAAAGAAGACCAACGGATCCAACACCGATAAATGCTCTAAAGATGACCGGAACTAAGATTCTAGCAGAAGGCAATTGCAATCTTCTGATATAGTGTCCAGCCCATGGCCTGATTCAACTGGCCATGGGCTGGCTGATTTACTGCGGACCTTGACTGCTTTTAGACACACGCAATTCTTCCCGTGCTATCATACTGAAAAATGAGCATCGCCATTAAAAGCGATGCTCATTCTATTCATCTTTTCGATTACTTTACTGGTTCGGCAGTCCGACTGCCAACATACCTATTGAATTCTCAGACAATGGATATTTTTCCTTTATGCCTTCGCTGAACTCGTTGTAATCGTTGTTGCGCAGTTCGTTTTCAACCTGGATGGTCCAGTACGGTTTGCCATATGAGGAGAAATACATGACGTGGTAACCGTAAGCTGTCTCGACAAGTCCTGTGTCACCGGGCTGGCGTTTTTCATCAAAACACCATTTTTCAAACGGTTCCACCATCATTCCCTTGTAGACATTCTCATACAGTCCGCCGTTGTCTTTTGAACCGGGGTCATCGGAGCGCTCTTTAGCCAGCGCTGCAAAGCTCTCTTCAGTCTTTTCTCCGGATGCCCATTCCTTCATTATTGCTTCGGCCGAAAGTTTTGCCGCTTCCTTCTGTTCTTCAGTGGGTTCTGTAGCGTTTTCATCCAGATCGAATTGTACCAGTATGTGACGTACATTGACCGTATTATAGTCGTTGCGATAACGGGCCACCATGTAAACAACATAATACCCTGTATCGGTTTCGATGATGGTCGTGTCGCCCTTTGTGCGGTTTTCGTCGAACAGCCAGTCAGCCATGTCCTTATTTGTGATGCTCGAATATGTCAAACCCTCACGGAGAGTATAATCATCATCCTCGTACAACTCTTTCTGATCTTCAGGGGCATTTTGCAGACTCAGCTTGATGAAAGATTCTTCATCGGTTACAGCCAGCTGCATGATCTCAGCCTGGGACTTGGCATTAGTCCTGGCGTTGTCTTTCTCTTCCTGTGTGGGATTGCTGCTTCCAGTCGAAGAAGAGAAGAAGAAAGAGCGGTAATCGACAAGATCGAAGCTGTTTTTGTTTTCCTGGTAGTAGTTCTTTATATCCTCATCTGAGTATTCATAGCCTTCATACTTTTTCTGTGCAAATTGCTGGGCAAGGTAACTCTCTGACATGATGCGCTTATATTCAGCAACAGTCATGCGAGAACCGTAAGAAGTCGACAGATAATTCTCAAGGGTCAGATTCTGCTTACTGAGCGACTGTTCCAACGAAGCCATGTCGCTTTCCATCTGCCTGCTGTACTCTTCGCTCAGGGTTTCCCCGGCCGCGACCGCTTCTCTGTAAAGTGATTTCACTTCACGCAAAGAATTCAGCGCGGTATCCAGGAAATACCTGTGCCAGGTCTTATCCTCTGAGTACTTCTGAGCCTTCAGAGGCATGCTGGTATCCAGACCGAACAAATACAAATAGTCACCATAACTGTTGACAAAGTTCATATATGCGCCAATATAGTAGTAGTTAAGCTCATGAGGATAGATTTTTTCATTTCCGACAGTGGCTGCCACAAAAAACTTACCGGATGAGACCACATTCTGGAATATGGCCACGCCGATAGAGACCACCAGGACGACCGCGATAACGATCGCTATGATGTTGTAAAAGCGGTCACTCAATTTTCCGGATTTTTTGGCTTTGCCACTTTCTTTGGAGGCAGGCTTCACTTTACGTTCCGTGTTCCTGTCCCCTTTTCCCATTGAAGCACTCATTTTGAACACTTCCTCCTTGTAGGTTTTGCGATATGATACCGGCAGGCCATATGCAACTGAATTAAAAGGCTTTGAGCTGCAACCCAAAGCCTTTTTTCTGGCTGCGGGAGAAGGATTCGAACCCTCACAAACAGAGTCAGAGTCTGCCGTGCTACCGTTACACAATCCCGCAACATGCTCATGTATAATACACCATTCGCACGCAATTTGTCAAGACCAAAAAATAAAATTTTTGCGCTTAGCTTTACCTGCGTGCATGTTGCGGAGATCATCTGAACGTACGGTATAAAGAGGAAGCGGCGATAGAAATGATGCTTATCGGACATGAATGACCTTTCAGTCTTTTGAGAAATATGCCTGTTTGAAGACTTTGTAATCTGAGTTTAATTTTTCCGAATATTTGATTATATCTTCAATGTTCGATCTTCTGGCGGAAAGTTCGATTTGAAAAGCGCAGTTCTTTATAACGTCAGCCTCTATTTCGTTTGCAATGTCCTTTATGCGGTGCGCGCATTTTTCGATCACAGCAAAATTGATGCTCGCTATCTCCCTGTCGATTTTGCCGAGATATTCCGATATTTCCAGGAGCTTATGCCTTACCTGCTCGTGATCCATTACAGGCTCTTTGCATAACTTTATTTTGCCGTCCTCAGTAACTTCTATCTCAGTCTTTTTATTTGCATTTACCGATTCAACGACAGTATATAATTCTTCCATTTGTATTGGCTTTTTAATGTATCCATCCATGCCCAATGCCAGGAACCTTTCCCTGTCACCTTGCAGTGCATAAGCAGTGACGGCGATTATCGGTATATGACTATCGGGATCTTCAAGTTCCCGAATCATTCTCGTGGCTTCTACGCCATCCATTTCCGGCATTTGAACGTCCATCAGGATCACATCATAATTGCCATGTATGAATAAATCCACGGCTTCTTTGCCGTTTTCCGCAATATCGACCAGATGCCCTTTTTCCCTGAGCATCTTGCTTATCACCTTTTGATTGAGACGATCATCCTCGGCAAGCAAAATATGCTTAGGGTTTCTTGTTTTATATATTTTACCGGGCTGCATGGGTTCCCGCTCTTCCCTGTTTGCTATCGGAAAATCCAGGATGAAGGAAAAAGTGCTGCCCACATCTTTAATGCTTTCGACACTTAACCGCCCGCCCATCATTTCGACAAGATTTTTGGAAATGGCAAGACCAAGACCGGTACCGCCGTTTTTTCTTGTATATGATCCGTCCAGTTGGCTGAAACTCCTGAACAGTTTTGGAATATCGTCAATTGCTATCCCGATTCCGGTATCCTTGACAGAAAATTTGATTTGGACCTTTTCATCTGTTTTTGATATCAATAAAGCGGAAAACGTTATCTCTCCCTTATCGGTAAATTTTACAGCATTACTTAACAGGTTGTTGAACACCTGTCTCAACCTGTTTGGGTCTCCAACGACCGTTTTGGGTATCGCGGATGAAAAGGTATAGTTAAGATCGAGTTCCTTTTCCGTTGCCTTCAATGAATGTGTTTTTATGGTCTCCTCAATAAGTTCTCTTATATCAAAGTACTCATGATTCAAGGATAACTTGCCGGCTTCCATTTTAGAGAAGTCAAGGATATCATTGATTATTTTGTTAAGTGAATCTGCACATGCCTTTGCCGTCAACAGGTTATCTCTCTGGTTGTCGTTTATATCAGTCATCAACGTAAGATCGATCATCCCAACTATTCCGTTGAGCGGAGTCCGTATTTCATGACTCATGTTCGCCAGAAACTCGCTCTTAGCCCTGTTGGCTGCTTCGGCCATTTCTTTTGCTTCGAACAACCTGATTTCCGATTGCTTGAGGTGTGTTATATCAGTTATGATCGTTACTATTTCATTATCCTTTGGACTATATATCAATATCGAAACCCATATGGACTGTATCTCTGAAAACATCTCATTGATGTAAATGCTCTCGCCCATTCTGATTTTTTGCATGTTATCCCTTATTTTTACGATAAAAACGTCTTTATTCGGGCAGACCTCAGAATACTTCCTGTTGATGATTTGCTCTTCCTTGATGCCAAATAAGTTCTCGAAATATGTATTTACATCTATAAATTCCAAATCTTCCAAAGTGCCATTGCTGTCATACAACATCTTAAAAGACGCATAACCGCTCCTCATATTCATAAACAGTGAGCGGTATTTTGCCTGACTTTCGATGATCTCATTTTCTGCCCTTTTGCGTTCGGTAATATCCCTGACGATACTCATCAGGACCCGCTTATTGCCATAATCTACTCCCTGAGAACTGACTTCGACCGGAAAATAACTTCCGTCTTTGCGGCGATGCGTCGCTTCAAAAAACAGCCCTGTATCATTTGCCTGTTTCATTTGCTGCTTTGTATAGACCCAATCTTCTCTGATGTCCGTTATGTTGATAGAGCGCAGTTCCTCATAAGTGTAACCGTATGCTTTGACAGCCGCCGCATTCGCCTCGATGATCCTTCCATCCAGGTCTACCAGAAGAACGATATCCCGCGCATTTTCAATTATCGTCCGAAAACGTTTCAGGCTTTCCTCGTATTCACAGCGATCGTTTATATCCAGGACCGAACCGATATAGCCGATAAATCGACCGTTCGGATCATGATAGGGTGAACCGAGGACCAGGCACCAGCGATATACACCGTCATATCTCCTGAAACGGATTTCAAGTTTGAAAGCCTTTCCTTCCAGCATTGCGTTGGCACGCACGCTTACATAATTCTCATAATCATCCGGGTGTATCAAATCAGCCCATCCATAACCATAGGCTTCCTCGGAAGAAGCACCAGTATATCTGATCCAGGCTTTATTCACATAATTGCATTGTAACTTCGTATCAGTCCTCCAAATCAGAGAAGGGATCTGATCAAGTATATTTATGCTTTCATTTTCATCCGAATTTCCATGTGTTGCTATATCCTTATTTTCCTGATATTTTCTCATTTCTATTCTCCACATTATCTGCCGGTCATATCAGCTCCAGTTTTTTTACGGCATCATAGATGATATCGGTGTTTACCGGTTTTGTAATATATATTTCTCTTCCTGAACCGGGAACAGCAAATCCTACTTCTGTTTCATCAAGTGCACTTATTATGATGACCCTGATCCTGTCAGAATCTGTGATCTTCCGCTTCTTTTCAATACTCCTGATCGTCTCCAGTGCCTTTATGCCGTCTATCTTAGGCATCATAATGTCAAGACACAACAGGTCATATGGATCCCCGGAATCAAGAGCAGCAACAAAAGCCTCAACCGTCTCTATCCCGTCAACTGTCATATCACATTCACCATATTGTGAAAACAGCTTATATAAAAACTTCCTGCTGGCGTAATCATCCTCGGCGATCAAAATCCTCATGGAATCACCCCCGTTGTCCCTATATGCGGAAAGTCCGATGAAATATCGGACTTGGAAAAATAATATTTATAAGTTTCAGCTTGCGATCTCCTTTAATTTGAATCTGCCGACCATTTCTTTCAGGAGCTCAGCCTGGCTTGCAAGCTGTTCACTTGCGGAAGCGCTTTCTTCAGAGGTCAGCGAATTCTCCTGCACCACCTGTGACACCTGTGAAATTCCCATGTTTATCTGTTCGATCCCTATCGATTGCTCGTTTGACGCAATAGCGATGTCATTTACGAGATCCGCAAACTTCTCAACTACATCTGCGATTTCAACGAACACATCTGCTGTACTTTGCGCAATTATGGCACCGTCACCGGCTTTCTTTATTGAATTTTCGATCAGCTCGGTAGTTTCTTTTGCCGCGTTTGCCGATCTTGCCGCAAGATTCCTGACCTCTTCAGCAACCACGGCAAATCCCTTGCCGTTTTCACCGGCTCTTGCCGCTTCTACCGCGGCATTCAGAGCGAGGATGTTCGTCTGGAACGCTATTTCTTCAATTACATTGATTATCTTTGAGATACCTGATGAAGATTCATTGATCTCCTTCATTGCCCTGAGCATCTCGGACATCTGTCCTTTTCCCTTTTCGGCGTTCGTCTTTGCGATCACGGCTAACTCATTTGCCGTATTGGAATTTTCTGCATTGAGCTTGGTCTGTGAAGACAACTCCTCAAGTGAAGCGGTCAGTTCCTCAATAGAGCTGGCTTGTTCCGTAGCTCCTTGTGAAAGGACAAAACTTGATTCGGATACCTGCTTTGCACTGGCTGCAACCTGCTCTGCCGCTAAAGCGATATTCTTCAATACCTCGTTGTTCTTTTCAACGATTTCAGCCAGTTTCATGCCAAGCAGGTCATTTTGCGATTTCACTTCAATTTCCACAGTCAGGTCACCGGCTGCCATCTTTTCGGCTGCCATAGCCTGTGCCCTGATGTTGGCGATCATTTTGCCGAAAGATTCTGATAATTTACCGATCTCGTCTTTCGAATCCGCTTCGACATCGACATTTATATCACCCAAAGCAAGCTTTTCTGCCGCTTCGACCATCTTCCCCACCGGCTTGCTTATAGTTCTTGAGATGGAGATCCCCAATAAGACCGCAACGACAACACCGGCCGCTATGACGATGATCATTATCATTGCAGAAGCTGCCGACAGCCTTGCATTTTGCTCAGCTTTTTCCCGGCCGCCAGCCGCATTGTATTCAAACATTTTTTCAAAGGTATCCTGGAGGGCATTCCCCGCCGCGGCAATTTCTCCGAAAATCAGGATCTCTGCCTGCTCTTCCTGTCCTGATTTTATGTAACTGATAGTCTTATTGATCAAAGACTTGTAATTTTCCCATTGTTGTACCAAAGAATCATACAAATCTCGGCCTGTTTCCGAATCCATCCCATCTTCATATGATTTCAGGAATCCGTCACCTTTTGAAAAGCACTCAATGATGTTCTCAATGCATTCCTCTTTCTGACTTTCATCATTTACGGCTATCATTTTTACTGCATAGAACCTTATCCTTTGATAATAAATCGCTGCATAACCTGCATAATTTAGTCCCATGGTGTTTTCTTCATATAGCAGTGTATCGGCTTTGCTCATCTTATTCAGATTCACAAGACCGATGATCCCCACAACTCCGGCAATCAGCGCGACTAATATAAAAGCGATGATCAGTTTAGCCGCTATTTTCAAGTTAAGAAACCATTTCATAAAAATATCCTCTCTTTATCTATTTGGGGTACGTAATCAATATTAATCAGTATTTATCAGTTGACCCAGTTTTTGATTTCCTTTACACCTTACTGGCAACTGTTCAATATTTTGCTTGTAATCATAAGGACTTTATCCTTCAGACTATAGCAATAACCGGCAAGCTTCCAATCCAATATGATCCTTTCAATAGTTCCGGCTATGATGATTGCCAGCTCTTCTGAAGTGTAGCAGCTCCCGATCTCGCAAATTTGCTGCCCGTCTTCAATCAATTTTCTGATAAAGCCAATACGTGCATCTATGATATCATTGACGATCAGATGCCTGGTATTGACATGATGCAGGAGCGTTTCATAATTCAGAATGATAGCTGTGAGTGCAGGATAGCTTTCATATAATTCTACAAATGATCTGATATACTCCAGTATTTTCTCCCTGTATGTGATCCTGCGCCTAAGAACAGTATTTTCGATCATACTGTCAAATCTTAAAAAGTACTCAACTATGGCAACAATGACATCGTCAAGGCTTTTGAAATGCTTATACAGGATCGACTCTGAGATGCCCTGTTTATTGGCTATTTCTTTCGTTGACAGTCCCTGGATGCCATTATCACTGATGATTTCAATAGCGGCAAAGATAATACTGTCTCTTCTTGACGGAAAGCCTTTCAACTGCATTCCACTCCTTAGAAGGTGAGTGAACATTTACTCACCATTATATTTGATATGCAAAATTTGTCAAGAATTCTGTCGCTTTTTTTCTATTTTTGTCAAACTTTGTCGAAATATGTGTTTATGCCGCATTATGCTTTCCTTTTTCCTGCGAATCTTATCCCGGCACTTTCCCGCTCATTATTTACTTTCCTGAGTGCATAAGATAATACCCAACACAGACACTTGTCTTGCGTTGGGTTTCTTTATTGATTTGACTCAATCATCATACATGATATTTGCTGCCGATCGTTTAATATCCTTGCAAAACCGAGCATATAAATTGACAAGCCCAAAAACGGGATTTATAATGTTAGATGAAGCTAACAAACCGATATCAGCACACTTTAATACTCCGCAGCAGCATGCTCACAAAGCTGAACGGTCTTGAGGTGAAGTGTTTGAAACTGCTTAAGACATTGAAAGATCTGAAACCCGGTCAATTTGGGATCGTAACGGAACTTAAGAGCAAAGGGCCGATCAAACGGCGTCTGATAGATATGGGCGTGACTCCCGGCGCTAAGGTTTATGTTCGCAAGGTCGCCCCGTTTGGCGATCCGATCGAAATAAATATCCGAGGATATGAACTGTCACTGCGCAAAGAAGAAGCAAGTCATATCATTGTGCAATCGTGCGGCTCGGAGGAAGGCAAATGAAAACCATTGCACTTACAGGAAATCCGAATTCCGGCAAAACTACTTTGTTCAACAGACTGACAGGCTCCAACCAATATGTCGGAAACTGGCCCGGAGTGACGGTAGAAAAGAAAGAAGGACTGCTGAAAAAAGAGTTTGGCGAGGCGGTGATCACCGATCTGCCGGGGATCTACTCCCTGTCCCCCTATTCACCCGAAGAAGTCATAACCCGGGACTATATTCTGAAGGAAAAGCCCGATGTGATCATAAATATCATCGACGGCACAAATATCGAGCGGAATCTTTATCTCACTCTGTCGGTGATCGAACTTGGCAGGCCAGTAGTCGTCGCGGTGAACATGATGGATGAAGTAAACTCGACAGGAGGGGCGATCGACTGCGACGCAATATCCAAAGAACTCAATGTGCCTGTCGTCCCGATAAGCGCCAGGAAAGATATCAACATAGAGGCGCTCGTCAGGAATGCGCTTTCCTGTGACAAGGCTGTCGACTTGAGCGATAAGATATATTCAGACGACGCGCTGATAGCAATTGCCCGTATAGAAAACCTGATAAGCGAGGAATGCAAACGTTGTGGCCTGCCTCTGATGTGGACGGCTATAAAGCTCCTTGAAAACGACATAAGGATTATCAAGCAGCTGGACCTCCCTGCAGATAAGCAACGCGCTATAGATGACATAGCCCGGGGCTTTGAGTCGACAGGAGAGCTCGGGGACCGTGAGACGATGCTTGCTGATATGAGGTATAAATTTATAACGAATACTTTGGTGCGCAAGCATGTCGTAAAACCGGTCAAGCCCGGCGGGGAATCCCTGTCTGATAGGATCGACCGTTTCGTGACGAATCGCATCCTGGCCCTTCCCATCTTCTTTTTGATCTTTTCGCTTATCTTCTACCTTACTTTCGGACCTCTCGGTTCATTCTTCTCAAATGCTCTCGACATTCTTATAAATGATATAGTATCGCAGGCGGTTATCAGCATGCTGACTTCCGTCAATGCAAAGGAATGGCTGATATCCCTGGTCACCAAGGGTGTCATATCCGGTGTGGGAGGAGTCCTCGTTTTCCTGCCTCAAATAGCGATACTGTTCTTCTTTTTGTCCCTGCTTGAAGACAGCGGTTATATGGCCCGTGCGGCTTTCATCATGGACCGCCTGTTCAGGCGCTTCGGGCTGTCAGGCAAATCCTTCATCCCCCTCCTGATGGGATTCGGCTGTTCCGTTCCTGCGGTAATGGCTACCCGAACTCTGGAAAACGAGAGGGACAGAAGGATGACGATCATCCTCACCCCGTTCATGTCATGTGCCGCACGCTGGCCTATCTATGCGCTCTTCATTTCAGCATTTTTCGAGGAAAAGAGATGGATCGTGGCTCTCGGCATATATGCGCTTGGCATAGTCGTAGCCGTCATCTCCGGGATCGTATTGAAGCACACGGTATTTCGCGGGGAAACTGTCCCCTTTGTTATGGAGCTGCCGACATACAGACTGCCGACATTAGAAGGCACTGTCTTGCAGCTTTGGGATCGCGTCAAGGAATTCCTACTGAGGGCCGGGACTCTTATTTTCACGATGAGCATCTTTGTCTGGTTCCTTTCCAACCTCGGTCCCGACCTTACTGTCGTCCAGACTGAAAACAGCATATTCGCGCATATCGGAAGGATCATTGCCCCCATATTCGCCCCGCTCGGATTTGGCAATTGGAAGGCGTCAGTGTCACTCCTTACCGGGCTGATTGCGAAAGAAGCAGTCGTATCGACGATGGGGATCCTCTATGGCCTTGAAAGTTCCGCCGCAGAATCAGGCGGCCTGGTTCCCGTCATAATGCAGGCCTTCACCCCTCAGTCGGCTTTGTCATTCATGGCTTTTGCACTGCTCTACGTCCCGTGCGTATCGACACTGGCAACGATCAGGCGTGAGATGAACAGCCTTAAGTGGACCGCATTTACCGTGGCGTGGCAGCTCGGCATGGCATATTTGGTATCATTTATAGTCTACAATGTTTCCCGGCTGGTTATTTGATGAAAGGAGGGATTTGACTGGCAAGAGTACTTTCCCCTTCAAACGAGGATTACCTCGAGGCCATATTCGAATTGTCGCTTGAAAAAGTGCCGGTCAGGTCGATCGACGTGGCTACCCGTTTGGATGTTTCCAGGGCAAGCGTCAACAAGGCTGTCGGACTGCTGAAAGAATCAGGTTTTGTCATCCAGCAGCCGTACGGCGGGATCACGCTCACAGAAAAAGGCAAAGAGGCTGCCGCAAAGGTCCGTATGTGCCACACCATGATCGGGATACTGCTGAACCAGCTCCTCGGTGTTCCCAAGGAGACCGCCGAAGAGGAGGCTTGCAAGATCGAGCATGTGATATCCGATGACACCCTTTCAAGGCTGGTCGATTATGTAGAAAAGAATTTTGCCGGGGACCTTCTCGCAAAACAGCATTTGTTTGACGGCAAAAGGATAAATTTCGAAAACAACGAAAAAAGCCCGGTTGTCGAAATCATTGAAAATAACATCGAAAACACGGAAGCGGACCCCAACCGCTGCGTCAATGACTTTTTTGAAATCGCAGTCATCTGCGACAGTGATGAAAAATCGCGAATATGCAGAAATATACTTGAATCGTTACCGGATTGGTTCGGCATACCTTCGGCTATCACAGATTATGCCGATCAGGTCCGTGATCTGCCGTTTTGGTGTGCAGTTGCGGAAGGCAGACCCGTAGGCTTTGTTTCGGTAAAGATCCACCATGGGTGCACTGCCGAGTTGATGGTAATGGGAGTTTACAAGGAATACCACCGGAAAGGGATCGGCCGCAGACTTGTCGAGAAATGCAGGGAATATGCTTCAGATATGGGCTGCGTATTTCTTACTGTAAAAACTTTGAGTCCCGAAGTTGATGACATATTCTATGAAAGGACACGCAACTTCTATCTTTCCGTAGGCTTCCACCCGATAGAGACTTTCCCCCAGATCTGGGACGAAGCAAATCCCTGTCTTTTGATGGGAATGTTTATAGGCGAAAAGGCTCAATAAAGTCATTTAAAAATACACAGAGACGGAAAATCCGTCTCTGTTAACAAATAGGAGGGAAAAATGAAAATTAAATCACTTCTTGCGATTTTTATTCTAATAGTCATGTGTTAAGAAAAATCCTATAAATAATTAAAAATCTGTTAATTTATTTTAAATGTTTTTTATGCGATATTAAATTTCGAGTTTTTTCATTATTCCCCATCGATCTTCAGTATATATTCACAAATATGCATGGATTTTATATCGATAAACGAGGTCGTATTAACGTATTGTAATTTCTTTCTATTGAACATATAATATTCTCTGAATGTGGAAACAGCTGCCTCCGAGTTTAGTGAAGTGACCTCCGGCTTTCTATTCGTACGGCAAAGTTCGGCAGAGCGTCTCGTAAATAACTAAAATAATCGGAACAGGCTGCCGCAGAAATTTATAAGGAGTGAAAACCTTGTTAGAAAACCTGCGTGAAGTGTTTGTAGGCGTATTTGACATGAACATCCAGCGTGTGATCATGTACGCCATCGGTATCCTGTTGATATACCTTGCAATCAAAAAGGATTACGAGCCGATGCTTCTTCTTCCGATAGGATTTGGCGCGATCCTTGTAAACCTCCCGCTTTCTGCCGTTTGGGAGCATGAAGGTACCCCCGGTGTTCTCCAGATACTGAACAATGCCGGAATCATAACCGAGCTTTTCCCTGTTCTTATATTTATCGCTGTGGGTGCGATGATCGATTTCTCGGAGCTCCTGAAGAATCCGCGTATGCTGCTGTTCGGCGCCGCTGCGCAATTCGGGATATTCTTTACGATCGTTGCCGCGATCGCATTGGGAGCATTCCTTGACAACACCTTCAACCTGGGCCTGAACATCGATCTGAAGGTGGCTTCCGCGATAGGTATAATCGGAGCTGCGGACGGACCTACTTCGATCTTCGTTGCGAACAGATTCGCAAAGGATTTTATCGGTCCGATTTCAGTAGCCGCATACTCTTACATGTCCCTTGTCCCGATAATACAGCCCCCGGTGATCCGTGCTCTCACGACTCGCAAAGAGCGCATGATACGCATGCAGTATCATGATAAAAAGGTCTCCCAGAAAGTTTTGATCGCATTCCCGATCGTCATCACGGTCATCGCCGGTATTGTCGCCCCGATAAGTGTTCCGCTGATCGGCCTGCTGATGTTCGGTAACCTTATCCGTGTATCGGGAGTACTTGAACGTCTTTCCCAGACCGCGCAGAACGAGCTTGCAAACCTGGTCACACTTCTGCTGGGCATAACTATCGGATCGACCATGCACTATGAGAAGTTCCTCCATCCGGTAACGCTGATGATCCTCGCTCTCGGCCTTGTCGCCTTTATATTCGATACTGCCGGCGGGGTTTTGTTTGCGAAGTTCATCAACCTTTTCACAAAAGAAAAGATCAACCCGATGGTCGGTGCCGCAGGTATATCGGCATTCCCGATGTCCGCCCGTGTTATTCAGAAAATGGCGACCAAGGAAGACCCAACCAACTTTATCCTTATGCAGTCGATAAGCGCCAACGTTGCCGGCCAGATAGGTTCTGTAATAGCCGGCGGAATGGTACTTGCGCTCGTTCCATGGCTCGTCACATTAATTGGTTGATTTGGAGGTCTTACAGATATGACACAAATTGGTGCCGCTTTTGCCCTGATGGGTTACGGACTGATAGGCGTTTTCTCTGTCCTGATCGTTATCTATCTTGTTGTAAAACTTCTTGGCAAGATTTTTCCTGAAGAAGAGAGAAAATAATAATAATATAGTCACGAAATGCAAGATCGCAAGCCAAGGGAGGGGATCAATATGGGCGTAACCATCCTTCATACGGCAGATCTGCACATCGACAGCTCTTTTGGATTCCTTCCTCAGGAGAAAGCTGCCATAAGGCGGGAAGGTCAATTCCGTATCCTTGAGGAAATCGTATCGGCCGCTGAGCGCTATCGTGTCGACGCCGTACTTATTTGCGGAGACTTGTTTGACAAACCGATAGTCTCTTTTGATGTAGCAAATCGAGTAGCAAACATACTCTCTCGTACTTCGATCCCGATTTTTATAACGCCTGGCAATCACGACTACTTCCATGCAAGCTCGCCATATAACCTTACAGTCTGGCCTGATAACGTCCGTATTTTCCACACAACGGTAATAGAAAAGGTCGAGCTTGAAAATCTGGTCGTTTACGGCGCAGGATTTACATCCCAGAACATGTTCCGCTCAGCGCTCAATGATTATATATCATCACACAGATCCATGACCGGGAGCTTGCATGACGGCAAGCTCTCGGTTATGATGCTTCACGGCGAGCTAAATCCGCCTGAACCTCGTTATCACCCGCTGTACATGAAGGACATAGAAGCCAGCGGTGTAGACTACCTTGCCCTGGGTCACGTCCATGCACGCAGCGACCCTCAAAGATCCGGCAAAACGATATATGCATATTGCGGATGTCCTGAAGGCAGGGGCTTTGACGAGACGGGCAGCAGAGGGATCTACCTGGTCGATTTGGGTGATACCGTCAAAATCAGCTTTTTACCGCTCAACGGTGCCAGGTATTATGACTTGACAGTAGATCTCAGCTCAAGCCAGTCACCGGAAAAAGCTGTCGCGCAAGCCCTTCCTGCCGATATGAAAGACAGCCTGTTGCGGATAACACTTACCGGTGAAATCGAACCGGACAAGCTCTCCGTCGATGAAATTGAGGGTCGTATTTCGGCATCAGCCTTCTATGTCAATATTGTGGATTGCACTTCTCCCCCCCTGAATTTATGGGAGCAATGCGGCGACGATTCGCTGAAAGGTATTTTCCTGGCATTGCTGAAGGAAAAGCTCAATGAAGATCCTGGTAATGAAGAGCGTAAACTGATAGAACTTGCAGCGCGATACGGGCTTGACGCTTTGAGCGGAAAGGAGTATGTGTTCCATGACAATTCGTGAGATGCAGGCTACCTTCGGAAAGCTCGAGAACAGGACTCTGACCCTTGCTGAAGGCCTCAACATAATAGAAGGGCCGAACGAGTCCGGCAAGTCGACTTGGTGCGCATTCATACGGGCAATGTTATATGGAATAAACAGTTCTGAAAGGGATTCAAAAACCTCATTGGCCGTGAAAAACCGCTTTCGTCCCTGGAGCGGTCTGTCAATGAGCGGGATAATGCGTGTCGAAACGCAGAAATTCGGAGAAATAGTCCTCGAAAGACACAGCACCTCAGCAGCTCCAATGCGTGACCTGCATGTATATAGTGTTTCTGGGGATAAAATCGCGCTGTCCGAGTCGGACCTAGTTGAAGAATTACTGGGTATAGGCAAGGACTGCTTCGAGCGAAGCGTCTTTATCGAGACCCCGCTGTTCCCTTCCGGCGGAACGGGAGAACTTGAGCGAAGGATCATGAGCCTCGTCTCATCAGGTGACGAGAATTCCTCATATACCGATGCCGTATCAAGACTGAAGGATTGGCAAAGGTCTCTTCGGTTCAGAAGCGGCGGAAAGATCCCGGAACTTGAGAGCAAAATAGATGACCTTCGCCGTGAGCTGCAGGACAGCTCAAAAGACCAATCAGAGCTTGAAAAAATACATGGCAGGATCATCGAGCTCGAAAGAGAGAAAAAGGACCTTAACGACAAACTCTCGGCACAGCAGGAATATTACCGGGAGTCCCATCAGCGGAGGATCAGGCTTGCGGAAGAAAGGCTGAAGTCTGCCGAGCTTGCGCTGATCGATGCCGCGAAAAGCCTTCCTCCCGGGGAGCCAAAGCCTACGGTCGACGAGCTTCGCGTCCTGGAACGCAGGTTTTATGAAGAAGCGGAAATCAAAAGGATCTCTGAAGCCCGGCAGGCCCTGCTCAGGGAACGGCAGCGCCGTATAGACCAGATCAGGATCCAGTTGTCCGGATATAAACCGTTTACCGGCTGCACGAGCAATCAGGCAGAAGAGATGGCTGCAAGCGATATCGACAAAGTTCAAAACCTAAACCTGAAAAATATCACCAAGGGCATTTTCATAAGACTTGCCCCTCTTCTGTCCATCCCCGCGGCCCTCTCGATCCTGATCCTGCTTCTTTCGCCCGGTAAATTTCAGGGGATACCCTCACTGATCGCTTCAGGCCTGTTGTTTGCCGCATCCGTTTCGGCTTTAGTTTTTTGGGCGCGCTCGAAAGCCAAAAACGCCCTGCGTGCGGCCATAGAGAAAATACTGGACAAGTATGATGCCATGGACGTCTCTGAAATTACCGACAAACTTGAAAGCTACCTTTCACTATTGAATGAGTACGATCAACTGTCGGCAGATATCGATGCAAACTATCAGCAGACACCATCAGTTATATCCGATGAGATAATATTGCGTATAAAGGAAATCTTTCCCCAGTTCAGCAATATCGTTGAAATCGAGAACGGTTTGCGGGATGCAGTGCAAACAGCTGTCAAAGCGATCGAAGGCTATGAGCGTGCAGTCAATGAAAAAAACACTGCAAAGGATATCCTGGATGCTCTGCATCCAGGCGGGTCAGATGACTCAGAGTACGGCTTGACGTACTTTTCTCATGTCCCGGATGATATAAGCAGCAAGTTGGGAAATATAGACAACGAACTGTATAGTCTCCGCAGACATGCCGCTCTGATCGAAGGGCGCTTGTCGCAAACCCGTCAACCCGCCGAACTGGAATCGGAGATCAGGCTGCTGCAAAATCGCCTGGATACGTTGAATCAACATTATTCCGCCATATCACTGGCGATAGAGACTCTTGAGGATGCGTACAAACAGCTCCGCGAGCGTTTCTCTCCCCAGCTGAACAGCGAAACTGCAAAGATCTTTGCGTCCCTGACATCAAACAGATACAACCGCGTTATCATAACCAGGGAGTTTGAAGCCATGGCGCAGGACCCCGGCAATGCGGGCCTGAGAAGGGCCCTGGAGCTGAGCAGGGGCACGATTGACCAGCTTTACCTTGCGATGCGTCTGGCAATATGCCGTATCATCCTCCCTCTGTCCGGCAACCTGCCCCTGATACTGGACGACGCCCTGATCACTTTTGATGATGACCGGATGTCTGCCGCACTGGAATGGCTGTATGATGAATCAAAGGAAAGACAGGTACTGCTTTTTACCTGCCACAAGCGGGAAAGCGACTATTTGAGGGGAAGGCCAGGCGTGAACATACAGAGCATCTAAAAAGACAGACCATTTAGTTGATATGATGATTAATATAAATACGCCCCTTTGCAGTACTCGGTTTATACCGATCATCACTGCCGGGGCGTATTTTACTGATTCACAATATTTCAAATTTATTGAACACAGGTGTAATTGAACGCAGGTGTAGTTGCACCGGGCATTATTGGACCGGATCACGTTGCATGATCCTGCGTCCTATTTTTTCGGAGAGGTTACCTCGCTCAGAAGGTGGTGCCTTATATCCCACAGCTTTTGAGAAAGGTCAACATAGTACTGGTGCGGGTACTCAAAGCGCTTGACTTCTTCCCACAAAGTATCTACCTGCCCGGCGCAGTACTTTTGGATCTCAGGCAATGAAGGCAGATCATAAACCAGTTCGCCGTTTTTGAATATAGTGACATGCATCTCCTTGGCTATGAAGTTGGTCACTACCTTCCTCTTCCATGTGTCGATGGGGTCAAAGATCTCAAGAGGTTTAGTGTCATCGATCACTTCATCATAAACGCACAGCTGGTCGGCAATGGCCTTTCCGCTGTCGCGCTCATAAAGCCTGTAAAGCTTTTTGAAATGAGGATTTGTGATCTTGGCCGAACTTTCGCTGACTTTTATCTTCGGGACAATTGTCCCGTCCTTCTTTTCGATCGCAACCAGCTTATATACGCCGTTGAAAACCGGGGAGCTCTTTGACGTGATCAGCCGTTCTCCGACACCGAACACGTCGATCTTCGCACCCTGCACTACCAAATCACGGATCAGCCATTCGTCCAGAGAGTTCGAAGCAACTATCTTGCACTCGGTCAGACCGGCTTCGTCCAGCATCCTGCGCGCCTTCTTGGACAGGTATGTGATATCGCCCGAGTCTATCCTTATTGCGCACTTTCTTATCCCTTTCGGCCAGAGGATCTCCTTGAATGCCTTGATCGCATTCGGGACCCCGCTTTTCAGGACGTTATATGTGTCTACCAAAAGCGTCGCATTTTCCGGATAGATCTCACAGTATGCCTTGAACGCATCATATTCAGTATCAAACATCTGTACCCACGAATGAGCCATCGTTCCGCCCGCGGGAACCCCATAGACGATTTCCGACAGTGTACATGCGGTACCGGCACATCCGCCTATAAATGCGGCACGCGCTCCGTCAACGGCGGCATCCGCTCCGTGCGCCCTTCGGGAACCGAATTCAAGCACGGTCCTCCCCTGCGCGGCATGGGAGATCCTGTTCGCTTTCGTTGCGATCATTGACTGGTGATTGACTGTGAGCAAAACATAAGTCTCTATCAGCTGCGCCTCTATGACAGGCGCGCGGACAGTCAGGATCGGTTCGTTGGGAAATACAGGAGTCCCCTCCGGCACTGAGTATATGTCTCCCGTGAAGCGCAAGTTGCGGAGATATTTGAGGAATCCCTCGCTGAATCCTCCCTTTTTTCTGAGGAATTCAATGTCTTCATCTGTGAACCGAAGATTCTTTATATAATCCACAATCTGCTCCAGACCGGCAAAGATCGCATATCCGCCGTCGTCCGGTACCGACCTGTAGAAGACATCAAAATAGACGATCTGGTCGGCCATTCCCCTTTCGAAATACCCGTTCCCCATCGTCAACTCATAATAGTCGCATAGCATCGATCGATTTCTGTCCTGCATTATAAAACCCTTTTCATAAAATTTTTGAAATATAAATATCATACATATTATAAGCACGGTATGCCCGTTTGTCAAATTGACAGCAATTTCGAGTTTAACT
>ENA-OWOZ01000575-OWOZ01000575.1-bioreactor-metagenome-genome-assembly--contig:-NODE-575-length-44274-cov-4.707491_pt1 | contig 44274 bp, 43 predicted proteins | sample MGYA00238140_ERZ651804 | MGnify/ENA primary metagenome ERZ651804 (study PRJEB26910, sample SAMN07631232) | bioreactor metagenome | isolation source: Switchgrass digestor | place: USA: Dartmouth...
CATGTTGGCAGTGATGCTATTACTAAAATATTACTTTTGCTTTGCTTAATTTTTTGAGTTATGCAAAAGTCTCAATTTTTAATTCTTAATTCAAAACCTACTTAAGGCCTAGAATTCACCATTATGCATCCGTGGGACCAAGGGTAAACTTATTATTATAGCTTAATTAGAAAGAGAGGAAGTTTATTTGACGGAGGAAATGATCAAACGGATTAACGAATTGGCCCGGAAGAAGAAGGAACAGGGGCTAACTCCAGAAGAACTCAAGGAGCAGAAGGAGCTTTATGCCGTATTTCTTAAAGGTATAAGGGAACAGGTCAGGGCACAACTAGAATCTAACTTCAAACCTAATCATCACGATAGAGGTTCCTGTTGTTGTAACCATCATCATCACCATAATGGAAAATGCCAGCACTAGCTTTTAACCTGACCTAGGGTGACCAAGTATCCCCTTGTCACCCCCACAAAATTTAATCCAGTACAAATTTGGCAATAGCCTGGTTTACTTGGGCAGGTTGTTCCAGCATAGTAAAATGACCAGCATTAGTGATGATTTCCAGTTGCGATGCCGTTAATTCCTGGTGCAACGACCGGGAATACTTTACTGGTGTTAGGAGGTCTTTTTCTCCCACGATAATTAGAGCTGGTTTAGCAATAGTCGCTACTTTATCACGCATATCAAACTGGTCGCAAATATTAAAATCATCATATAAAAGTTCCGTAGGTAATTTAGCCATCTTGGCTATATGTTGTTCAACTTTTACCGGATCCGTATCCGGTCCAAAAGCATTACGCATAAAATTAGGATCAAATTCCCCTCGGGACAGGCCTTCTAGAAAAGAAGGCAGTACTTTCATACGGGCTCCTCCCCCAATGAGGATTATACCATCCAGAGTTTCAGGGTAATAATAGGAGATATATAAAACGATTATTGCTCCCATAGAATGTCCAGCCAAATATAAAGGTTCAGGCAATTTAAGGCTAGAAATAAAGCCAAGTATAACGGTAGCTATTTGGTCTATACTCTTGCAGGTGGGGCCCTGGCTTTGGCCGTGTCCGGGAAGATCTAATGCCACTGTTGTAATTCCTGCTGGCACCAAATCTTTTTGGTAATACCAGTTACTGCTATCCCCACCACTACCATGAATAAAAATTATACTGGCCCGGCTTTGTTCTAATGAGTTAATGGTATAAAAAACCTCGTTTCCATTTATTTTAAGAAAAGGCACAACAATTCCCACCTTTTTGATTATAATTATGATTCGGTTGCCCCAAATAACAAATGCGCATAAGGCTGAATAATTAACGCGGAACCCGTGCAAAGGGGCACTCGGATGTTCACTACGTTCACAATTAGTGTTGCGGAAATCTAAGGCAAATGAACGTTATTATTAAATGAAGAAATTAAAAGAAATACGAAGTATTTCATCAATCATTCTTAATTTTAATTCATAATTATTAATTATATAAACCTAACAGATAAATTGTGACAAAATATTTGTTGGAATAAGAAAAGTATACTATAATCATCTTAACAAAATGAATCTCCGAGTTTATATACCTAAAACTTTAATGTTAAGGAATATAAACCCCTGGGTATGATGGGAAACTATCATGCCTCCCGTGTTTGGAAAGGAGAGGTGCCTATGACTTAACGAAGTTTGGGTTGCTCTTTTCGGACAGCCCGCTTTTTATTTATAGGACAAATTTATTTCAGCCATAAGCTTATAAACATGGGATATTTTAATGCGGCAAACTGAAAATAGCTATCGCTAGGGAGAACGTTAGTACCGGGAGTATATTACAACACCAGGAATTATGAATAGAAAGGGGAATTTAGTTGTGAGAAAGTTACGCAATTATAAAATATTTGCTTTATTGCTGGTAATGATGCTTTTAATATCAGCAGTGGTTGGTTGCAGTAACGGAACTGCCGAACCGGAAAAGAATTCGGAACAATCAAGCCAACAGGGTACACCAACACCGGAAAACCCGACTTTAAAGTTAGCTACGACTACCAGTACCGATGATTCAGGATTATTGGATGCTATTTTACCTGAGTTTGAAAAGGAAACAGGCTATGATGTACAGGTTATTGCTGTAGGTACAGGAGCGGCTATAGACTTAGGAGAAAAAGGTGATGTTGACGTTCTGCTAGTACATTCCCGGGCTGCAGAAGATGAATTTGTAGCCGCAGGTTATGGGGTAAACCGTAAAGATGTTATGTATAATGACTTTTTAATTATTGGACCTGAAGATGACCCAGCAGGAATCAAAGGCGAAAAAGATGTAGTAGTAGCAATGAAAAAAATAGTTGATACCCAGTCTGTATTCGTCTCCCGGGGAGATGATTCAGGGACCCACAAGAAAGAATTAAGTGTATGGCAAGCAGCCGGCATTACTCCGCAAGGTGACTGGTATAAGTCCGTAGGTAAAGGCATGGGAGATACTTTCCGTATGGCCAATGAAATGAAAGCTTATACACTGATTGACAGGGCTACATATTTGGCCCTAAAGGATAAATATCAACTGGTTCCCATGGTTGAAGGGGACAAAAATCTTTTAAACCCCTATGGTGTAATAGCTGTAAACAAAGATAAACACCCCAATGCTAACTTTGAAGGCGCCAATGCCTTTATAGATTGGATAACCGGAGAAAAAGGCCAGACTCTGATAGGAAAATTTGGTGTAGACCAATATGGTCAGCAGCTCTTTGTACCTGATGCTAAATAGAATGGGATATTTTTATAGTTTAATACTGTAAAACGGAAATAGACACTGGATACCCCGAAAACCAGGGTATTCAGTGTCCGTTTTAACAGAATGGAGATTGTTTTATGGATATTATCTGGCAGGGCTTAAAAGAAGGATTTTTATTAATATTATCTTTGGATCCCAAGATCATTGAAATAACTCTGCTTTCCTTAAAGGTTTCCCTGTCTGCTCTATTTATCGCTGCTATTATGGGAATTCCTTTAGGTGCAATACTAGCCCTAAAGGAATTCCCTGGACGCAGAACTATACTTAATATTACTTATACATTTATGGGACTGCCTCCGGTGTTGGCTGGTTTAGTAGTCTTTATTTTTTTAAGTGCCAGTGGTCCGTTAGGCTATTTTCGGTTGATGTTTACCCCGACGGCCATGGTTATAGCCCAGGTACTACTCGGCTTCCCGATTATTTGTGGTTTGACTGCCCGGGCAGTAATGGCTCAACCACAGGAGGTATTTGATACTGCTGCCACGTTAGGTGCCAGTCGCAGGCAGGCCGCTTGGGCTATAGTCAGAGAATCACGCATGGGTATAATTGCTGCTTTAACTACTGCTCTAGGACGGCTAATTGCGGAAGTAGGTGCGGTAACCATGGTAGGAGGAAATATTGAAGGTGAAACCCGCGTATTGACTACGGCCATTGTTTTAGAAACCAGAATGGGTAATGACAGTACGGCACTGGCAATAGGAATGGTTTTATTATTAATCGCCTTTCTAATTATGCTTATAATACTAAGATTGGAAAAGAGGGCCTTTAAAGATGAGCGCAGAATTCAAATTGTATAATATTTGTAAACGCTATGGGCAGCGGGAGGCCTTGAATGTAAAGGAATTAGAAATTGAGGGAGGTCATATTTACTGCATATTAGGACCTAATGGCGCAGGTAAGACCACACTTTTCCGCATCATGGCCTTGCTTAGTAAAAATGACGAAGGGAAAATGTGGGTTTTAGGTGAGGAAGTTAACTGGAATAAACACCAGATAGTTCGCCTGCGACGGCAAATGGCCATGGTTACACAGACTTCTTTTATGTTTGAGGGATCTGTTTATTATAATGTTGCATACGGCTTAAGGGTAAGAAAAATGGATAAAGCCAGTATTAACAAGAAAGTTGACCAGTGTCTGGAATTGCTGGGTATTAAGCATTTTGCCCAGCAATCTGCCCGTAGTCTGTCCGGGGGTGAAAAGCAAAAGGTAGCCATAGCCCGCGCTCTGGCAGTGAATCCTCGGGTGCTTTTCTTGGATGAGCCTACTTCTAACATCGATCCCGGCAGTGCATTGGACATAGAGCGGTATATTCGCTATATCAACCAGGAACTCCATACCACCATAATAATGGTGACTCACAACCTGTTTCAGGCGCAAAGGCTGGCGGAAAAAGTTTATTTTATGTGGGAAGGTAAAATTATTGAACATGGAAATTGTGCGGATTTATTTCGTGCTGCAAAGGATGAAAGGACGAAATCATTCCTACAGGGAGAAACGGTTTTTTAGATATCAGGCACCATATATTCGGCTAAGGGAAAGCACTGCATGAAGGGGGGTATGAATCAGTTTTTCAGTTTAAATATCTGTTATCTGAGATTACCCCTTAAGGTGATCCTAATTATATTTACAAGCATCAAGCCACCAAGCCTAATCTCTATATAAAGATTTTTAATGGGCAATTCTGCCGATAGTCACTTCTTTGCTTCCACATGCATAAAACTTTAGTTCCACTGCAAAAAATAACAACTGTATAAGTTTAATGATGATTTTAAACTACCCACCACATTCTGTAGGGGCGGATTTCCATGTCCGCCCGCTTGCATAACAATAATCAGCTGAACATAATTAGGCGTAACCTTTTATCATTTTGTAATCAGTGTTAGTCAAAAAGAAATCAGCGTTCGGTAGCTATATTTTTTTTAGTTACACATCATTCATATAATGTTTATTTCCTTTTTTATTGGGAAATAATTTTGATATACATCAAAAATTTATTTAGGGATTCATTTTATAGTTTTATTGAGGGGGACATAACTTATGTTAAAAAAATGCTTGACTATCATATTGGTATTATCTGTAACATTGCTAGGTTCCTACACATTAGCTGCCTGGGGGCAGCCCCTTAACCAAAGAGTACTGCGGTTACATGTCATAGCCAATAGTGATTCTCCGGCTGACCAGTCCTTAAAAATGGAGATTAAGGACTTAATCGTAGCCCGAATGGGAGAAGAGTTTGCTGATGTGAAGACGGCAGAGGAAGCCCGTCGCATTGCTATTAAGAAAAAAGGAGAAATAAAGCAACTGGCTGAGTCCGTAGTTGCTGCTCACGGATATAACTATCCCGTAGCCGTTTATGTGGGAGAGTATGATTTCCCGGCCAAGAGTTATGGCAATGTAGTTTTACCCCAGGGCCGTTATGAAGCCGTAAGGGTAGTCCTGGGGGAAGGAAAAGGTAAGAATTGGTGGTGTGTCCTGTTTCCGCCTCTTTGTATGGTGTCTTCTTCTGATAAAGGCTTAAGCCTTAGCAGTCCGGATGAAGCCAAAGTAAGCCTAAAATGCCTGGAACTACTTCCACAGGGGATGAAAATAAATTTATCCGGTAATAAGATTGGCGAATAATACTATAATTTTATTTTTATTCCCCCCCTAACCCGGGGAACGGCTTAGCTGTTCCCCGTTTTTTATGTTAAATAATAATAAGGGTTGAAAAACAATGGTTCACTTTGTAATTTAGTTATATAATTAAAAAATATAGGAGCAGTTCATAATGCAGAAATTATTGACTATAGAGGCTCCCGCTAAAATAAATTTAACCCTGGATGTATTAGGTAAACGAGATGATGGTTACCATGAGTTAGAAACGGTTATGCATCAGATAGATATTTGCGACCTCATAACTTTGGAAGCCTGTCCTCGGGGGATTAGCCTTACTACCAATAGTGATGAGATTCCTGTCGGTGAAGATAATTTAGCTTATAAGGCGGCTTTAGCTATATTAAAGAAACAGGGATCAGGGGCGGGAGTAAAAATTAACATCGCAAAGAACATCCCTGTAGGTGCTGGCATGGCTGGCGGGAGTACCGATGCAGCTGCGGTACTGGTAGGTATAAATTATCTGTACAGTTATAATTATTCTAAATCGCAACTAATGGAAATAGCTGCTACTATTGGTTCTGATGTAGCTTTTTGCTTATCTGGTAAATACTTTGAGCCGCACCCGGGATTTATAATGAGCTGTGGTTCTACAGCTATTGCCCGGGGCAGAGGTGAAATAATTAGCCCTTTACCGACCACCTACATCCCTTTTATATTAGTTGTAAAGCCTTCGTTTGAGCTGTCTACGGCTTCAATTTATGCGGAATTTGATTTAAGCAAGGTTAGCCAGAGACCAGAAACAAGTATTTTTTTACAAGCATGGGCTAATAATGATCTTAACACTATTTCAGCATATATGGTTAATGTATTGGAGTCAGTTAGCATTAGGAAAAGCCCGGAGATAGGGGTAATTAAGCGAAGAATGATAGAATTAGGAGCTATTAATGCCCTGATGTGTGGTAGCGGACCTAGTGTTTTTGCTATCTTTTCTGATGCTGATGTAGCTAACCAGGCCTATTCTGTGTTTAAACAGGAATATACACAAGTATATCTGGTTTCATCTTATCAGAGAGGTGGTGCAAAATGTGCAACATAGGCGTATGGAACCGGTAGATCTTAATTCTTATAAACCATTACGGGAGCTGGTTCTGGAGACAATTAGAGAAGCTATTATAAACGGAACCTTAAAGCCCAGGGAGAGGTTGATGGAAATCCAGTTAGCCGAAGAACTTGGAGTATCCCGTACACCTATTCGAGAGGCCTTGCGTAAATTGGAACTAGAAGGTTTTATTGTAATGGTTCCTCGTAAGGGAGCCTATGTAGCTGATATTACATTTAAAGATATAGCAGATGTATTTGAAATTAGAGCATCTTTGGAAGCTTTAGCGGCCGGACTGGCTGCGGAGCGCATAACTGAAGAGGAAATAGAGTATTTGGAAAGGCATCTGGTGGAAAAGGCAGATGCCATAGCCAAAAAAGATATATCGCGTTTGGTAGAGGTTGATACTAAATTTCACGAAGCTATATATCGAGCCAGCCGTAATGAAAGACTTTTTTCTATAATTAATAATCTAAGGGAACAGATTCAAAGGTATAGATCTTTATCGTTAGCCTATCCGGGGCGTATGAAGCATTCTTTGGAAGAGCACCGTCTAATCGTGGAAGCTATCCAAGCCCGTGATATACCGGGGGCCCGGCAGGCAGCTCAGGAACATATCGAAAATGCTGAAAACAGTATGATAGAGTCTATAAAAAAAGATGGATTCCCCACAGCAGATTAATGGAGGTATTAGCATGTACTATGACGCCATCATCCTGGCAGGGGGGGAAAGTAGCAGCGAGCTTAAGAAGATTGCTCCTTATGATAATGAAGCCTTAATAATAATCGGCAATTACCCGATGATTTACTATGTTTTTCATGCTTTAAGGCAATCTACTTATGTTAGAAATATTGTTATTAGCGGGCCTACCGATGCTTTGCGTAACATATTTCCCCAAAAGGAGCGGCTCTTCTTTGTTAACGGAGGGGAAAATGCTATAGAAAGCTGTGCCCATGGTGTAAAGCTGCTGCAGGAAAAAGGTATAAGTGAACAGGTATTAATAATGCCTTCTGATATTCCTTTTATCACAACGGAGGCTATCGATGATTTTATCAACCAGACCAGGAAAGTTCAGGCTGATTTCTATTATCCGGTAACCTGTAAGGAAGTAAATGAAGGAAAATTCCCTGGAGTTAGACGTACTTATGTTAACATAAAGGATGGTATTTTTACGGGAGGGAATCTTTTTATCCTTAGGTCGGCAATATTTGATCAGGTGTTTGATATTGCTTTGCAACTGGTAAAGCGAAGGAAAAATCCTCTGGCCATGGCGCGATTATTTGGCTTTGGGCTGGTATGGAAATATCTATTCCGCCGTTTAAGTATAGAAGCAGTAGAAAAAAGGTTCTATGAAGTTCTGGGAGTTAAGGGTAAGGCCATTATTTCTCCCTATGCTGAAGTTGGTGTAGATATTGATAAACCTGGTGACCTGGAGTTAGCTAACAAATACCTGGCTGGGGTAAAGTTTTAGTAAAAAAAGCAGTAAATCCGTGTATTTCGCAGCTGATCATTCAACTTTATGCATAGCATAATTATTACTTTTTGTAGTGTAAACACATATATATTATATAAAAGTAAGATTGTATTACTAAAAAACTCCTAATCTGATGTGCAGGTTCTGTTTGGACCAAGTTTTTTTAGAAAGAGGTTGGAATATAGTGAATCATTCAGCGGTTATTTTGGCGGCGGGGAAAGGCGTTCGCATGCGTTCCCAAATACCCAAAGTATTACACCTGGTAGCTGGAAAGCCAATAGTGTGGTATGTAGTTAATGCAGTCAGGGAAGCCGGCATAAACGACATTAACTTGGTTGTAGGGTATGGCCGGGAAAAGGTGGAAAAAGCCCTGGCAGGAGAAAATCTCCGGTTTGTAATTCAGGAACAACAGCTTGGTACGGGACATGCACTAATGCAGGCCCAGCAAAGCGTAAACCCGGATAGTACTTTAATAGTACTGGCTGGTGATACTCCTCTCCTACAGGCAGAAACTATTAAAAAACTGCTAGACTATCATCACCAACAGGAAGCCCAGGCTACTGTGCTCAGTGCTATTCTTACCGAGCCCTATGGTTACGGCCGAATAATAAGGGAAGCAGATAATGGACTAAAATATATTGTAGAAGAGAAAGATGCCAGCCCCGAAGAAAAGCTGGTTACCGAAATCAATACAGGAGTATATTGCTTTGAGGCTAAGACAGTTTTTTCAACTCTATCAAAGATCCGTACCAATAATGCTCAAGGCGAATATTACTTAACTGATGTATTCCCCATATTAAAAAGAGAAGGGCACAAGATAGCAGTACTAGCCATCGAAGAAGCAGAACAAATACATGGTATAAATGATCGAGTTCAGCTTGCTCAAGCTGAAAACATAATCCGGCGCCGCCATAATCAGGAGTTAATGAGAAAAGGGGTTACTATAATGGCACCGGATACCGTTTTTATTGACCGTCAGGTGGATATCGGGATGGACACCATTATTTACCCATATACATGCATTGAAGGAGAGACCCGTATTGGGCAAAATTGTATTATTGGACCTTACACCCGCATCAACGATTCCACTATTGGTAATAATGTAGTAATCGAAAGCTCACGGATTAATGGGGCTCAGATAGCCGATAACTGTAATATCGGTCCCTTTGCCTACCTAAGACCTGAAGCCCATTTACATGAAGGCGTTAAAGTAGGCGATTTTGTCGAAATTAAGAAATCCGAAATTGGAGAAGGAAGTAAGGTGCCCCACCTCAGCTATATAGGTGATGCCTTACTAGGTAAAGGCGTTAATATTGGTGCCGGTACTATTACATGTAATTATGATGGCAAGAACAAACATCAGACCATCCTAAAAGATGGTGTATTTATTGGCAGCAATACGAACTTGGTAGCACCAGTTACTATTGGGGAAGACTCTGTAACCGGAGCCGGATCTACTATTACCCGGGATGTTCCGGCATATAGCCTGGCTGTGGAACGTGCAGAACAGAAGAATGTAAAATATAATAAAAAACGTAAAGATTAAAAGGCCTGGCTAATTTATTGGGAGAGTTTGAGGAGGTTTAACATCAATGAAAGCTTCCAGGTGGAGAATGAAACTTTTTACGGGAAATGCCAATCCTGGCCTCGCTGAAGAAATAGCTAAATACCTGGGCATACCAATAGGAGCTGCCAGGGTATCACGTTTTTCTGATGGAGAAATTAACTGTGCTATTAATGAAAGCGTACGAGGAGTAGATGTTTTTGTAGTCCAACCTACTTGCCCTCCGGTTAATGAAAATTTGATGGAGCTCCTTATTATGATTGATGCTTTCAGAAGAGCTTCCGCCTCCCGCATTAATGCGGTTATTCCTTACTATGGCTATGCCCGGCAAGATCGTAAAACCAAAGCCCGTGACCCTATTACCGCTAAACTAGTTTCCGATATAATTACTGAGGCAGGTGCAGAGAGGGTAGTAGCCGTAGATCTCCATGCTACTCAGATTCAGGGCTTTTATGATATACCAGTAGATCATTTGCCTGGAGTTCCGACAATAGCTGAATACTTTAAAACCAAGGGCTTAAACGAAAATACCGTTGTTTTATCTCCTGATGTCGGAGGAGTAACTCGGGCGCGTGATTTGGCGGAGAAATTAGGGGCATCTCTGGCGATAGTGGATAAACGTCGTCCTGCACCTAATGTGTCGGAGGTAATGAATGTAATAGGTGATGTAGAAGGCAAATCAGTTATTATTATTGATGATATTATCGATACCGCCGGTACCATATGTACGGCAGCCGATGTTATGAAAGAAAAAGGAGCTTTAAAAGTCTATTGCTGCTGTACCCATCCAGTTTTTTCTGGACCGGCAATAGACAGGCTATCTAAAGCCCCTATTGAGGAAATTGTAGTAACTAATACTATTCCCCTTAAAAAGGAGAAGCAATTGCCCAACATAACTGTACTATCCATAGCACCTCTAATAGGAGAAGCTATATTAAGAATTCACGAAGATCTTTCCGTTAGCAAACTATTCGAAGATTAGCCTGGTTTTAGACATAGGCTAGCTAAACTGTTATAATTACTACTTAAAAAGTACAGCCTTGCTGTGCAATTAGATAAGGAGGTAAATCATGGCTAATGCAGTAACAATCACATGTCAGCGACGTCATAAAAACACTAAGGGTTATCTCAATGATTTAAAACGTCGTGGTTTTACACCGGGAATAATATATGGGAAGGGAATGGACAATCAAGCGATTTGTATTGATTCACGTCAGCTTTCCCGGGTATTTCAAGAACATGGTTCGCGGGGGCTTTTTTCCCTGCAAGTCGAAGATGGTAATCCTATTATGGCAGTAGTTCGAGAAACCCAGAGAAATCCCCTTAGCGGCAATATTATCCATGTTGACTTTTGGAAAGTTAAAATGGATGAGAAAATTAACAGTACCGTAGGCATTAGTATAATTGGTGAGGAAGAAGTTTTGAAAAAAGGCTTCGTTTTACAACTGGGCGCCAAGGAAATTGAAATTTCTTCTCTTCCTGCGGATATTCCTGAAAGTGTGTTCTGTGATGTAGCGGCGCTGGAGATTGGCGACAAAGTTACCGTAGGGGATTTAGTACTTCCGCCGGGGGTAGAATTACTCAGCGATCCGGATTCTATAGTAGTAACAGTACTGGCTCCGGCCCGGGCTGGTACCGGAACCGAAACTGAAGAAAGCGAAGCCAGCGAAGCTGAAGAAGGCTAATAAGATTAATCTAAAAAAGGATTGAGCTTTCGCTCGATCCTTTTTTTACAATTTATTATAAAAACAAGTGAATAAAATGTATAAGTTAGAATAATTGACGCGGAAATTGCGGAGTAACAGGGAACACGTACCCAAAGGGCACATAGATGTTTACTGCATTCACAACTAAGGTAGCGGCTTAAATTCAATTAAAATAAAAATTAATTATGTGGTATTGGAGCACTCGTAGCGGAGACTTTAGTCTCCGCGAAAAACAACCTTCACTACGAATTAGAAGATTAGTATATTATCAAAACAATTTTCCCATATCAAGTAACGGAAACTTTAGAATCCACTACATACACGTAGCGGAAACTTAAGTTTCCGCTATAAAGGGAAGGCGAAATAGCTACTCTGCATTTCTTTTTGCCTTATGTATAATTCCTTATAATTCCGCGGGTTCCGCGTCAGTTATTCAACCTTATGCATATTTATATTTTTTGCAGTAGAGTCAATTATTAATTTTACACGAGGTAATATATGAAAGTAATTGTAGGACTGGGGAATCCGGGAAGAAAGTATAGCAATACCCGACATAACATAGGGTTTATGGTATTAGATGAAATGGCCCGGCGCTATTCGGTAGAGAAAGAAGAGTATCGTTTTGATGCCATAATCGGACATATTCGTCTAGAAGGAGAAAAGGTTTTGCTGGTAAAACCGCTTACTTATATGAACCTTAGCGGCAAAGCAGTTCAGCCTGTTATGCGTTGGTATAAGCTTGACCTAAATGAACTTATTGTGGTTTATGATGATATGGATTTAGCACCGGGTCATCTGCGCCTGCGGGCTATGGGCGGCAGCGGAGGGCATAAAGGGATTAATTCAATTATTGACCGTTTAGGTACCAAAGAGTTTGCTCGTATCCGTATAGGGATTGGACGTCCGACTAATGAAGCTATAGACTGGGTATTAGGAAGTTTCAGCCCTGAGGAGCAGAAGCTAATGGATGCGGCCATTGGCCGTGCTGCTGACGCCTTGGAGTACTGGGTTAAAATGGGTATAGAACGGGCTATGAATAAGTATAATTGATTAAGGTATATTTGCCTGCTTTTCCGGGGGAAAATAAAAAAAAGGTTTTAAGGAGCAGGCATTATGAAAATATATCATGTATGTGAGTATTGCCAGCTGGTTTTCTCAACCCAGGAAGTAGAAGGCGCCGACGGAGCTATACAGCTGAATGGTACTTGCGAAGAATGTGCGCAGGACATTGGAATAATACACCAGGGATTCACCAGCTTAGGGCAACACTACTATAATTAAATTAGACACTGAAGGACGCTGAATCTTATGATTTACGCTGATAATACTTTTATTGCCGTACCCAAAGGGCATACTAATGTATTACTGCGTTCACTATTAAAATAAAGAAATACGAAGTATTTCAGCAATAATTCTTAATCCATAATTATTAATTATTAATTGAAATGTGGAGGCCTTTTTTAGGTGTCCACCATTTAGCTTTGGGGAGGTTTGCTTCCTTTTGGATATCGATATTTTAAAACAGGCTAGTAGCTGCCTGCAGAACAAAGATAATGTAATTTTGACCGGGCTGACAGGAAGCTCCCGGGGTTTTGTGCTGGCAGAACTACATAAACTAATACCAGGTAAAATTTTATGTATAGTAGCTGGAGACGAAAAAGCTTACGATTTGGCTCGAGAATTACAAGGTTTTATTGATGCGCAGCGAATATTCCTGTTCTTGGGACGGGATCTCGTATTTATGAAAGAAAATTACTCCATAGTAGAGAGTGGGCGCATAAAAACATTACAAGAATGTTTGCAGCATCCTTCCCGTAGTGGAATAATTATAACTACCCCGGCAGCGTTTATGTATAAATTTTTAAGCCCGCAAGAGATGCGGGCTGCAACCCTAAAATTGCGTCTGGAGGAAGAACATCCCTTAAATCATCTCCTAAAGCAATTGGTCAAAAATGGTTATAAGCGGGTAACAACTATAAGCCGAGCAGGGGAATTTGCCGTACGAGGAGGGATATTAGACATTTTTCCACCGGCAGAAGAACAAGCTCTAAGAGTAGAATTTTTCGGCGATTACGTAGATTCTATCCGCCGTTTGGATATTGACAGCCAACGTTCCGGTAAAAAAGAAAAGCATGTAATTATTACCCCGTCTGATGAACTATATACGGATAACCCTAACTCAACTTTATTAGACTACTTAGCACCTGAGACCCCCCTTTTCCTGGACGAGGCTCGCGAGTGCTATCGTGCTTATGAAAAGAATCTTAAGCGCAACCGGGAATTTATCCGCGAAGCCCGAAAAGAAGGCAAGCTAATCCAGGAGCCGGCTCTTTTGGAACTAGATGATTTAAGGGAGGCTATTAAATCTCGCCCGGTTTTATACCATTCTTTTTTCCCCGGCAACATTCCACAAGTAAAGGTTGCTATGATGGAGCATATTTCCCAGCAAGAAATGGAGCCCTTTTACACTAATCTGGATACCTTTGCAAGTCGTCTTAAGGAATGGCAGGAAAAAGGCTACAGTGTGCAGTTAGCGATTAAAAGCAAAGTTGCCCGGGAGCAAATACAAAAAGACTTGCAGTCCAGGCATATAACTTCGGTAGAATTCACGAGTAGAGCTGTAGATAAGGGCTTTGTAAGTCAAAGCCTGAAGGTGGCGCTGGTGGCGGAAAAGGATATTTGGGGTAAACTCCCTGGTCGCAGCCGTCGTCAGAAGAAAAAAACAGATCAGCGTATTTTGCTGGAAGACCTGAACTTGGGAGATTATGTCGTTCATGAAAACTATGGTATCGGCATATTCCGGGGGGTAACCCAGGTAGAAACTGACGGGGTTACTCGGGAATATTTGCTCTTGCAATATGCTGGGACCGATAAACTATACTTACCGGTGGAAAAGTTGGATTTGCTTTATAAATATACCACCTCCCAGGAAAAAGCCCCCCGCCTAAGCAAGTTGGGGGGGAATGAATGGGAGCGTACCCGCAAAAAAGTTTCCGAATCTGTTCGCAAAATGGCCGAAGATCTATTGCATTTGTATGCCAGTCGTGAAGCTAGTGAGGGATATGCTTTTTCCCCGGATACACCCTGGCAGCAGGAATTTGAAGCAGCTTTTCCTTATGAAGAAACCCCGGATCAACTAAAAAGCATTGCTGATGTTAAGCGTGATATGGAAAGTAAGCGCCCAATGGATAGGCTGATATGTGGAGATGTTGGCTACGGTAAAACAGAGGTAGCCATGCGTGCTGTTTTTAAGGCTATTATGGACGGTAAACAAGTAGCGGTACTCGTTCCTACTACTGTTCTGGCAGAACAGCATTATCAAACCTTTAGTGAACGTTTTAAAAACTATCCTTGTACAGTGGAAGTATTAAGCCGTTTTCGCTCCAGCTCTGAGCAGAAACGCATAATTGCTGATATAAAAAAAGGAGTAACCGATATAGTTATTGCTACCCACCGGCTTCTTTCCCGGGATGTACAATTTAAAGATTTGGGCCTTTTGGTGGTGGACGAGGAGCATCGCTTTGGGGTAGCGCAAAAGGAAAAAATTAAGGCTTTGAAGAAGACGGTAGATGTATTAAGCTTGTCTGCTACTCCTATACCTCGCAGCTTGCATATGTCTTTAACTGGTTTACGAGATTTGAGCGTAATAGAGACCCCGCCCCCAGGTCGCTATCCCATTACTACCTATGTACTGGAATATAATGAAGAAATAATATCCCGAGCAGTGTGGAGTGAGTTAGAGCGTAAGGGGCAGGTATTTTTTGTCCATAATCGCATTGAGGATATTAACCGGGTATATAATGATTTGCAGCAATTATTTCCCGGAGTTAACATAGCCGTAGGACATGGCCGTATGAAAGAGGAGGAGCTTTCCCGAACCATAATGGACTTTATGCAGGGAAAATACCAGATTTTTCTCTGTACTACCATTATTGAATCCGGCCTGGATATGCCCAATGTAAATACTATTATTATTGATGAAGCAGATAAATTAGGGCTGGCTCAGTTGTATCAATTACGGGGCCGAGTGGGACGTTCCGACCGTGTGGCTTATGCTTATCTCACCTACCGGCCGGACAAATCAATTACCGAAGCGGCGCAAAAGCGGCTTAATGCTATTCGTGAATTTAACGAGTTAGGCTCAGGGATGAAGATTGCTCTCAGAGATTTGGAAATCAGGGGGGCGGGTAATATATTGGGACCTGAACAGCATGGTTTTATTCATGCCGTAGGTTTTGACCTCTATTGCCGCCTGTTGGAGCAGGAAAGTGCCCGGCTCAGGGGGCAAACCCCTCGGGAGGAAGTAAATACCCAAATGGATATTGATGTTGATTATTATATACCTGAATCCTATATTCCTGATTCTGGCGCGAAAATGAGGCTTTACCGACGCCTGCTCTTAGCGGACGATCAGCGAGAAATAGAAGATATCCGCAGTGAATTAAATGACCGTTTCGGACAGCCGCCACCGCCGGTGGAAAACTTTTTGCAAATAGCCTCTTTACGCATAAAGGCTCGTAGTAAAGATATAAAATACCTGCGCCGCAAAGGGCATAAGGTGGAAATAAAGACAGCCGGTAAGCTGCCGCCAAAATTAACTGCGCTAAGCCAGAAATTAGACATTAGCCTTCTTAATGACAATACCCTCCTGCTAAATCTAGACCGTTCTACTTCTTTACAAGGACTAGGAGAAATCCTGGAGATGATATAGAGTAAAACAAGGGATGTTCTCCTTTTTACTTGTGGTAAAATGGAGAAACGTCCCCTGTTTTATGCTGTGTCTGGCGGCCTAGTTTTAGGGCTGCCAGTATAATGGTAAGATAAAACAGGTTGCCTAGCAGGTATAAATAAGAGGCAATACGTGACTGGATCGGAAAGTACTCAATATCGGAGGTATACATAAATAGCGATATTACTACCAGGAATAACCCTACAGGCAAGATAATGGGTCTGATGCGGGGGAGATTCAAAGAGTCTTTAAGCGCCAGAATTATCGCAAAATAGTTAACCAGTACAATAATAAAGCCCGAAACTAACCAGAGTAGGGTAAAGAATAACTCGACCCGCTGAAAATCAGCTAAAGCTACCGAGCGAATAGCTGCATAAAGGGGAAAACGAGCCAATAAAACATACTCTGGTCCTATTACCGCTAATATCAGAATAGCCCGGGTTAAAAAGATAATTACACCAATATAGTACCAGATATAGATTAAATGACTCTTCTCTTTTAAGTCAGTCACAAAAGGAAGAAAGAAAACCATGACAGCTATACGCGCATAAGGCCAACCAGCTGCGTTGATAGCGCCGCCTGCTAGCTTTCTCCAATCGGACAGTACTGGTTGCAAGAAGTTCAGGTTGGCTGCTGAACTAATAATAGCAAAGCTGGCAAAGATAAATAATAAGATTACTGGTACTGCCAGTTCTGATAGTCGACCTACCACAGTGGTACCTTTATAGATACCATAAGCTGCGGTTAATATCAACAGGGGGCGCAGCACGAAATCAGTCAGAAAGGGAAAAATGGTCCTGAGCAAAATACAGAGGTCAAACAGATAAAGAGCTACGGCATAAAAAAGCAGGAGAATAAACATTAAGCTAAAGATTTTTCCAACCCATTTTCCCAGGCAGATTTCACTGATTTTAACAATGCTTTCCCCGGGAAAAGCCTTCTGAATACGGAGCATAGCATATATAAGGAAAAGCCCCACCAGCGATCCCAACAGATGAGCTATCCACGCATCTCTTCCCGCTCCCCCTGCCGGAGCCAGGCTTATGGCATTTCCCAGTAAGGTTAAAAACAACATGCAGGAGAATTGCCAGGTTGAGAGATAGGTGTTTTGCATAAAAAATACTCCTTTGCTGCTTATTGCATTAAGTTAAAGAAAGCAGAGATTTGCTCTGCTACGGGTAGTAGATTATAGATTAATGATTTCGGATTTGGCATCAGATGTAACTGAAGAACAAAGTCCATTCCGTAAGTAAGGGAAACCAGAAACAGGAATGCTACCACGGCTATTTCTTTTTCTTCTTTCCTTTTCACCAACCCCGGCCCTTCTATAATGCTAAAAAGCAAAATGAAAATAATCATTAAACTAAGCATTTACTTAAGAACCCCCTAATATACTGACGCGGAACTTAATATAAATAAAAATATTCCAGAAATAATATATGTGTTCAATCAGCCCTTAATCCGGAAGGGGCATCAGCAACACTCCTATTGAGGTGAAATCTGTGCTTATTATCTGCAGATCTGGCATATTCGTATTACACAAACACTGAAAAGAAAGTAGCATAAACGCAAGAATCAGCGTAAATCATAAATTTCAGCGTCCATCAGCGTTTAAAAAGACCGTGTCAATCCGTGCGCCATAGGCCTGTGTTATCTGTGTCAAATCATTAACGAAATTGAAAAGAGCGGGTAGTAATATAAGTGCGGTCAACCAGACATTCTACCTTAATATTGCTCCTAACTTGTGGGTAAAGTTCTTCCCAGTCACTTTGGATAGTATCCCATACGGCGGGATAATAACGATAAACACTTTGACCCCAACCTAGTATATCACTATTTAAATTTTGCGCTTTTTTTATACAAGCCTGGATTTCTTGCTTAATTTGCTGCGCAGCAGCTTTTTCCAGTTTCTGTTTTTGCTCTACTTTACCTACTAGTTGTTCAGTTCCTAGCTGTTCATAAAAATTAAGAGCAGCCTGCACTTCAATATCCATTATTATTTCTCCGTTTTGCCAGCGCGGTTTTTGTTTGGCTTTAAAGTTTACTACCGCAAAGTTAACTATAGTTTTTCCATCAGAAGTTAATGCGATCAACTCTCCACCCATATTTTTAGCTGGATTAAGCCAGCGATAACCTCGGCTCTCCGTTTGGTTAAGGGAACCTACCATACGTCGTTCTTTAAATACCGCCATACCCTGCAGCTTTATGACTGGACTGTTCCCCATCTTAGCCACTGTCAGCATGGGTAGAACCGGGTCTATTCCGGGGTTTGCTAATTTAGCCAAAAACTCATCCATACCCACGGAAACGTTATTCCCCAAAAGTAATTCCTGGTTGCGCATAAGTTCTTCCAGATCACGAGCTGACTCACCGGTCAAAGGATTAATAGCCCCAAAGAGCTCTTCTATGGAAGCATTATGAGCGACAAACATAGGGCAATCTTCGCGAAAGTTGCGGTTACGGATAAAAAAATCAGCTATAAGAACCAGGTCGCTTTGAGCCAAGTTTTCACCTATTAATATACAACTGGCATGAGCCCAGAGGGGGACGCGGGCTAAGAATAAAATAGTATTACGGGCAGCTTGAGTCACCGTACTACCATTAGCCGCAATTACTATATTCTTCGGTTTTACAGGTTCACCACTGTCACCGGTAAGAATACCGATTTCATATTGGCTTACAAAATGTAACCTTCCATCTTCTAATAAATCTACTCCAACTCCGGTTGCTATAGCGGTATCTTTAACTTCCATCAAGTTCCAACAGCCACAAGCGGTAAGAGTTAGAGCTAGCATGATAAATACTGCTGCCGCCTTTTTATACATTAAATCCATCCCACCACCAGGAGTGGTACAGCTTGTCTCAACTCTCCCACTATAGGTATCAGGCTGGTTAAGGGATTATAAATCGGCCAGCCATAAAATTGTGCCAAACCCATATAAACTCCTAAAATATAAAAAAAGAAAAAAACCACTACCGACTTATGTTCTTTACTCCGCAACAAAGCCGGGACCTCTAAAACTAGTATTAGAATAAATAGTAAAATTAATATCGCCAGCACTTCTATCCCTACCTAAATGAATTAATAATTGATTAAGCTGCCAAGATCCCTATTCGAATGCATAATAGTGAATACCAAACGTAAAGTAAGTGGATTTAGAATTAATAATTGAGAATATTTCCCTATTTTCATTGAATGAAGCCGCGGATTCCGCGTCGAATTATGCACACTTTCTTTATTGCTCTTTATATCAGCCTAAATAAATCAGTAGTGTTATCAGCGTAAATCATAAAATTTCAGCGTCCATCAGCGTTATAAAACCCGTGTAAATCCGCGTCCGAAGGACCAGTGTCATCTGTGTCTATTCCCCCGGAATCAGCGGAATTCAAAGGAGCGGTCGGTCAGGTAAGTCCTGCGGATAGAAAAATTCACCTTAATATCAGCTTCAATCTGCGGGAATATCTCATTCCACCTGGAAATTAGCCGATTAAAGGTTTTAGGGTGAGTATTCTCCAGCTTCCGTCCCCAGCCCAGAATATCGCTATTCAAGGACTGAGCTTGGGTAATGCAGGCATTACACTGACGGCGGATTTCCTCATTAGCCAATTGTTCCATCACTTTGATATTTTCCAGGGTTAATAGCTCTCCGGTTGAATTTTGCTCATAAAAATTACCTTCCACATCTATTTTAATTTGCATACGTACATTATCCCCAGATACCTGGGCCTGGCTCTTGGTTTGGCAGCGTAGTATTTCCAGGGTTACCTTCTTATTTTGATCCAGGGGACAGGGAATAATAATTAGACCTCCTTGTTTTTGCCCCTCCTGTAAAAAACGATATCCCCGGGTTTCATCTTCATTCAGGCTTCCTACCATTTTCTTTCCCTTAAAAACAGCAGCTCCATTCAGAATAGGGACCATTTTTTCTCCTTGTTTAGCTAGTGTCACCTGAGGAACTAGAGGTTCTATCCCGGAGGTACTTAGTATGTTTATAAATTCTCCCACGTGTATACCAACATAAATTCCCAGTTGTTTTTCCTGCAATTCTAGTAAATTTTTTATTCCCTGCGAAGAGGTAGGTTCCAGTGGTGATTGGGCTTGCAGTAACTGCTCCGGGGAATAGCCCTGAGTAACAAAAATAAGAGAACTTTTTCTGATATCCACATTGCGGGACAAGGTATCCATGATTAAGCTCAAATCTTTCCGTGCCAGATTCTCGCCCAAAAGAAAAACACTAGAATGAGACCAAAGGGTATAGCGGGGTGTTTTTAAATATATTTTTCGGGCAGCATCGCTAAAGGTAGGCCCGGTACTTGAAGTTACAACAAACGAAGGTTCTTCACTAGCGTTTTGCGGAGCCATAGGTTTGGCCAACTGGATACTCATCTTGACTTGGTCACCGGCCAAATCTACACCCAAACCCATGGTTGCTGTAGTTGAATTAATTTCTCTTCCCTGACAACCATTTAATACAGGCAGCAGTATAAGCAAAAGCATAAATAGAAGAACCCTGATCATGACTTAGATTCCTCCCTTGGGCTAGTGTCCTGACGCACCTGGTTTTCCATGCCTTCCATATAAGGGCGCCGGTTCATTTTATACCAAGGCCGGCGTATTATAATATCCGTAATTGCCTGGGTATTCAAAGGTGCGAAAGGAGCCAGATAAGGCATTCCAAAAGAAGAAAGAGAAGCCATATGGATGAGCACCAAAATTAGTAATATAATTATCCCTAGAAAACCAAGTAAAGCAGCAGCTAACAAAAAACCGAAACGAGCCATGCGCATTATGAGGGCAGCATTATAAGAAGGGGAAACAAATGACGCTATACCAGTAAAGGCAACAACTACTACCATTGGGGTAGAAACAAGTCCTGCTTGGACAGATGCATCACCAATTATCAACGCACCTACAATACTTACAGCCGGACCTACTGCCCGGGGGAGACGTAAACCAGCCTCGCGCAACATTTCAAAGGTAAGTTCCATTATAAAGGCTTCAATAAAGGCTGGGAAAGGCACACCCTCGCGCGAGGCAGCAATAGTCAAAAACAAGTCCGTAGGGATCATTTCTTGATGATAAGTTATTACTGCCACATAGAGTGCCGGTAAAATAAGAGAGATTATGAAGGCTAAAAAGCGGCCCATGCGAAAAAGGGAAGCAGGTATATAATGGATGTAATAATCCTCAGGCGCAACCCAATAATGGGGAAAGGATACTGGCAGTATTAGAGCCATGGGGGAACCATCCACCATAATACATATCCTGCCTTCCAACATATGGGCAACCGCCCGATCAGGTTTTTCGGTATGCTCCACCTGGGAAAATATGGTTGACTTTTGGTCCATAATTAGCTCTTGAATATAATTAGTATCCAGTACTGAGTCAATTTTTATTGCCTTTAAACGTCGGCGGATCTCAGCAACCAGCCCTGGGGGAGCAATATTATCTACATAACACAGGACAACATCAGTTTGGGTAACCTCTCCTATTACCATAGCTTCAATTTTAAAATGCGTTGACTTGATGCGGCGCCGCATTAAAGCGGTATTGAAACGTAATGTTTCGACAAAGCCTTCTTTAGGTCCAAATATCACCAGCTCATTTTCCGGAGTCGTAATCGACCTCGAGGACCAGCCGCGGGTAGCAACCGCCAGCCCATCAGTATTACCGTCTATCAGTATTACGCTATCACCGGAACTAATATGTTTAATAATTTCCGCGAAGCTAGTAATACGCTTAATTTCGCTTACGGCTATTATTTGTTGCTCCATAACCTTAAGCCAATCAGCCTGTTCCCCTATGCTGTTAGAGTTTTGCCTCATTTCTAATTCTAATAATAGGGGTTTCATAACGTATTCATCCAGCTGTTGACGCATAACCAGGCCATCAAAATAAAGCACTAATCCCCGCAAGGGAGTTTGATAGTCCATTTTAAATTCCCGCAGTACTGCATCAGAGCAAAGGTTTAGCAGCTCTTGCAGTATAGCTTTATTATCATCAATATGGGGAGAAATAGGTTTATTAATAAGGTCTTCCTGATTATTCTCTGAGTCTTGTTTTTTCCTCTCTAAATACCGCATAACGTCACCTAAATTAATTTGATTCTGCTACAAAAATTCCTGATTGTACTGAAATAAGTGAATAATTGACCAAAGCGCTGAATGGGATAAATTTTGAATTATTGATGAAATACTTCGTATTTCTCTTGTCTAAAGTGTAAGGAACAAGCTCCCTGCTGTTTTGTGCTAAACTTTTAGCATTGAAACCTCTATGCTTAAAAGGCATACCCCAACGGCACCCAGTAACTACTAACAAAATAGTTACAAAAACTCAGTCGTCAGTACAAAAGAAAAAATCAGTGTAAATCTGTGTGCCCGAAGGGCTTGTGTGATCTGCGTCTATAATCAAGTTTCCGTTATTTTTCCCGTTTTACCGGTTTCTAATTCTGATTTCACCGGAGATTTGAACCGGGTTATGATAAACAATAACAGGGGAATTATAAACAGAAAGAAACAATTAAAAAGTGGCAGGATATCTCTATTAATAATTTCAAGCTCTATAATATTAGCACTAAGTGCAATAGAGCCTACTCCAACTATTAAAGCAGTAGGTGCTGGCAGAAAACGGTGATCTGATAGCTTAAATACCGCTTGAATGGTGTAGCAGGCCATAAACCACCAGATAGTAACTACACCGAAGATACCAAGGATCCAAATACCGATAAAGATAATATCAACATTTTGAATAAATTCCCCGAGAGTAATCAGACGTACCATATTAAAAGTAGGAAAAGTGAAAAATTTAGCAGTATTTCCTCCCAAGACTACGCTAATCGCCATAGTTACAAGCATAATTAAAAAAACATAGCTTATTAAAACTGCAAACATAGTTCGGAAATGGTGTTCTGGTTTATTGGCATAATAGCTTAAAGTAAGCACAGGCAGTATATTTAGGACCCCCAAAAAAGAGTAATAAAGGCCTTGAGCAAAACTGGCATAGCTCATATAACCAAATGGCTGTAGGTTATAAAAATCAGGGGAATGCTCCACGGCTAAGGTAATGACCAGAAGAGTGAAAGGATAGCCTATACAAACGATTATTTCCATTACCCGTGCGAAATTATTTAACCCTGATTTTATAGCAGCTAAAGAGAGAATAAGCATTAATCCTACTAATACACTGATGGGGGTACCAGGCAGAACATTAGTTTCAATAAAATCTATGAAAGTCCTCAAGGAGCGGCTGCTTAAGAGTAAAAAGAAGAATATATATAGTATCCCAAGAGCTTTTCCCGCTATAAGACCCAGATGTTCTTCTAGTAAAAGGGGAAAGGGCTGCTGGCTTTTTCTAATGATAAAAAAATATATATAAATTGTTAAAATTCCGGGAATTATGGTTGTTAGTGCTGCCAGCCAGGCATTATTTCCTAGAGATTGAATAAGTAGTTTTGGAACGGTTAAAACTCCCAGAGGCAAGGTCAGGATGATCAGCATGCAATATAGTTGAAAAAGGTTAAGCCTAATTTTATTCATATACCTCACCCTATAAATTAATGTCAACAAAACCCTATTTGAAGGCATAATGGTGAATAACAGACCTAAGATAAATAGGGGTTGAATTAATAATTGAGAATTAAAAATTAAGAATTATTGATTTTTACCGGGAACCATGTTTTTATTCTTGCTCAAATCAGGGAATATATTATAAAAATTATTAAAAAATTCAAAATATTATTGTCATGTTATGGTGCTTGGGACTAGTCCTAATGGGAAATATTAATAGATAAGGAGTTAGAGCGGAAGAGAAGGTTCATAATAACCATGTGATAAAAAAATTTCAAACTTTGATGGTAAAAAGTGAATAAAAGGGTTTTTTGAGTTATATACTATCACTGAGAACAAGACAGCATCTCAGTCTCTAAAAAAGGAGGGATAATTATAAAATGAAAGCAACGGGAATAGTACGGCGAATAGATGACCTGGGAAGAGTTGTTATCCCCAAGGAAATTCGTAGAACATTACGTATTCGCGAGGGAGACCCTCTGGAAATCTTTGTTGACCGGGAAGGGGAAGTTATCTTAAAAAAATATTCCCCCATTGGGGAATTGGGTGATTTTGCCAAAGAATATGCAGATTCATTACATGAAACTATCGGTCATATTTCCATGATAGCAGACCGTGACGTAATTATTGCGGTAGCAGGAGGTAATAAAAGGGAATTTTTGAGTAAAAATATTGGCCCAGTTGTGGAACGTGCATTGGAGGAAAGGACTACCCTGATTATGAATGATCTGCAACCAGATGATGATAGTCTATATATAATCCAGAATGATGATCGGGAATATACCATTAAATCTCAAGTAATTGCTCCGATTATCAGCCAGGGTGATCCTATTGGAGCAGTAATTATTGTCAGTAAAGATGAAAAAGTGAAAATGGGTGATATGGAGGTTAAACTAGCTGAAACCGCTGCTGGATTTCTGGCTAAACAAATGGAACAGTAATTTTGAAATGAATACCAGGCGGTCTTATTATTAAAAATAAGATCGCTTTTTTTATGCCTCTTACAATATGCTATAATATAGCTCACGAACAAAAAGGGGAGGAATTAAATGGCCGGGAAACATTTTCTCCGGGGAGCTTTAGTTTTGAGCATAGCCGGAGCCATTAGTAAACTCCTGGGAGCAATTTACCGCATTCCCCTAGCGCGATTGCTGGGCGGGGAAGGTATGGGTCTTTACCAGATGGCCTATCCTATATATACAACTATTTTGTCTCTGGCAACAGCTGGGGTGCCGGTAGCTATATCGGTACTAGTTTCACGTAAAGAAACCGCTGGTTATACTGGCGATAGCCGTAAAATATTTCGAGTATCATTAATAATTCTATTTATTTTTGGCATTGTTTTGACCCTATTAGTAATGCAATCAGCCCATTTTATTGCTAATAACATTTTGAAGGAGCCGCGTGCCTATTATCCTATATTAGCAGTTGCTCCGGCTATTTTTTTGTCTGGACTCATGTCGGTATTTAGAGGTTATTTTCAAGGGCACCAATCTATGATGCCCACTGCCGTTTCTCAGGTTTTGGAGCAGCTGTTCAGAGTTATTGCCGTTGTGGGTTTAGCATTTCTGCTTTTCCCGAGAGGACTGGAGTATTCGGCTGCTGGTGCTACTTTTGGAGCTGTAGTAGGAGGAATAGTTGGCTTAACTGTACTTATTATTTATTACTTACACCACCGCTCCCAAATAAGAAAAGAAGGACAGATATTAAAGTATTCCGGGACTACCTCGGCTGAATTAGCGCGAGAAATGGTTATTCTGGCTATTCCCGTATCTTTTGGGGCAGTTGTTCTACCGCTGGTACAAATGCTGGACGCGGTGATTGTGCCGGGTCGTTTGATGGCTTTAAACTATACCACCTCTCAGGCTACGGCATTGTATGGTCAATTATCCGGTATGGCAGCTGTACTTATTAGTTTACCAACTATATTTACTATAGCCATCGCAACCAGTCTGGTGCCGGCTGTCTCTGAAGCAACAGCCTTAAATGACCGGCAATTGCTTAATTCCCGCATTAATGAAAGTCTGCGGGCAGGTATGCTAATTTCCTTCCCCTGTGCAGCGGGCTTGTATATACTGGCTTTTCCTATTTGCGATCTGCTTTATGCTACTCCGGAAGCTGGTGTACCTCTGGAACCATTAGCCTTTTCCTGTATTGTTCTGGCTGCTTTTCAGCTGTCCAGTGCTGGGTTGCAGGGAATAGGGCGTCCCGAAATTGCTATGCGCAACCTGGTGATAACGGGTATATTTAAAGTAATTTTCAACTATACCCTAACAAGTGTACCAATGCTAAATATTCAAGGAGCGGCTATAGGGACGGTTACTGCTTTTATAATAGGGTCTCTGCTAAATATTATTTACCTTAAGAGATTAACCGGGATAGTTTATGAAAAAAAACGCCTAATTAAAATAGGCTTGGTAGCTTTTATTATGGCCATAGGGGTAAAATATGCTTACCAGGGTCTAGTGGGGGCAGATATCCATTCCCATATCGCCACCTTATTGGCTATTACTGTTGGTGTAGGATTATACGGCCTACTCCTCTTGCTGTTTAAAGAACTGGATCTTAATATGATAAAAAGGTTAATTAGGAAATAGAGACTGAACAGCACACCATAGGCGGGTACATTACCAAAGGCACTACTGATGCTCCCTGACGGGAGCTAATAAGGTTGCTGATGCTTCCTAACGGGAGCCATTGAGGTTGCTGATGTTCGCTTCGCTCACGATTGAGGTTGTGGTTTTTGAATTAATAATTAAGAAGAATAAGAATTATTGTAGAAATACTCCGTATTCCTTTTCTTTTCAGCACTTTGGAAAAATAATATTTCCTTATTATTCTGCGAGTTCCGCGTTTAATTATTCGGCCTTTTGCATATTTATTACTTTTTGCAATAGAGTCGAAAATTAAAATAACGGGAGGTCTTTTTTTTATGAGTAGTACCGGTAAGGCGATAGATGAACTTATAGAGATAATGGACAGGCTGTTAGGGCCAGAGGGATGTCCCTGGGATAAAGAACAGACACATGAAACATTAATACGGTATTTGATTGAAGAGTGTTATGAGGTTATCGAAGCTATAAACAACCAGGATATGCATAAACTTCGGGAGGAACTGGGAGACTTATTACTGCAGGTTGTCTTTCATGCTAATCTGGCCCAACGTGAAGGTTATTTCGATTTTAGCGATGTTGCAGCGGGAGTAAGCCAAAAAATGATTAACCGTCATCCCCATGTTTTTGGAGATGCGGGAAGACTAAAAACAGGCGACGAAGTAATGGAAGTATGGGAAGGGTACAAACGCGAAGAAGGTAAAAAGAGACTATTAGAAGGAATACCACCATTCCTGCCGGCATTGATGCGAGCAGAAAAAATTCAGGAGAAAGCGGCTCAGGTTGGTTTTGATTGGCCTTCTGTGGATGGAGCTGTGGACAAGTTCCGTGAAGAAGTGGATGAATTCTGTCAAACTGTGGATAAAGAAGGCGAAATTGAGGAATTTGGGGATATACTATTTGCTCTGGTTAACATCGCTCGTTTTAAAAGTATTGAACCGGAGCAGGCTTTGCAAAAAACCAACGATAAATTTACCCGGCGTTTTAATTATATTGAAGATAGGTTAAGCCAAAAAGGCCAAAAGTTTAATGATTTGAGACTGGAAGAGATGGACGCAATATGGGAAGAGGCCAAGTCCAAAGGGCTATAAAGAATTATGCATTATGAATTCTGTAATTTTGCATCTATTACCAAAAGTAATAAATAAGCATTAAATTGGGTTTTTGCAGCTGTTAAAGAAGGATAATCCCAGTAAACAGCGAATAAAGCCTGTTAATAATATAATTCCTTTAAGGAGGGATACAAGGTTGAATAAAACGGAATTAATAGCTCAGGTTGCAATCAAAGCGGGTATTACTAAAAAGGATGCTGAACAGGTAATTAACTCTTTTATAGGAACGGTGCAAGAAGCTCTGGTAAACGGTGACAAAGTTCAGTTAATTGGATTCGGTACATTTGAGGCTCGGGAACGCCAGGCTAGAAAAGGGAGGAACCCCCAGACTGGAGATGTAATAGATATTCCTGCTACTCGAATTCCTGCTTTTAAAGCTGGCAAAGCCTTAAAAGATGTATTAGTTTAAAATGCGTTTAGACAAATTTCTTAAAGTTTCACGTATAGTTAAACGTCGTACGGTAGCGCGAGATTTTGCGGCCAGTGAAAGGGTATTACTTAATGGAAGAGTAGCTAAACCCTCCAGTGAAGTAAAAAAGGGGGATATAATTGTCCTGCAGCGAGGAGATAAAAAGACTACTTATGAAGTGCTGGACATAAAAGAAAATATAAAAGCCGCTGAAGCTTCAAATCTATACCGTATTATTGAATAGCATGGAGCTATCCTAAAGGGATAGCCTCTTCCTTAAATTTCCGATACTTCACCTTTTTCCGTAGCGGAGACTTAAGTCTCCGCTACATTGGAATGCACCTCAAAGCTAAGTGGCAGAATTCACTCCTTTATTTCACTTGTTACCCGATTATTCTTATTTTGTTTTACTTATCTTCGCTATTTCACCTTTCTTCCGAAGCGGAACACTACCTCTCGCAACGGAAACCTAAGTTTCCGCTATATACAGAGGGAGCAAGGGAACCTAAAACGTGCCCTTCCACATTCCATCAAGTTTTTCTTTAATGTCTATTTCCTAGTCATAAATCCTTACTGCAACTGCATATTGATAGTATAAAAAGCTTGGCAGGTCTTAGAAAAAAAAGGAGGCAGGTAAAGTGGCGAACCATTCCTTTACTTTAACAAACCGAGCTAATATGCAGTTGAGTGGTGTTAAAAACGTTAATACCTTTGATGAGGAAGAAATAATTCTCGAAACAGAGCTAGGTTTTTTGTGTATATTAGGGCAAGGTCTTCACATCAGTATGTTAAACCTGGAACAAGGAAAAGTCGCGGTAGAAGGTACTGTTAATAGCGTGGAATACAAACAACAGGGAAGTGATTTTAAAACCAAAGGGAAAAATATTCTTAATCGTCTCTTGAAATAGAGAAGGAATAAAAAGTGGTCTATAGGGTTAGAGCGTCCACCGTAAAAGGAGGGAGGCTTATTTGACCGGGTTGCTGAGCCAGTTGCACGCCTTTTTATTGACCCTGGTATTGGGATTAATAACTGGGGTAATTTTTCATTATTACCAGGGAGTTATCCGCACGGCCCGCATATCACGCTATGTGCTCTATGCCCTGGATTTTTTTCTGTGGATATTTATTATAGTCCTAGTTTTTTTAGTTATGCTTTTTATTAACCAAGGCGAAATGCGAGTATATGTTCTAATAGCCCTAGTTTTGGGAATTCTTCTTTATTATCGGTGTTTAAGTCGCCGCCTGGAAAGAGTAATATCTGCTGCCGCTCAAGTAACTGTAACCATTTGTAGTTGTATTTACGGTTATCTTAAAAAGGCAATTAAATGGACAATAAGCCGACTAGCCCTTCTTAAACCCCGGCCCCCGGAACCGCCTGCAGATGCAGAAGATTAACCTGGAAAGGAAAAAAATATTTTCTCTCCAAAGAAGGATTTGAGCAAAAGATTCACGAAGAATAATTGTACTAAAGTTGTCCACAGAATGTGGAAAAGTTGTGGATAGAGTTGTTGCTTAATGCATATCGAAATTAGAGGAGCAGAAAAACTTAGTTTCAGGGAAAAACAAGTAGTAGTATTAAAAGAAAGTGGCAAAAGTACGGAAGAAATTAGTAAAATTCTCAAAATTAGTGCTAGTACTGTCGCCACTCTTTATAACCGTGCCCGTTCCAAAGGTTATGAAGTAGTTATAATACTGCCTGGGGATGTATTAGGGTTATTTAATGAGGAAGGTGATGACGATGAGTAACAATACCAGGAAGTCTCCTCTCAAACTTATACTAAGCGTGGTATTGATAGTACTTCTGCTAATACCTATAGCACCCCAAGTGAAAAATATCTGGGATTTACATAAGCAGATAGAGAGTCTGGAAAAACAAAAGGCTGAATTAATTGCTACCCAAGAAGAACTAAAACAAGAACTACAACAGGCAAGTTCTATGGCAACAGTAGAAAAGATTGCCCGTGAGCAATTAGGCATGGTGAAGCCAGGTGAAAGCCGCATTATCGAATATTTACCATAATTCCGTTGCAGAAAGTAATAAATGTGCATAAAGTTGAATAATTAGACGCGGAACCTGCGGAGTAACAAGGAAACAAGCACCCGAGGGGCACACGGATGTTCCGCTTCGCTACACAATTAATGCAACGGCTTCAATTTAATTAAAATTAAGAGAAATACGGAGTATTTCATCAATAATTCTTAATTTTAATTCTAAATTATTAATTTAAAACCCATTAACTTTAGGCCTGGTATTCACCATTATGCATTGGAATATGTTTTTTGTAGCAGAATCAATAATTTGATATTAGTATGAACCTGTGCGCCCGAAGGGCTTGTGCCTAATTAAACCCTCATGTCCTAAGGACATAACCACGTATGGATTAATTAACAATAGTTTACAAACTTCGTATTCTTTGAACCGTACTGCTAGTTGTAATGGTCATATAAATTGCTGTTGACTAGTTATCAGGCATTTAATACAATTACTGTAGTATTGATTGAGGGGGACATCATTTTTTATGCCTATTGAACAAAGCAATATTATACCGGGCCAGGTTATCGAAGGCAAAGTTCAGGGAATTACCAAGTTTGGTGCTTTCGTTGAATTGCCAGGTGGAGCGGTGGGATTGGTGCATATTTCTGAGATAGCTGATACCTATGTCAGAGATGTAAAGGACTTTATTAATGAGGGCGACACGGTTAAGGTTAAGGTACTTAACCAAGATGGCAAGAAAATTGGTTTATCTATTAAGCAAGCTGTGACACGGGAAGATAATACTGAAAAGGCACCCCCATCACGTAATCGTAATTTTGATAAGCGTGCAGGAAGCCTTCAGAGCAATAAAATTCAGAATAATGAGCTTAGTCTAGATGATAAAATTGCCAGATTCTTAAAGGAAAGCGATGAACGTATGCAGCCCCTCAAGAATCGTCTAGAGCCAAAAAGACGTAACCGTTTTGTGTAAAGATTACTTAAAAGCACTTCTTTCTCTGAAAGGAAGTGCTTTTTTGTATTATGTATTCACATGCTAACCAACTATCAGGAGGTTAACAGATGAGATATGCAGCTATTGACGCAGGTACTAATTCCTGCCGCTTATTAGTAGCCGATGGAGAAGACAATAGATTAAAACCTGTGTGTCGAAAAAATCAAATAACCCGTCTGGGGGAAAAACTCAACTCCAATAAGTCGCTTAACCAGGCCGCTATGGAACGGACGGTAAACTGTCTTAGAGAATATGCAGCTTTAATTAAACAGCTAAAAGTTAACGCTTATCGAGCTGTAACTACCTGTGCGGTACGAGAAGCTGTTAATAGTGAACAATTTATTTCTATGGTTAGGCAACGGTGTGGTCTAGTTTTAGAAGTTATAAGTGGAGATGAGGAAGCCCACTTAAGCTATCAGGGGGTAAAAACTGGATTGTCCTTTGACCGACTGCCATTAGTAGTTGATCTTGGTGGAGGAAGTTGTGAGTTTAAATTAGAAAAAGAGGGAGGCCAATGTTTATCTTTATCTTTGCCTCTGGGGGCAGTGCGGGCAACGGAAGCCAATATGTCAACTTTAAGGGTAAAAGAGATCTTAGCCCCGATTGCAGAACAGGCAGAATTATTAAAAGACCACCCTTTAGTAATGGTTGGCGGTACTGCTACTACTCTTGTAGCGATAAAGTTTGCTATGGATATATACGACCCGAAAAAAGTACACGGCCAGAAACTAAGATGGGATGAAGTGACCGATCTGTATAATATGCTAAAGCTTATGCCGCTTGATAATCGCCGTCGCCTTCCTGGATTACAACCAGATAGGGCAGATATTATTCCAGCTGGAGCCATGATAATTATGCTTATTATGGAGGTTTTAGGTCATAAAGAAATCGTGGTAAGTGAAAGTGATATTATGGAAGGAATTATTCGTCAATTGGAAAAAACGGCGACTAATGATGAGAATAGTATTCTGCTGTAACAGTTCTAATATGCTTTAAGTTGAATAATATGACGCGGAATACGCGGACTAACAAAGGAACACGCGGCTTCAATTCAAAAATTACGAGAAATACGAAGTATTTCATCAATAGTTAAATTGTTGCAATACTCCGTATTTCTTTTATTTTCAGCACTTTTAAAAAATATTGCATTCCTTAAAATTCCGCTACATTACTAGTGAACGTAGAGAACATCCGTGTGTCCTTTGGGTACGAGTTCCGCGTCAATTTATTCAGCTGTATAGTTATTCATTATTTCTTGCAGTGGAAATCATAAATTAAAATTATATGCTTACTTCTAGAGAATATACCCCTTTTTTGTATTAATTTTATTTATGGAGAAAACCTTATAATGACAAATTTTACCAACAACAGGCGTTATAATTGGTGGACAAGATTCTGAATAGGGGGGATAAGGATGCAGGAAAAACTACTAATTTATCCTTATCAAAGAATTGAAGATACGTCTTTGTCGGGCAGGGGGAACCGGAGGCGTTTTTTTAGGTCTGGTAATATGCTGGACCTGAATCTCCAAACTATCCTGGCCGCAGCGGCCAATCAATTAAATTCCCTGTTGAAGCTGGACCATATCTTACCCGCCTTCTTAATTATTATTATGTCTCGCGCTTTTGTGCTGGGTGAACTCCTACCCTTTGTTTATGCTTGTCTGGCTGCTTTTGGGTATCGAAATCGATCCTCATCGATACTCCTTACAGCATGTGCCATGGGTGGGTTAATTACAGTACTTTCGGGCTTGGACCTAGGGTCTTCATTTCTAACCTTGCTTATATTAATGGGTGTAATTAATCATATTAAAATTCCGGCGGATAAAACCTGGTGGGGGCTTCCGCTGCTAGTTATCGCGGTAATATTTGTTAGCAAAACAGTTTTTATGTTTTTTAGTTCCATATCCTTATATCAGCAAATGGTTATTACTTTTGAAGCACTTATCTCAGGTTTATTAACCTTTGTGTTTTTAGTGGCAACTGATACCATAAAACAAAAAAAGCCTGTCGCTACTTTTTCCTTTGAAGATATTTGCGCTTTTATGATTTTGGGAATAGGAGTAGTTATGGGCCTTACCGATGTAAGTATTGGAGGTTTAAGTGTAGCAGCTATTCTTTGCCGTTTAGGGATACTAACCTCGGCTTTACTTTGGGGTAGTCCCGGTGGAACTATGGTAGGGGTAATGGCTGGTATAATACCGTCAATATCTTCCAACATTTTTGCGCAGAGCTTGGGGATATATGCGATTTCCGGTCTCCTGGCCGGATTATTCAGGAGCTTTGGGCGTTTGGGGGTTATCATTGGTTGTATGCTGGGTACCTTGGCCTTGTCTCTTTTTATTACTGAGACACAAGCTACCATACTGGGAATATGGGAAACGGGAATAGCTAGCTTGTTGTTCTTATTATTGCCGGCATCTCTGAAGGAAAAAGTGCCGGTGCAATCACTAGGGAGTATTACTAGCCTAAGAGGTAAAGAACAGAACTCGGCGGATATGCGTATCAAGGATGCTGCCCGTAACCGTATAGAACACCTGGCCGGGGTATTTGAGGAACTAAGCAGTACTTTTGCTGAGGAGAGTAGTAATCGTCGTAAGGTTGATGATTCAGCTTATCTGACCTATCTCTATGACGAGATATCGGCTATTTACTGTAATAACTGTTCTCGTTATGAAGCATGCTGGGTAAAAAACTGTTATACAACTTCCCAAGAAATACTGGATATTTTTAGCTTGGCTGAGAGCGATAGACAAGCAAGTTATGAAGAATGTCCAGTAAGTTTTCGGCGCCGGTGTATTTACGGAAGGGAAATGTTGGGAACTATCAATCACTTATATGATAAGCTGCGCATAAATAAGTATTGGTCTGATAAACTTATGGAAACTCGAAGTCTTGTATCACGTCAATTAGAGGGTATAAGCAAGATAATGAAGAATCTGGCTCGGGAAATGGATGTTAATACCGTGGTAGACTTTGAACTCCGGGATCGGGTGTTAAAAGAAAGCCGCAAGCGTGGTCTGGAGATCAAAGATTTAACCCCCGTACGCACTGGGGAGCAGCAGTTATATATTAACACCATAATGCCAGCCTGTACGATGGGGTGTGCCTGTGAAGACCAGGTAACGCCAGTAATATCAGGCATTATAGGAGAAAGCATGGAAGTGTGCGAGAAAAAGTGCCCACGTATAACTGGCGTAGGACAATGTGAGTTTACCCTTACGAGGGCTTTTAACTACAAGGTGACTAGTGGTGCTGCCCAAGTAGGAAAAGAAAAAATATGCGGTGATAGTTTTACGGTAGCTACATTAAAGGAAGGCAAAGAACTGGTGGCTTTAAGCGATGGCATGGGAGTAGGTGAAAAAGCCTGTAGTGAAAGCCAAGCAGCTGTAAGCTTGCTGGAAAACTTGCTGAGTACGGGTTTTGACTGGGACACTGCCTTGCAAACTATTAATTCCGTATTAATCTTAAGGTCTACTGCGGAAAGTTTTGCTACCTTGGATATGTTAATGATTGATCTATATAACGCGGAGGTTGACTTTATTAAGGTGGGTAGCGCCCCTTCCTTTATCAAACGAGGTAAACATGTTGAGATTGTAGATTCTAACTCAGCCCCTATCGGTATTCTCGAAAACATGGATATTGTAAGTGAAAAAAGATCATTATATCCGAATGATATACTGGTAATGGTTAGTGATGGAGTTCTGGATACTGCTCGGGATGGTACAGTGGAATTATGGCTGAAAGAGTTTCTAGTTGATGTTGATGAAAAAGACCCGCAGCTATTGGCAGAAATGATAATTAATAAAGCACTGGCATTATGTAATGGCCAACCTCGTGATGACATGACTGTTATTTGTATGAAATTAACTAATAATTTTGAATTTTGATTTATTGATAAAATACTTTATATTTCTCTTAATTTTAACTCCTTAAATTGAATCCGCGGGTTCCGCGCTAATGATTAACCTTACCTTTTGGCGTAAAATCAAGTATTCATTTTCAGTGTCTTCAGTGTCAAGACCTCCGTGTCAAACCTTTAAATAAGGGACGAGGGAAGCAAAAGCGGTTATAGCTTACCTCGTCCTGGCCTTTTAATTTAAGGGAGGGTTTACCTGGGTGGTAATTTTGGGTAGCATTAAGATAGGAGCTATATGAGGTGAATCTTGGTGCTTTCTAAGGTTGAAAAATATATCAAAGAACATCATCTTATTAACCCTGGTGAACTTGTAATTGCTGGTGTTTCCGGAGGGCCGGACTCTATGGCTTTACTGCATATACTAAATAAACTGCAATTACCGCTGGGGTTCAAACTGGTCGTAGCTCATGTTAATCATGGTCTGCGGACAGAGGCAGCAGCCGAGGAGCAGTTTGTGCATGACTACTGTGATAGTCGAGGAATCAAGTTCTATTCCTGCCAGGTTAATGTTCGGGAACGAGCCGAACAGGAAAAAAGGTCCCTGGAGGAAATTGGTCGTGAATGTCGTTACCATTATTTTGCTGACCTGTCTAAGAAACTGGGTGCATCGCGTATCGCTACTGCCCATCATCAGGATGATAATGCCGAAACAGTATTGTTAAACCTAATCCGGGGAAGCGGAATTAAAGGGTTACGGGGAATTAGGCCAATAAATGGAAAAATTATCAGGCCATTATTATCTGTAAATAAAACTGAGATTGAGAATTATATTAGAGAAAATTTTATTCCTTACTGTATTGATCAGAGTAACTTCAGTACCGATTATCTGCGTAATCGCATTCGCCACCAGTTATTGCCTCTTATTATGCAGGAATATAATCCTCGTTTCGTGAAGAGCCTAAACCAGTTAGCTGATATAGCTGCTTGTGAAAATGAAGTAATAGAGCAGGAAATTGGCCGTTTATGGGCAAAACTGATAATAAAGGAGCAAGCCGACGAGATTATTCTAGATGCAGATGCCCTAAGCAAACTGCATCAAGCTTATCAGCAACGAATTATTATGAAAGCATTATTCACCTTACATGGAGAGAGTGGTTGGCAGTCCCAGGATATTTTGCAGATAAAAGGCCTGCTGGCTAAGCCTGGGTCAGCTAAAACTCTGCAGCTAAAAAAAGGATTATATGTTAGAAAAGTATACTGTCAGATAATCTTTGGGTCCAAACCAGTAGATAAACCTGCTTTTAAATACCGGGTACAGGTACCGGGTCAAGTTTTTATTGAAGAAACCGGACAAAGTTACTCCTTTTCCCTGTGCGAGAGTAAAAACTACACTGCTCAGGCGGGTGATATTTATCTGGATTATGACAAAATAAAGGGAGACCTATATTTACGGTCCCGCCAGCCCGGTGATTTATTTGCTCCCCTGGGTATGCATGGACATAAAAAAGTAAAAGATTTCTTTATTGACCTAAAAGTGCCGTTAAGTGAACGTGATCAGATTCCACTATTAGCGACAGAAGATAAAATTTATGCCATTTTAGGTTACCGAATTGCACGCCATGCTGCCGTAGATGCTACTACCAGCAGAATATTACTGGTAAAGAAAACCTATCTTAAAGATTAAGAAAATATTGATATAAATAATGATTTGCAAAAGAAATAAATATGCATTGGTTAAATAATTATACGCGGAGACCGTACCCCAAGGGCACACGGATGTTCACTGCGTTCACAACTAATGTAGCACCTAAGGCACTACTGATGTTCGCTCCGCTCACAATTATGGTTGCGGAAATCGAAGGAAAATAAACATCATCATTTTATAATGAATTTTAAAGAAATAGGGAGTATTTCAACAATAATTCTTAATTCTTAATTTTTAATTTTTAATTCATATTTAATATCAGTGTTATTCATAGTTTTCAGTGTCCTCAGTGTCTATAAAAAAGTTAATATTGCCCGAAGGACCTGCAACCTTAATCGTGAGCGAAGGGAACATCAGCAACCTCAATGGCTCCCGTTAGGGTGCATCAGATGTAGCCGTAGGGTGTAGTGCTTAGGTATGTTATCTGTGTCTATTTCCCAGGTGATTTAATTGAAATAAACATTCGGGTATGCTAAAATATGACGAAATTCTCAATACTCCGAAGGGAAGGAAATATTTGTGGACAGAGCTCTTAGAAACATCGCTATATATGTACTTATAGTATTGTTGGCCTTATTTGCAATACAATTAACCTCAGATCGCGCTGAGAAAGTAAGTGAGCTTACTTATCCGCAATTTCTTAACAAAGTTAAGCAAGGACAGGTAAAGACAGCTAAACTAGAAGCTGATGATAATATTTACAATATAACCGGCCAGCTCACTAATAATACTGCCTATACCGCCACTGCACCCCGGGAAAGTGATATAACCGAGGTGCTTTTAGAAAAAAAAGTTGATTTTAATGTAGTGCCTGTTCCACCTACACCATGGTGGATGTCTCTTGTTACTACCCTTTTTCCCATACTTATATTAATAGCCTTTTTTATTTTTATAATGAACCAGTCGCAGGGCGGTGGCAGTCGTGTCATGCAATTTGGTAAGAGTAAAGCTCGCATGATGACTGGAGAAGAAGCCAAGGTCACTTTTAAAGATGTGGCCGGGGCTGAAGAAGCCAAAGAGGAAATGGAGGAAGTAGTAGAGTTTCTCAAGAATCCAGGTAAATTTGTTAAGATAGGGGCCAAAATACCCAAAGGGGTGCTGCTCTATGGGGCACCGGGTACCGGTAAAACCTTAATGGCGCGGGCTGTTGCTGGTGAGGCGGGAGTCCCTTTCTTTTCCATCAGCGGTTCCGATTTTGTGGAAATGTTTGTTGGTGTTGGTGCCGCCAGGGTTCGTGATCTTTTTGAACAGGCTAAAAAGAACGCTCCTTGTATAGTTTTTATTGATGAAATCGATGCTGTAGGTCGTCAGAGGGGAGCAGGACTGGGCGGCGGACATGACGAAAGAGAGCAGACCCTGAACCAGCTGCTGGTGGAAATGGACGGTTTCAGTACTAATGAGGGCATTATTGTTATGGCCTCAACTAACCGTCCTGATATCCTGGATCCGGCTCTCTTAAGGCCAGGGCGATTTGACCGTCATATTCTGATTGATCGTCCTGATGTCAAGGGTCGGGAGGCTATTCTTAAAGTCCATATAAATGGAAAGCCCGTAGCTGAAGATGTAAATCTGGAAGTATTGGCGAAGCGTACCCCTGGCTTTACCGGGGCTGATTTGGCCAATATGGTTAACGAAGCGGCGCTGTTAACGGCACGGCGTAATAAAGAAACCATAACCATGCAGGAACTGGAAGAGTCTATTGAGAGAGTTATTGCCGGTCCCGAGAAAAAATCCCGGGTTATTTCGGAAAAAGAGAAAAAACTTGTAGCTTATCACGAAGCTGGGCATGCTATAGTAAGTTATTTTCTTCCTCATACAGATAAATTGCATAAAATATCTATTATACCCCGTGGTCGGGCAGGTGGCTATACCCTGCTATTACCGGAAGAAGACCGCAACTATATTACCCGTTCCTATCTGCTGGATGAAATTACTACTCTTTTGGGAGGCCGCGTAGCTGAAGCTTTGGTCCTTAATGATATCAGCACCGGAGCCCAGAATGACCTGGAAAGAGCTAGCAGTATTGTGCGCAAGATGATTACTGAATACGGCATGTCTGAAGAATTAGGGCCACTTACCTTTGGCCATAAAAGCGAGGAGGTTTTCCTGGGGAGAGATATATCCAGGGATCGTAATTATTCTGATGCCATAGCTTATGCTATTGATAAAGAAGCTAGCCATTTAATAGAAAATAGTTACATGAAAGCTGAGGAAATTTTAAAAAACAACTTAGATAAACTGCATCAGGTGGCAGAGCGATTAATGGAACAGGAAACCATAGAAGCTGAGGAATTTGAAAGCATTATGTCAGGAAAAAATAATGATAATAACGAAAATTACAAAGAAGAAATAGAAGAGAAAGTAGAAAAGGAGCAGGATTAATGGAAAAAACTTTTGCTATGATTAAGCCGGATGGAGTCCAAAAAGGTGTGGTAGGTGAAATAATCGGGCGTATTGAGCATAAAGGCTATAAACTTGTAGGCCTTAAGTTTATGCAAATAAGTAAGGAGCTGGCAGAGGAGCAATATGCCGAACATAAAGGCAAGCCCTTTTTTGATGAGCTGGTAGAATACATTACTTCTGGCCCAGTAGTAGCTATGGTTTGGGAAGGTCCTGGGGTTATTGCCGGATTGCGTACACTAATGGGCAAGACTAATCCTGCTGAAGCACTGCCAGGTACTATCCGTGGTGATTTAGCTATTACTACGGCTAAGAATATAATTCATGGTTCTGATTCGCCTGAATCAGCCCAGCGGGAAATCAACTTATTTTTTAATTCTCAGGAAATTATCCGGTATCAGCGCGCTACTGATCGCTGGGCATTTTAATACCCTAATTAGTATCATTAGGGGGCGGTTATTGTTGATGGAAATAGCCTAAAATACCGCCCCCTATTCTCTTTCCAGGCTTAGTTTTTGTTGGCTTTTATGGAGGATTTTTATTACCATTGTTTAATATAATAAATACTACAAAAGCCTTAATATTGTTAATATAAAAACATAGAGGTGAATTGTATTGAAAAGGGTAGAATTGATTATTAGGGATACAGATTACCAGAAATATATGAAATACAACATGGAAGAGGAATTAGAACCCAAATTATGTCTGCATGATTTTAAGCATCACCTGGATGTTGCCAGGATTGCATATATTCTAGTTTTGGAACATAATGACCTGAATTATTTTATCAAAGAGAGCAATTTAAGCGGCAAACTGGCTGCCAAAGAGGTAATATATGCAGCGGGATTACTGCATGATATAGGCAAATGGAAAGAATACCGCGAAGGAATTGATCATGCTTCTTACGGTGCCCGTTTGGCAAAAGATATTCTGGAGCGGGCATTTTTTAATCCCAATGAGGTAACAATATTATGCAAAGCTATTTTTGAGCACCGTAATATCAGTACAGACATGAGCTTTCTAGGCGAAAGATTGCATCGTGCTGACAATCTTTCCCGTATCTGCAGCGAATGTCCAGAACTGGCACAATGCCCTCGGGCTAAATATAAAGAAATAAATGTAAGCGGTTTTGAGTATTAACCATACCTATAAAACATAACCCATGGAAACAGTGGTAAGTGCGTTTTATGTCCACTATAAATTATTTTTTGAACCAGTATAAATTATAAGAGTCATCGTCTAGTCAGTTACAGGAGGAAATTTATTGGCGGGAAACCATGTTGTCTTACTGCGTAATCAAGAGGAGGCTAGGAGGGCTTTAGAAGATATTGGAGTAGATCCGGGAGCTTATCCCTACCTCTTGCCTAAAGCTGAGTTTTATTGTCTAAAGTTAAAAAACATTCCTTCCCGAGCAGCTACTATAATCAAACAGGAAATGCTCTCTAAAGGGGGCGAGGCAGCTGTATCACGGCAGGCCATTTCTGGGGAAGGTACGAGCGATGTCTTATTAATGGGCACATTAAAACAATATCGCCTGCTTATACCCAAACTTAAAGTTCAGCCTTTTGGCTTAAAAAAGATTGCTGCAGATATAGAAAAGATATTAAGCTCTATGAAAAGAACAGAGCAGATTATAGACTTGCCTCATGGGAAGCAGTTGAAATTGGGAGACCGCACTCTGATAATGGGGATTTTAAATGTTACTCCTGATTCCTTTGCGGATGGAGGAAAGTATCTGGACCCATACCGAGCCGTAGAACGGGCCCGGGAGATAGTGTCTCAGGGTGCGGATATAATTGACATTGGAGGTGTTTCTTCGCGGCCAGACAGTATAATGGCTTCAGAAGAGGAAGAGCTTAAGCGATTACTACCGGTAGTTGATAAGCTTGCCCAGGAAAATATAATTATTTCTATAGATACCTTCCGGAGTAGGGTAGCTCAAGCCTGTCTGGAAAGGGGAGCCCATATAATAAATGATATTGGCAGTTTGCAGTTGGATAATAGGCTGTTGCCAGTGCTGGTAAAAAACCAAACTCCGGTTATTCTGATGCATAACCGCATGCATTTGCGAAAAGAGCAGCCCTATCAGGATTTTATAGCCGATGCTATAGGCGAGTTGGAAGATGCCATAAGAAATGCAACTAGTGCAGGACTAGCAGAAGATAAAATAATTATCGACCCGGGGATAGGTTTTGTTAATTCTGTTGCTCGTGATAGGCTAATCTTAAAACAGTTATACGCTTTTCGTAGCCTGGGCAAACCGATTTTGCTAGGGGCCTCACGTAAACGCTTTATCGGAGAGACCTTGGGACTGGAAGTAGAAGAGCGGCTGGAGGGTAGTCTGGCTGCGGTAGCTATAGGGATAATGAATGGTGCCGATATCGTAAGGGTACATGATGTAATTGCCAGTAAGCGTGTGGCTACCATGGTTGATGCGGTGATAAGAGAAAATGGATAGCATAATTGCCAAAGGGTTAACCTTTACTGCCTGCCATGGAGTTTTACCCCAAGAGAAAACCTGTGCCCAGCAATTTGTAGTGGACCTTATATTATATCTGGACTTAAAAGCGGCAGGATTACATGATGATCTCAAGTATAGTGTAGACTACAGTGAGGTTTATGAGGTAGTCAAAAATATAGTTGAAGGACCAACATGCAATCTATTGGAAGCCCTGGCGGAAAAAATTGCTCAGACCCTGCTAAAAAAATTCCCTATAGCCGAAGTAGAAATTACGCTTTATAAACCGCAAGCTCCGGTAAAAGGAAAATTCGATTATTTTGCGGTAAAAATAAGACGAAGTAAGGATAAATAACCACTGAAAAGTAATAAATATGCATATAATCAATAATTCAAAATTAAGAATTCAAAATTTAAAATTAACAGTGCTATTCTTTGACAAATTACTATTACCATAATTAGGGTTATGCGGTAATAAATATTTTTTTGAATATAAAAGTTCTTGCTCACTAAAAATCTATATGCTATTTTAAGGGTAATTATATTTATGGATATAATAGCCTACATAGGACTTGGTTCCAATATTGGGGATAAGATAGGGCAGCTTGAAAAGGCCCGGAACATAATAAATCAATGCTCTAACATTAAAATAACTCGGGCTTCGTCCCTTTATCTTACTTCACCCTGGGGGAACACCGAACAGGATGATTTCGTTAACCAGGTAATTGAAGTGAAGACTAATCTAACCGCGCAGCAATTACTGCATCGGTTACAAGAAATTGAAATAAAAATGGGCCGCCAGCGCAGTGTAAAGTGGGGCCCCCGAATTATAGATTTAGATATCCTTTTATATGGAGATGAAGTAATTAATACGCAGGAATTAGTAATACCTCATCCCCATATGCGTCAACGGTTGTTTGTCCTAATTCCACTGCAGGAAATAAATAAGGATTTAGTATTTCCGGATAGTGGGGTTAAAGTTGAGGAGGTGCTGATTAGCGTTTTAGACCGAGAAGGAAACCGAGGGATAACAATAATTTAATACGTTCTCCCGCCGATAACTACGGTTATTGGAATAATGCTTGGCCGGTATCTCTAGGGGAACAGGACTAAGCTATCACACCAGGTGATGGTTAACTCGCAAACCAAAGGGGGTTTGGACATGTCTAAAAGAATAGGCATCATCGGTGCGGGGGTTGTAGGAACGGCAGTTGGGGTGGTACTCAATGAAAAAGGCTTTGAGATTACGAGTGTGTATGATAAAAAATTCGAATCTACAAAAGAACTAGTGGAACGGATTGGATGTACCGCTTATAAATCACCTCAAGAAGTTTCTCGCTCGGCTGATATATTATTCATAACTACCTCCGACTCGGCTATCGAGGAAGTTGTCGATAGTCTGGCAGACTATAGAGCTTTTCATATGGGACAGGTAATAGTCCATATGAGTGGGGCCCACTCCTCGGAAATTTTGGATCGGGCTAAGGATTTTGGTGCCTATGTTTTGTCCGTTCACCCACTACAGTCTTTTGCTAATGTTGAACGGGCTATTGAAAACTTACATGGCTCAATTTTCAGTATTGAAGGTGACCGGGAAGCCTATGACAAGGCGGTTTGCATCGTAGAAACCCTGGGTGGGGAATATTTCTTTATTGATAGGAAGGCTAAGCCTTTATACCATGCTGGGGCCTGCGTTGTATCCAACTATCTGGTCACCCTTATTGATTTTGGGGTTAAATTGCTTGAGGCTACTGGTATTCCCCGGCAAATGGCGTTTAGAGCCTTGTTGCCACTCATAAATGGTACTATTAATAATGTTGAAAATATAGGCATTCCCGAGGCTTTAACCGGACCTATTGCTCGGGGTGATATAAGCACGGTATTAAAACACCTGGATTGCATGCAGGAGATGGCTCCAGATCTTCTGCAGCTATATTGTTTACTAGGCTTTTATACTGCTCAAGTGGCCTTAGACAAAGAAAGCATAGACTTTAGTTGCAAGGAAGAATTCCAGCAGGTATTTAGCAAGCAATTTAAGCAGATACTTGCTAATGATTCGATTTAGTCGGGCATTTAAGGAGGTTAGGTTATGGCCAGAGTTACCACAGCTACTATAAAAGAAAAGAAAGCAAAAAAAATCAAAATTACCATGCTTACATCTTATGATTATTCAATGGCCAGTATAGTTGATCAAGCTGGTATAGATATGATACTAGTAGGGGATTCATTAGGAAATGTTGTATTGGGATATGAAAATACCCTGGCGGTTACTATGGATGATATGGTACACCATACCAAAGCAGTAGTAAGGGGAACTAAAAACGCTATGGTAATAGCGGATATGCCATTTCTGTCTTGTCATACATCACCTTACGAAGCGATTAAGAATGCGGGGCGTTTAATTCAAGAAGGCGGAGCCCAGGCGGTTAAGATAGAAGGCGGTGTGGAAAGATTAGATAATATTAAAGCCGTTCTGGATGCGCAGATTCCGGTAATGGGTCATATTGGTTTAACTCCCCAATCGGTTAATCAGTTTGGTGGGTATAAAGTACAAGGTAAAGATTTGGAAACAGCCCGTAAGCTAATCAAAGATGCCCAGGAACTTGATAAGGCCGGTGTATTTGCTATAACCATGGAATGTGTTCCTGCAATCTTGGCCCAAAGGATTACAGAAGAGGTTTCTGTACCTACTATTGGTATAGGTGCCGGTCCTCACTGTGACGGGCAAGTACTGGTTGTCAATGATATGCTGGGTATGTTCTCCGGACATGTAGCTAAGTTTGTTAAGAAATACGCTGACCTGCAGCCGATTATTATCGAAGCACTAAGGACATATAAACAAGAAGTGCAAGATGGAAGTTTTCCTGGGCCAGAACATTGCTATACTATGGCTGATGATGTATTGGATAAATTGTATTAATTTTATGCGGAAGGCAGATGCTCAATCTGCCTTCCGATAATCAAGCTTGTAAATAATGGGGGACATTATGCATATTTTTAATACAGTAAGTGAAATGCAACAATGGTCACTTAAAGAACGCAAGGCAGGCAAGTGCATAGGATTGGTGCCTACTATGGGTTACCTTCATGATGGGCACATGTCCTTAGTAGAGAATGCCTTTAAGCATTGCGATGATGTTATAGTAAGTATATTTGTAAATCCCATACAATTCTGTCAAGGAGAAGATTTTGAGGATTATCCCCGTGATCTTAATAGAGACTGCATGTTACTTGAAGAA
>ENA-OWOZ01000578-OWOZ01000578.1-bioreactor-metagenome-genome-assembly--contig:-NODE-578-length-44190-cov-82.678485_pt1 | contig 44190 bp, 43 predicted proteins | sample MGYA00238140_ERZ651804 | MGnify/ENA primary metagenome ERZ651804 (study PRJEB26910, sample SAMN07631232) | bioreactor metagenome | isolation source: Switchgrass digestor | place: USA: Dartmouth...
TTCTTGTATTTTTTTATTGCCCAAATCTATTGATTTTTCAATGTTCAGTGCACATTATTCACGTGCGAAAGTTGATTAATTTATATAATTTTTTACTTAAAGAAATATTATTTTATAAAATTTGCATAGATTAAAATAAATATAGTATGATTTTGTTCTATGTACTGGAATTATTAGTATAATTTAATAAAAGCACTGAAAGAAAAATAATTACAAGTGAAAAATATTTATAGCCTGTGACTCAAAAACTATCTTATATTTAGAATTTAAATATACCGATTATTAAAAAAATGATAAAGAAATATAAAAGAACGGATAAATAATGCAATGACTACTGAAAGAGCATTATGGCTTGCTTCTATTGCTGCTATTTTAATAAAAAATTTTGGAATGCAAGGCGCAAAATTCGTTAATACAATATTCATATCAACTGTGCGATATCGTAATTATTTTATGCAGTAATTTGACATAATCCGTTATAACAGTTATGTTTGATTTTATTAAAAAATTAAGTTATATTATTGTATGTAAAAAAATAGTGATTAAAATGAATATTTTTGTGATAAAGGAGATAGGAAATGATAATAAAACCGAAAACCAGGGGATTTATTTGTACTACGGCACATCCGGAAGGATGCAGGCAAAATGTTAAGGAACAGATAAATTATATTAAAAGTAAAGAACCGATAAAGGGTCCTAAAAAAGTTCTGGTGATTGGATCATCAACGGGATATGGATTGGCTTCAAGAATAACTGCAGCTTTCGGTTGCGGTGCCGATACAATAGGCGTATTTTTTGAAAAGCCCGCAGAAGAAAAACGCACAGCTACAGCAGGCTGGTATAACATGGCAGCTTTTGAGGAAGAAGCTAAAAAAGCCGGATTATACTCAAAAAGTATAAATGGAGATGCTTTTTCCGATGAAATCAAAGAAAAAACCATAGAGCTTATAAAGAAGGACTGGGGAAAGGTTGACCTCATAATTTACAGTCTTGCCGCACCCAGGAGAACTCATCCGAAAACCGGAGAAGTATTTAATTCGGTTATAAAACCTATAGGACAGCCTTACACAAATAAGACGGTTAATTTTCATAACGGAGAAGTATCGGAAATAACGGTGGATCCGGCTACAGAAGATGAAATCAGGCAGACCGTTGCGGTAATGGGAGGCGAAGACTGGGAAATGTGGATTGAGGCTCTTAAAACTGCCGGGGTGCTTGCTGAAGGAGCTATCACAGTTGCATTTTCATACATAGGGCCCGAATTGACTCATGCTGTATATAAAAACGGTACAATAGGAAAAGCAAAAGAGCATTTGGAAGCTTCATCAAAGAATATTACAAAACTACTTAAAGATATAGGCGGAAAAGCTTATATATCGGTCAATAAAGCTTTGGTGACACAGTCCAGTTCGGCAATACCGGTGGTTCCTCTCTATATTTCACTCCTTTTTAAGATAATGAAGGAGAAGGGAATTCATGAAGGATGCATTGAGCAATTATACAGGCTTTTTGCTGAGAGGTTGTATGCCGATACTCTATTATTGGATGAAGAGGGCAGAATACGTCTGGATGATTTCGAGATGAGAGAAGATGTTCAAAATGAGGTTGCAAGACTATGGAGTACGGTAAATACGGAAAATATTGAGGAAACCACAGATATAAAGGGATATAGGGAAGACTTCTTCAAACTCTTTGGTTTTGGACTTCCCGGTATTAATTACGATGAGGAATGTAATGAAAAGGTAGATATTCCAAGCCTTATTTAGGTATTTCTAATCCCCTGTTCTTTAAAGTCAAAGAGAACAGGGGATATTACTTTCTTTATATCCTGTAATCTTATTGTATGTAAAAATTGCCCGTTACAGTTTGTTGATGTACTAATGATTTTCATTCAAAGTGTATGTGTAGTAAAAAATTTCAATATCTGGTTTGAATTTAATCCCGATGTTATAATATGACTATAACAATTAGGAGGTAGATGAATGGAATTTCTGATGATTCTCATATTTCTCATTTTAATTTCGGTTCTTTTATATTTATCCCTGGTTCGAACGCAGTATTACGAAAAAAGTATATATGAAAAAATAGAAGCATAAGGCGGAAAAGTGATAAGTATTGAATGAAGAAACTTTTTACAGGTATCGGGCGGTTCCATGTGGTTGGAAAGAAAAGAGTTGTATATAGAATTGTATATGAAGAATATGGTGTTGAAAAGAAGGGTGGGTGAGATTTGGTGGCATTATGGGTCCTGAGTGGAGATTGGACGAATAATTGAAATTAATAAACTTTTAATTTGGAGGCCTTATTATGAGATTAAATTTGTTTTTAGCTTTTATTGTAAGTACATTTTTATGCAGTAAGGTTGTGGATTATGCATCATTATTTACGCCGCAAAAAGTTTATTGGATATATATAATCCCTGCTGTTTTTTTGCTTTTGGCTATTTTGTACAAGAAAGTTGCCTTTCTGAAACATAAAGTGTCAAAGATATTTCTTACAGTGTTTACATTAATACCCTATTTGTTATTTTGCTTTTTATAGTATTATGCATTATTAATTACCCACCGGAAGGCTCATTTGAACCGAAGCTTAAACTTGAAGCTGTAACAGAGCAAGAGTCAGATGCAGGAAAGAATATGGATAATTTGCTAAAAGAGTTTAATAGTAAGATTAATGCAAAAGATCAAGAGCTAATCAGTAAATTTGAAGTTAGTGATTCCAATAAGTCAGAAATAATTGAATTGCTTAACAAAACCGATTCTGACAGAAAAGAAATTTTTGAGTTTATTAGCAAAAATAGTATTGCAATTTACCATACTTATGACACTGCAGGTCAATACAACTTATTATCTGAACAGGATAATTATGAATCAAGCTTATCGACACTGGTATCAGTTTTTAAATTGGAATTGCTTGAGATAGAAATATTAAAAGCAGATAATAAATATGATGAAGCGGTTGATAAATATATTTTATTATGGAACAAATTAGCTGATGCCTATAAAATGAAGAATGCCTATATGATTGACACTCTATGTTTTATTGGAATTTTAAAAAATTTAGGTGATTACTATTATAATAACCAGGATATTTTTGTATCTTATGACCTGGCAGGAGTTGCGAAACTAAAAGACGATATTATGGTTAATATAGATAGAACTTATGAGTCAGCATTTGCAAACGAATATAATATATTTAAAACAAAGCTTGAAAGTTCCAGGGATATATGGCCTTTAATGGATAAAAACAAACTTTTGAGAAAAATGGATAAGCTCTATTATTCAATTACGGAATATGAGAAAAATCCATTGGGTAATTATCCTATTGAAGAACCGATAGACTTAAGATCAGTAAGAATATCGGACTTTTTTAAAGGTTATACCGAAGAAGTCATATATACAATTAGTGCAGAAATGTTTTCCGGATTGTCTTCAAATATCATAGGGAAAAAAAATGAACTTTCTGTATACTTTTATGCAATGGATAAAAAAAATTATCAAGATGTTCCAAAAGATTATTTTACAGGTGAAAAATTTGAGGTTACCGATTACCCTGACCGTTTTGAAATCAATGTACATACCAATATTAAGCTTGAATCTCCTAAAAAGTATGTAATAATCAAATAGGTATTAAATTAAAATATCAAAAAAGAATAATTACAAAAAGGGATAAAATAGCTGAATAAATATTTTATCATGCAGATAAGAAGGCTAAACATAAACGACAACCACGGGCTATGCTCGTGGTTGTAAATGTGATAATTTTAAAATAAATTTATTTAATTGAAAACTGCATTATTGCAAATGCAATTAACAAGAGAGGTTATCAAAAATGGATGATTAAAGTTTAGCATAAAATAAGCCATTTTTCAAACGCCACATTTTGACTGTTTTACATATCTTTTATAAAGTCTTGGAACAAAATCTTTACAAAATTTTTTCATAAAAATAAAAAAACATATTGAAATTTGGTTTAAAATGGTATATTATATTTATAAGCAATGGAAAAAATATCTAATTAGATTAAAATAATACAGTTTATGTATAATATAGTTCTAAAATGTTTATATACCAAAATAATTTAATAATTCTTATTCTATACATTATTATCTCAATACTATTGGTGAAAAATATTTGAATTCTTGGTTAAAATATTTATAAAATTGTGTACATTGCATCATTGGAAGCAAACTACTCAATTTGAGTAATAGGTTAAATATACTTTGTTTTTGATACTTAAAACCTTATTTTAAGTCTTATTTGTTCCTAAAAAATTTCATCATATCACAAATAATATATTTACTCATTATGCTTATTTATTGTTTAGAGTTTTTTAAAAATTATATAAGTCAATTAAATTGACCTAAGCATAATCAATTCTCATTTCTAAAATAGTTTGCCCGTAATACAAGGGAGGGGTAAATTTGAGAACATGGAAGAAGTCTCTTTATACCTATGTAGTTGAATTCAGTGAAGAAATAATTTTATATAATAGCTTTATGGGTGCAATCGCACGAATACCTAAGGATAAAGCGGAAAAGGTAAAGAATTTTTTAAACTTCGGTATTGATGATAATGATTTGGAAGATTCCCTTGCGTTGGAATTATGTATGCAAGGTTTTATGGTTAAAGCCGATATTGAAGAGGAGAAGTATGTCAGAACAATATTGGAAAAAGAACAGGAAAGTACTTTAGGGCTTACCATTATGCCCCATGAAGGCTGCAATTTCAGATGTATATACTGTTATGAGAATTTTGAAAACGGACTTATAAAACCAAGAGTAATGAAAGGATTAAAGTTGTTTGTTAAAAAGAAAGTTGAGAGAGGAAATTTTTCAAGAGTTACTTGTTCATGGTTCGGTGGAGAGCCGCTTTTGGCCTATGACGAAATTTTGGAGTTATCTGATGCCTTTATGGAATATTGTAGTGAAAACAATGTCGAATATATAAGTTCAATGACCACCAATGGCTATTTATTAGCTCCTGAACGGGTAGAGAAATTGATTGAACGTAAAGTGCTGTATTACCAGATTACTCTCGATGGACCTGAAAAGGTACATAACAGGAGCAGAAAGTTGATTGGAGGAAAGGGTACATACAGCACGATAATGCAAAACTTAAAATTGCTAAAGGAATTTGACAACCGGGAACTTACTGTCAAGATAAGGGTAAATTTTTTCCCCAATTCATTGAAAGAATTGGAGGATTGGATAAAATACGAAATAGCTCCGGTTTTCTCAATGGACAAGAGGTTTATGTTATCCTTCCATCCTGTTAGAAAATGGTGCGGATGCAATATAAATGACAATGAAAATTTTGATGAACGTGCTTCTTTATCTGAATTTATTACATACTTATACAGAGTTTGTATAAAAATGGGGTTATCAATTCAAGATGTGCGCAATTCTTTAGATCCTCACGGAAATGTATGTTATGCGAGCAAAATCAATTCAATAGTAATAGGTGCAGACGGTATGCTATATAAATGTACTGTTGCTTTTGATAATCCGGTTAATAATATTGGAGTGATTAATCATGACGGAACATTGAATCTCAATCGTGTAAAACTGGATATGTGGACAAGGGATTATGTCGATAGAGTGGAAAAATGTTCAAAATGTTCTTTCTATCCATCCTGTCAATCCAAAAAGTGTCCGCTATTATCAATCAATTTCGGGAAACCTTCATGTCCCATGATTTTTGACAATATAGATAAGTTTATCGTATCAGCGGTATATTCCTAAAAGAGCTTTACTTGTTTCTTACAAGTGGCATATTAAATTATTATTCCGCCTGTATAATTTTAAGGAGATGATATTTATGTTGGTTAATTTTGATGAATTAAAAAATGCCGATTTCCCGACAAGCAAAGGTGCGATAACCCTGTGGAACACAAGACTGGAGGCTCTAAAAAAAGCTGAAAATATGACAGATTTGATTCTTCACTTAGGAACGCCCGTTGAATGGAGTGACAATTGTGAGGGCAATATTTAATGTGAGTGTCAAAAAAAGCACTTAACCAAATAATATCAGATCCTGGAAGTTAAAATTATTGTTTGATTTATTTTGTCTTTAAGTCCCCCTTATTGTTAAATGAAAAATACAGGCGGAAATTTCTATTTTTATTTTAATGTCAACAGTATTAATACAATTGGTCTGAAAATAAATTTATCATTTATTAAATTTGTAACAAGAGAACTTGTATATGAATAATATGCTAATGTAAATAATCTAAAAGGAAAGGATTGGTTTATTGATGTTTGGTAAAGGCGGTATATTTGATAATGATGAAATTTTATGGTTTATTATTTTGTTCCTGTTATTGTTCTTCTGTAGACCTTACGGCCCGGTAGCAGGCGTTGCTGAATGCTAAGATTATAAATAAACGATATTTTTTGTCGTGAAATATCCGATTTGCATATAGTTATTTGATTTATTTTCTGATTACTTATTTGCGTTTCAGTAAGGATTTTTCACGACTATTAAAATGCTTCAGAAGTGCACTAAGTAATAAAAGTTAATAATCGAGGTAAAGGTTAATAATCGAGGAGAGAATTCCTCGATTATTTTTTGTAAAATAATAGCAGAAAATTTTTGTTGCTTTCTAATATATCAAATATTATGAAATTTAGACAATTCGCAACAATATATGATATAATTGTTAATACAAAATAAATGAAAAGTTTTACATTTTTATAGACCGGAATTGTTAAATGATGTTATAATAAAAAGGTGAGAATTTTTTGAGAGGAGTAGTTTGCATATGAAAAAATTTGTTATAGGTTTCATTTTAGGTAGTCTTATCACAGGAACAGTAGGGGCAGCTGCTCAATACATTTTAACGCCAATAACTTATGATATCACAGTTAATGGTAAAAGTTTGAAGGATGAGCAGTACCCAATGCTGAACTTAAACGGGACAACCTATTTGAGCCTTAGAAAAACATGTGAAGCGGTAGGGGCAACACTTTACTGGAATGAAGCAACAAAAACTGCTGAACTGACAACAAATAATAATACTTCAAGCGTTGAGGTAACTTCGAGCGGAAGTGTTATAATGAAATCCGAACTCTTTACATTACGTGAAGAGCCTATAATGTATGTAATACACGATAATGAATATTATATAGAGATTTCCGCTTTTGCACAATACTTATCAGCTGATGCTAATAACGTGTACATAAAAATACCCGGTAAAGCAGATTTGACATTACCTAAACAAGAAGGAAGCGACAAGTTAAAGACAGGTAAAACTGTAATTGAATACTTGAACTTTACTTATGTAAGATTAGCTGATTTGAACTTAACAACAGAATTAAAAGATAATGTTTTGTGGTTAAAATAAGCCCCTATGAGATCAAAATTGATGTTGATAAAAACCGGTCTACTTAATGGTAAACCGGTTTTTATTGTATATTGATTTGATCTTAGATTAATTTCAATTTAAAATATAAAAGTTAACAGGTGTTTTTTGTTTGTGCAAAATAATTGCTCCGGCATAGAAATGTCTTGTTAATATAAAGGAGGACAACAGTGGCTGATAAATTGTGGATATGGATAGTGCCTTTGATATTTTCGTTTATTTATTGGGGTTTATCATTATTTAAAGGTATATTGTATGATAAATTTATATTTAAATTCATAAGATATGAGAAAAAAATATTTAGACGACTATATTATCTTTTTTCACTAACCTGGTCATTCATTTTTTTGTATGGATTTAGAAATGAAATATTAAATTTAAATTTAGCCGGCCCAAATATGGGCAATCATTGGAATTTTATTTGTGTGTCTTTAATAATATTGATTTTTATTGTAGTATGGGATTTCTTATTTATATCTTGTAAAGGGATTAATGCCATAATATATAAAGATGTTAAAATATCAGCTGAAGAAGCTGAAGACATAAAAATCACCGAGATAATTGAAGATAAAAACTTTAAAACCTTAGATAATATATTGAATGCTCAAGACTTGTTAGTGCGTGAAATGGAAGAGTATGTTGATTATTATATAGAAAATGATTTCGATGAAAATACTATGTATAAAGATTTGGTTAAAAAGTATGAAAAAACCAGGAAGAATATAAAAATTTCTATGTACAAGGCAGATATGGAAGGATATAAAGAAATGCAAAAGGATTTAAAAATGGATGATGCTAAATTATCAAGCATATTATATTCTTTACAGTATAATAGAGTTTGTTTTCCTGAAGATTCGGATAAAGATATTATATATGCAATTATTTCAACTTGTGGTAACGGTGATTATATATTTGTATTGGAATCTGATTTTTTATACAAAAATGAATTTGCTGTTATACAAAACATAATACATATTTTTGATTTGTGTTATGAATTGGAATATAGACGCGCAAATGATTTGTGGGATGTATAATATTTGAAGTTACCACTTGTTTCTGGTATAATTAAATTGAGTGGAAGGGTGATAATTATGTCTAGTGTAAGAGAAAGCAATTTCCAACGTATTGGTAGAAAAATAGCCCAAAAAAGAATTGAAAAAAAATCGGATGCTTGTAAAAATCCATTTAACACATTTTCAAATGATATAAAAATGAATCACGATAAAAAGGCTGAAAAAGGAAAAAAAATATTATATGATAAAATATTAAGCAGAGTTTAACTATATTTCTGACGATTGCTATAACTAAGGCACAGGTTTTAACCTGTGTTTTTTTGCGTTAAGTTTTGAGAAAGTAGTCTGCACTTATCGGTGAAAACCATGTATTGCAAATAGTATTCAATTATAATTAATTATGAGTAAAAAAATTCACTGCTGTTATAAATAATTTTTAATTTTTATATTTACAAATACAAATGATTGTGCTATAATATATATTCGTTATCGGGGTGTAGCTCAGGTTGGCTAGAGTGCTTGCTTGGGGTGCAAGAGGTCGCTGGTTCAAGTCCAGTCACTCCGACCAAAGCAAAAAGCGAGTTGTGAAAATTCAACTCGCTTTTTGCTTTATATTTTGTACATGAATTGTACCTGAATTCCAAACGGATTTTTCAAAAATAAATACTGCCTAATAATTTGCTGTTCTGTTGAAATTCACTGATACCACTAATAATAGATTCTTTTCTTTCTGTTTTACATTTTTCCATTACCCATACATTAAAATTTGATTTTTTTATATATTATAGTTTTCATGCTATTAACACGTGATTTGGTATGTTCTTTGCTCGGAAAAAAAAAAATTTTTACAGTATAAATCATTAATTTAATGAATAAAACATATAATGATTGTTGATAATTAATAATGAGCAATTTTATTACTATTTATATAATTAAAGCAAATTTAAGGGAGGAAATAATATGCTAAGTAATGAGGCAACACCAATAAGTGAGCCTCCAACGTTAAAAATTCAAAGAAAAAGCAAAAAGACGCTGATTTTGGTATTATATATAATATTTGTTGTGCTTGTGTCTTTAGCAGTCAATAATTATTTTATATATAAATGGTTTAAAGACACTAAAGCGAAATATGAAGATACATTTTTAAGAATTCAGGCTGTTGAAGAAGAAAACAGCAGATTAATATCCGAGAAAAATACAATAACCTATGAATATAACATGCTGAAAGATCAAATAAAGCAAATTGCCGAGCAAAATGAGCAAATGACAGCTTTGTTGGAGGAAATTAGGAATAAAAATCTTGAGCTGACAGAAAAGAATAGACAACTTGAGGAGCAGAACAAGGAACTGGTACAAGACAATATTGAGCTTCAAAATACATTGAAAAAGGCAGCTTCGGTAGGAATAAAACCCCAAAGTTATACTGAATTTGAGGGATTAAGAACACGGGGTTCCATAGAGCGCGGTCAATATCTCGGCAAATTTTTGGGAACTGCATATACTCCATCAGCTTCGGAATGCGGCAACAATTTGGGAATTACAAACTCAGGAAAACCGATAATTCCGGGAATATCTATTGCAGTGGATAAAAATTACTGGCCTTTCGGTACAATATTCTATATAAAAGGACTGGGATATGCAGTAGCAATGGACACCGGCAGTGCAATTAAAGGAAGAAACAGATTTGATTTTGCAGTGTTTGATAAGAATTTTGCAAAACAACTGGGATCATCTTATTGGGATGTTTATCTTGTAAAAATGGGTAACGGAAAGGTTGAAGACATATCTCTTTAGATACATGTATAACATGCTATTCTAAACGTATCCGCAAAGTACTTTGTACTCATTTTACAATTACTCTTACTATCCTTTGCAGCTATTAATCGGTTGTAAAATTCAGCATACATTATATATTTTTACTGAAAAGTTTACTCATTAAGGGCATATTTAAGATACAATAAACAAGGGAAAAGGTTTGTATTAAAAAACTTTTCCCTTGTTTTGATGTCTTCTTACCATAAAATATTTGATTTATTTTTTTATTTGAAGTAAAATTAAAGAAAAAATTCAGAAATGAAATTATTATTAATATCACGTTTATTACTGATTTTAAGTCCATATCGATTTGTTGTACATATTTTGTTGCGGGTGGTCATTAATGATTATTACTTCTTTTGAAAAGAGTAGCAAAAATAAGGATATGATTTCGGTGTTCATAGACAATCAATATGCTTTTTCACTCCCGGAAGAAGAATATTTAAGACTTGGTCTTTATGAAAAAAGCGAAATCACTGAAGAGGAATTGGGCTATATAAAGAGGGAAGTATTGATAAAGAGCGCTAAATCTAAAGCAATAAAATATGTATCATTGAAACTGATGAGTGAAAAGGAGCTATATACCAAATTACTGTCAAAGGGATTTGATGAAGAGATTTCAAGAATTGTAGTAGATGATTTGAAAGCCTTAGGTTATATAAATGACAAAATTTATGCCCAGAAATTTGTTTTTGAACGAAGTAAGCTAAAACCAAAGTCAAAAAAAATGCTTAGGATGGAATTAAGTAGTAGAGGAATTTCTGACGATATTATTGATGAAGTTCTGGACAATTTTGAATATGACGAGATAACAGTTATTGAAAGGCTTATAAAGAAAAAGTTTGGAAAGTATGATTTGACAGACCCTAAAATTGAGAAAAAGGTATATTCTTTTCTAACTCACAGAGGTTTTTCATATGAAAATATCAAACATGGACTTTTAAATCTTTGTAAAGATGAATAAATAATTTATTAAAATTAAAGTATAAATAAACTTGAATCTAATAATTCGGAGTAATCTTTAGTTATATTTAAATTATTTTAGGAGGAAATAAAAATGGATGAAGCGGAATACAAAATCGAAGAAATAGTATTTTGTGAAAATTGCCAAGACGATGTAAAATTTGAGATTCGCAATGAAATTATTGAAATTGATATGGAGGATATTGTGTTTTCCTATGAGGCGCTTGTTCCCTATTGCAAAGAGTGCGGAAATGAGGTAAGTGTGCCGGAAATAAATGATTTAAATATAATTCGGGCATACAAAGCTCAAAAAGAAGCATTGGAGAATAGAGAAGAGTTTAAATAGGTTTTAATTTTTCTATAATTGCAATAAAATAAATAAAACAGGTATTTATTAATAACCTGTTTTTTTATATTCATGCATATGTTCAGAATTGCTTGTTTTATTATATTATTGAAATTTTAAAAATAGTGGATTATAATACAGAGGTTATTGAAATTAAGTTTTTCCGGTTCGACAAATAAAAGCAAAAGATGCTAAAAAGAGTAAATTGCGGACTGAACTTGAAACGGAGGAGAGAAATTGGATCTTGTAACCATAATATTAACGGCTTTAGGGCTTGCAATGGATGCTTTTGCGGTATCCATATCATGCGGAATTTCGGATGATAAAAATACATCCAGTAATGCACTTAAGGCAGGAGTCGCTTTCGGTTTATTTCAGGGTGGAATGACAACATTAGGGTGGCTGGCAGGTTTGTCCTTTAGAGTTTGGATTGAGAATATAGATCACTGGGTTGCTTTTTTGTTATTGGGAGTTATTGGGGCTAAGATGATATGGGAAGCCTTTGAAGATGAAAACGAGTGTATTGCACTTACCAGTTTTAAGTTACTTATAACGCTTGCTATTGCCACAAGTATAGATGCTCTTGCAGTTGGAATCAGTTTTTCTGCTTTAAAAATGGACATATTGTTACCTGCTTTGTTGATAGGTATAATTACTTTTGCTTTGTCTTATTTCGGAGTCTTCCTGGGAAAAATGATTGGATGCAATACCAAGTTTAAAAAGTATGTGGATGTTTTTGGCGGTGTTATACTTATAGGTATAGGTTTGAAAATTTTGTTTCAGCATATGTTATGAAAATGATTAAGACTTAGTGGTTTAAATTAATAATTAAGAGAATTTGAAAACATACCTGCGATAAAGTACGCAGGTTTTTTTACGTCTGTTAATAAGTTATAGTTAACATATTATGTGACACAAGAATAATATAATACAGAAAGCATGAGATGAAAGTTGGAAATTTATGTATAAAGTTATGATTGATCCCGGCCATGGAGGGAAGGATAAATCAAACATTGGACCCACTGGTTATGTTGAGGCTGACGGAGCATTGGATATATCCCTAAAGTTAAGGGATGAACTGCTTGCAACCGGCGCATTTGAAGTTAGGCTTACAAGGGAAACCGATATATATTTGGGAGTCAGGGAACGTGGTATAATGGCTGCACAATGGGGAGCCGATTTGTTTATATCGGAACATACAAATGCTTCCGGGCTGGCTAATAATACCAGTATTAGAGGGACTGAAGTATATTCAAGCGTTAAACGAAACGATGATGCGCTTGCGGCAGAAATGTCAAAGGCAATTGCCCAAGCAATCGGTACAATAGACAGAGGAGCAAAAAAACGTGAAAGCACTGTAAATCCCGGTGAGGATTATTATGGAGTAATTGATGCTGCTGCCGATGGTGGAGTTCCGCATATTCTCCTGATAGAAAATGCTTTTCACGACCATAGGGAAGACGAAGCATTGCTGAAGGATCCTGCAAAAAGATTGGCTATAGCCAAAGCTCAGGCTGCCGTTATATGCAGGTTTTTTGGAGTTTCAACAGAAGGGGGTAATAATTTGAACTGGAAGCAAAAAATTGTTCAGGAAGCTTTGGATTTAGGATTGATAACTGATAAAACCTGGATTGACAAAGCTGATGAGATGGCAACCATTTGGTTTGTGTGTGCTGTTGCAATAAATGTATATAAAAAATTAAAGTCGTAAATTTATTTATAGAAGCATATTGTGGGGGTTTATAGGCTGGAGCTGTAGAACCTTCACTTTTTTTGTTTTGCCGATAAAAACTTACCTTGAAATATGAAATACTGTTTTTTAATATTGTATTGTAGACACAGTATTGAGAAAGCCGTTTTCTAAAAAGGTGGGAAACCGATGATAAAAGATATAATAAGGAACAGGTTGTATAACTTTTTTGCAGATATATATATAAAATTGAATTTTGTTAATCCCATTGAAACTGGCCGAATTAACGACAATTTATTTGTTGTCAGAACAGGAACGGCAAATTTTTATATATATAAAAACGGCAAATATTTAATAGCTTTTGACTGCGGATATGGTAAAAGCCAAATAAAGAAGGAACTTTTAAGTTTGGGTATAAAACCGGAAGATATTACCCATGTGTTTTTAACTCACTCGGACTTTGACCATGCCAAAGGATTATCGGTATTTGAAAAAGCAGAAATATATTTATCTTCCGATGAGGAACAGCTTATAACCGGAAAAAGAGCAAGAAAGTTTGGTGTTATTTATAATTCCAAAATAAAGCGGAGATACCGTTTGCTGAAAGATAACGATTTAGTTACCGTAGGTTCGACAAAAATAAAAGCTATAGCAACACCGGGGCATACTACAGGCTCCATGTCATATTTAATCTGTAATGAAAACATTTTGATTATTGGAGATGCTTTTAGAATTATAAACGGAAAAGTTTGCCCGATAAAACTATATAATATGGATTCCAAAAAACACAGGGAATCTATTGGAAAATTAGCGTGCCTTGAGGATGTTAAGCTGGTATGTACAGGACATAGAGGATATTATGACAGGTTTGACGATGCAATAAGACATTGGAGATAGCTGGATTACTTTCTCTTGTTATCAATTTGCCTATCAATATATTTCCTAATTCCTATTCAGAATGATTTTCAAAATTTTTGCCCGAAATTTAAATTTTATACTATATGATTTTATCAATTTTATTATAAATAAAAACATTTAGGTATGTAAAAAATAAAAATTGTGAAAAATGCTTTTTAAACTGTATTGTTGCTTGTTAAACTATACAAATAACTTCAAGTGCTATAAAAGTTACAAAGGTGAGAGCAGTGGGCTTTAGATATAGAAGAAGCATAAGAGTAGGTAAAGGAGTAAGACTTAATATAAGTAAAAAGGGAATAGGGGTGAGTGTTGGGTTTAAGGGTACCAGAATCGGTGTTGGACCAAGGGGGTTAATACGAACTTATTCGATTCCTGGAACTTCTATTTCTTATATAAAACAAACCTCTTTCAAATCAAAAGGAAACTGTAGCGGTTCTATTAGATCAAGTAATTCTGATACCGGTAATTTCAGTAGCAATAAGGATTCAAGCGGCAATAAAGCTTTTTATTTTCAAAAGCAAAAAACAAATGAAAAGAAGTGGCTTATCCTAAGCATAATATCTCTGTTTTTTGCTTTGGTTAATCCCGGATTCATTGTTTTTCTTTTGTTATTCGGGTTACTATATTACAGAGGATTAAATAATCCTGAAAACCAATCAAAAAAACTGTATAACAAGGCTTTGGAATTCTTTTTAAATAAGAACTTTTCAAAGGCACTAACCTTATTGCAAAGGTCTGTTGAATATTTTGAGGATAATATTTTTTCCCACTTTCTATTGGCAATTATTTATCATGACCAAAATCAATTTGATCAGGCTATACTTCATATTGATAAATATATTAGTCGGAAACCGAGTGACATAGTGGCTAAATTTGCTAAAGCCGATTGCCTTTTTGAATCTCAACAATATGAATTGGCGATTGATTTACTGCAGTCATTCAATTTTTACAGCGAAGAATATGAAATAAAGCGGATTCTGCTACTTGGCAAATGTTATTTTAATTTGGAAAAATACGATATTGCCATTGAACAATTTAAAAAAGCGCAAATAATGAAAAGGAATATCAATGAGGATATATTGGAGTGCAAGTATTGGCTGGGGGTTTCTTATTATATGACTGGAGACAATAAAAAAGCAAAGACTCAATTGGCAAAAGTATATGCAGAAAATCACGATTTTCTTGAAGTAAAGAAATATGCTGCTAAATTAGGTTTGATATAGTTCGATTTTATAATAAATATAATTAAACGAGACAGAAACCTGCATTAATTCAAAGTTTTAGTTTCTGTCCCGTTACTAGTTAATCGATTTTATAAAAAGATGTCATCAGTTTTTGTAGAGTGCTAAAATATCTTAGCCAATGGTACCCCATAATTCAACTTCTCCAATATGTACTTCATCGTCATTGTTAATCCGGTTAACATGTATTCTGACAAACTTTTTTTCAACAGGTGTTTCAAATACTGCTTCGTCCCAAGTTCCACCAATATTCCTTCTCTCAGGAACAATAAGCTGATAAGTACCTGACGCATTGTCCAAATCATCTATCGAATCTGCTGCTTCTACCCACCAGTTGTTTATATCAATATCTGAATTTTCATCTTGTCCTAAGAAGGCTTTTATTTTTGACAATTTTACCGTTGAATCTGATGGAAATTCAATCTGAATGTATGCCGGATTAATCCCATCGGTGACATATTCGGTATTAATGTCATCATCAAACGCGTTGTCTAAATTTGAATAATGCACACCGTCATTACCTGTTATAATTGTATTTGACAAGTCAAGTTTAGCTTCGGTAGCTACATTTAATTCGATACTGTCGGAATATAATCCATAAGCATCTTTTGCCCTTACTATATAAGTGTAGGATTTTCCTGTCTCAATACTTGTATCGGTGAAGTTCAAGTTCGGTGTCTGTCCTATTATCTGTCCGTCTCTTAAAATATCATATCCTATTATGTCCATGGAACTTGGAATTGAAATCCAATCCAAAACAACAGCGTGGTCTTTAACTGAATATGTAAGTGCCTTTACCACATTTCCGGGTATAGTTTTAACAAGTATGTTGCTTGGTTGGGACAACAAACCCGATACATCTTTTGCTCTAACGTAAAAAGAATATGTTGCTCCTGGAACCAAGTTTCTTATATTGTAAGTTTTACTATTGGATGTGCCTATTAACTCAAACGTATCTCCAAATATCTGGTATATGTTATAGCATTCAATTCCAGAATCATCATAAGATTCTTGCCACGAAAGGGTAAGATCAGTACCTGACACTGTACCCGTTAAACTAGAGGGTGTTGTAGGAGGATTATTGTCAATTTTTAGCTCGGTGGTATAATAGTGGTGAACCTCCGCCAAACTCGACCAACTGCCGTTCCATTCATAATCATTTGAACCTAAAGCAGGTGCATAAGTAAACTGTATTCCAAGAATTCTTCCAGGATTTAATCGAATTCCCGTAATTATATTTGAGGAAGCTTGGATATTCCAATACGAATAGCCAACACCCGGTCCGAGATCTTTTGTAAATTTGCAAGTCATAGTGTAGTAACCCTGTTCATCCGGACCTGTTACAGCAAGTTGTGAATCCTGTATATCGTAGTATTCTCCCAGTCTGACTTTTGAAGTTGGCGAGTCGGGATTTAGGTAAATCACTTTATTTCCTCTTAATGTTTGGTAACAATCTCCATAAGCTAACTCTGTTTGTTTTACACTATTCCAATCAGTAGTCCCGGATTCTGCAAAAACTCCGTCGGTTTCCCATGAACCGTTATGACCGCTACCATCAAGTGACATCCATACCTTTATCATTTTATTGGAACGCACTCCCAAATAAAGATAGTTATCATCCCAACCGGAATAAAACTCTGCTTCAAGCGAATCGTCGTACTGGAACGAAGGTATTGATGCAAGCTTTGTCCAACTGTCATCGATAGTTCCGTCAATTTCCGGTGAAGTATGGAATTTATATATTGCAGGGCTGAAATCACAAAATGGAGTAGGGTCTTGACCGTCCGGTATTCCATCTCTGTCTGTATCGTAACTTAAAGGATTTGATCCCATGTATATGCCTGCACAATATTCCTCAAGGTCGTTAAGGCCGTCTGAATCAGAGTCTGCTGCAGCAGCACTTGTTCCGAACCTCTCCTCATCGATAACAAGTCTTGAATCCCTATCAGCCATTAAATCTTTATCTTTATCCACAAATTCTATATATCCATCATGCATACTGACACGCTTGTCGAAATCTCTGAATACTCTCAAAACCTGAGCCATTCCGTCAAAATCTTCACCGGCGATAAATTCATAACCTTCCTTAAGAGGATAAGCCCATGGGAAATGGTTAAAAATCATATAATATCCGTCATCTTTGTATAAAGCTTCTAAGGCATGTCCAATTTCATGGACAAAAAGCCAAACTATATGGGAATATAATATGCCATTGTCGTGGTCCTTACAATATGGACTCATGGTAGAATTATACGGATAAAAACCTAATCCGTAGTGAGTGTCTCCCAAAATTGAAGGGCCACCCCATCCTCCGCCACCGTTGTCCATTTCTTTTGCAATCAGAAACAGCAGATCAAACTGATATTTTTGAATTCCCCTGGATTCCAAATCGCTCTCTATAACACTCATATCCGGTGGTGTGTTGCTTGATACTGCAGGGCATTGCGAGTTTATCACAAAGAACGTAGGTTGAATGTTAAGCCTGCCCTTTGAATTTCTGTAAAAGAATTCTACACCTTTATAAACTGAATTTATTGCCCTTTGAACATCTATGCCGGGAGAATAAATGGGAACAAGAAGTCTGAAATTTGTTACAGTGCTAAAATTTGACTTTGTTGTAGATAATGTTGTTGATACTTCATGGGAGAAATTAGAAATTATTTTTCCGTTGCTGTCAATTGCTGCTACTTTGTAATAGTATTTCATGCCGGGAGTAAGGTTATAATCGGTGTATTCAATGGTATTGCTTCCATAACTGCATGTCGCATAGGCTATAGGATTCGAACTGTATAAACCATTTGAAGTTCTCCTGAATATTGCGTAACCTGCAGCGGCAGGATTGTTTACATTGTTCCACTTAAGTGATGCAGTTGAATAATAGCCCGTAACTACCAAACCCTGTGGTGCTTCAATATAACTTGAACCCAATGCATTTGTCTGAGCAAAATATAAAAGTAAAATCTGAGCAATGAGCAAAGTGACTAAGATTATTAAGTGCGATATTCGGTTTTTTGTCTTTTGCATGATACCATCCCCTTTGATGCAAATTTCCTGCCAACTATGATGTCGTTGAAACTTATTTACAATGTTATCTACCTCCTTAAATAAAAATTTTGAATTTATATCAAAAAAGTTTTTCAATAAGGAATAGTGGCATTTTATATATTACCATAATGAACTATTTATGGAAATACTATAAAGTAAATTTTATGTCTAATTTACAAAATTTTTTTACTTATATTGTCTAAAGGGCAAATTTAAAGAAATGCAGGTTATTGGAAAATTAAAATTTATAAGAGATTATGTATTGTATGTCGATGAGGAATGTAGTATAGCGATACCTTAAATTAAAGCAGACAAAACAATAAGAAGAAGTTGGAAAAGAATAATGTTATATATTCCATTGGTAAACGGCCATAAGTATAAGAATCTTACACACTTATAGCCCAGTAAAAAAATCTCCCGTAGAACCCAGTGATGATTCTATCTCATTTATATAATAATCCATGGCTTCATCTAAAGTTTTTTCCGCCATTTATTTTTACATCATCATTGTTTTCTGTAGCTCGTGGCAGATCTGTAACTTATCGTAAGTTTTCATCTGTAATTTGCGGTACATTTTTAAGTGGGCTTGTTGTATTACTGCAAGATGGTAATAAAATAACTAAAATTAAAGTAAGTGTTAAAAATTTGAATATTTTTAATTCATTTCTTTCACTTCCATAAAATTATATTCTATATTATTAATAATTGTATAAATATTGTTATTGTCTGTATATCAATGATACTGGAAATTAAGTCAGGTAAAAGGTTAAAATGAGCTGCAAAGGAATTATAAAAGAGTGCTTGATAATCAAAGGATAGGGCTTTTTTCTAATTTAAAGGTGGAAAAGCATTATCATAAAGACTGTGGAATTTACAATATAAAAAGCCCTACTAAAAATAGTGGACTTTATGGCTACAGTTTTGGCTACACTTTGAATTTTAACTGGTGCGAGGGAAGGGATTTGAACCCTCACAACCTTGCGGCCACTAGAACCTGAATCTAGCGCGTCTGCCAGTTCCGCCACCCTCGCATACTTGACTAGATTATTTTACTAGATATATCGAATAATTTCAAGTGGTAAAATATATTTTTTGAAAAAAATATCTAGGAATTTTAAAAGAAATATGTTAATATTTAAGCGACAAAAAAGTATAAAAGTTCCATTCTATTAAGCAAAAAGATAGAGAAAAAAGGCAGAAAAAGTAAAGATATATCTTTGGGGAGGGATACGAAGTTGCGAGCTATGAACGTATCAAATGACAGAGTACTAAATCGTGTTACTCAGATTTTTGAAAAATGCTCACAACAGGTTGGAGTTGATATTGTTAGTGTCGTCTTATACGGTTCCAGGGCAAAAGGAGATTACACTTCGCAAAGTGATTACGAATTCCTGATTTTAATTGAAGACAATACAGATTTGTTGAAGTTCATATTGATGAATGATACCATAAAATATGAGCTTTTGAAGGAAAGATTCATGAATGTAAAAATTCTTTTGTATACACCCCATGTATTTGAAGAATTATTGTATGCAGATAAATTGGTCGGAACATTTCTGTATATGATTTGCAGGGATAATATACCGCTGTTTGATAGAAAAGGAACTTTTAGAGCAATAAAAGAGCGTTTAACGAGTGACAATAATACTAGGAAAAGTGAAGAGGAATTTTTGGTGCAATGTATTGATTTTTCAAGACAAATGGGTTCGGAAAAATGGGAACGTAAATGGGATAGGATACTATTGCAGTTTAGATATCAAAAAAGAAGAAAAAGTGCCTATTGATAGTTTAGTTTGAAATAAAATTATATGTTTTAAAATAAATATTCAAGCCATTTAAAAAATATCCCGTTCAGTGTTCAATTCGAAATTACTTCAAATCAGAATTATAGAATGGCAAAATTACCGCCAATTAGCTTATTTTTTGCCAAAAGGTTTTATTTCAAAGTAAAAAATTCATAAAATCATGTAATTTATAAATTATTAATGCTTTATAATTTTTTTTTTTGCCATATAATAAATACTAAAGATAAAATTAGGAGGAAATCGTTTTGAATAAAAAATTAATTGATTTTAAAGAAAATATTAAAGGGAAAAAAGTAGCGGTACTTGGAATTGGAATCAGTCATATTCCTTTAATTAAATATTTATATAAGCTCGGAGTGGATATAACTGCCTTTGATAAATCCGATGAAAACAAGCTTAAAAATGTAATTGATGAGTTCAAAGGCATGAATATTAAGTATAGCCTTGGCGAAGATTACTTAAAAAATCTGAAAGGATTCGATATAATTTTCAAAACTCCGGGGATGCGATTTGACTTGCCTGAACTCGAGGAAGCAAGAAGAAACGGTACTCAAGTAACTTCTGAAATGGAAGTTTTTTTTGAGCTTTGCCCTGCACAAATTTTTGCTGTTACCGGAAGCGATGGAAAGACTACCACTACTACTCTTATATATAAAATGTTAGTGGAACAGGGATATAATTGCTGGCTTGGAGGGAATATCGGCACCCCGTTGCTTGACAGGATTGATGAAATCAAGGAAACGGATAAGGTTGTATTAGAGCTCAGCAGTTTCCAGTTACATACCATGAAACAAAGTCCGCAAGTTGCTGTTGTTACAAATCTTGCACCTAACCATCTTGATGTACATAAATCAATGGACGAATATGTGGAGGCGAAAAAGAACATATATTTGCATCAAACAGATAAGGATAAGCTTGTAATAAATTTTGACAACGATATAACCCGGGATTTTATTAATGACGCCAAAGGAAAGGTGGTATATTTCAGCAGAGTTAATAAGATTGATTCCGGAGCCAAAATGAATGGGAATATACTGGTATATAGTGACGGAAAAGAGGAAAAAGAGATAATAAATGCCGATGATATTGTAATTCCGGGAGTACATAATATTGAAAACTACCTTGCAGCTATTGCTGCTGTGATAGATTATGTGGAAATTGATACAATAAGAAAAGTGGCAACGACTTTTAAAGGAGTAGAGCACAGAATAGAACTGGTTAGGGAACTTAATGGAGTCAAGTTTTACAATGATTCCATTGCAAGCAGTCCTTCAAGGACAATTGCCGGTTTAAATTCCTTCAAACAAAAGGTTATTCTCATAGCGGGAGGATATGATAAAAAAATTCCCTACGATGTTATGGGGGAAGTGCTTGTAAATAAAGTCAAGTGCCTTGTACTTATAGGACAGACAGCGCCTAAAATTGAGCAGGCATTAATGAAAGAAATAGAAAGGACAGGAAAAGGAAAGGATATACCGATAATACACTGTGATACGTTAAAAGAGGCGGTTGAAAAAGCGTATGAATCTTCAAAATCGGGGGATATAATTATTATGTCACCGGCCAGTGCAAGTTTTGATATGTTTAAAAACTTTGAGGAAAGAGGAAAGCAGTTTAAGGATATTGTAAATTCTTTATAAATAAATTTAAATCAACTATCAACAAATAAAATCAATTATCATGATGCAGACAGTTATAAAATCTTTTTAAACATAATGGGTAAGCTTTAATTAGAGCTTACCCTTTGCTGTCATTTGCTTTATTTTTTCAACCCTTATAAATCAATTGAAAAGAGCCGGTTGCCTAAAAAACTGCTGTTAAAATTTTGATTTTATTATTACGGAATAAACTAAAAATAATGGGAATAAAAGATTTTAGGTATTAAAAAAGCTGATTATTGCAGAACTCTCATGAAGGAGAAGAGAGTATAAATCTTATTTTATTGCCCTGATCATGGCGGTATGATTATCGTTGGGTAAAAATCCCACCAGCTCAACTGTGTTGAATCCTGCTGATTTAATGACATTTAATTCGTGTTCGAGAGTCAATGGCGTATCAAAATGTACAAAAACATCATCTTTGATTCCGTCTCTGAGTCTTCGCCTGTTATATTCGGAAAATGCCAGATCTTCTATAGCTTGTGATGTGGCGATGTAATCACATTCAATATACACGCCGCCCGGTTTCAAACAGTCAAATATTTTTTTGAACAGCATTTTCTTCTTTTCGAAGGTGTAATGATGTAAAGTTTGAAAAGAGACAACTGCATCAAAACGTTCCATTCCCATATCGTAAGTAAAATAATCTTCGCAAACTAAAGTAAGATTCTTATCATGGTGTTTTGAGTAGAGCTTTTGCAACATTTTATTCGATAAGTCAACCCCAACCGTTTGTAAATTGGGAAAGCGGATAAAGATGTAATCCAACTCAAGACCGGTTCCGCAGCCAATATCTAAAAGGGTTTCGGTTGATACCGGCAATAGATCTGCCATCCATTGATAATAACTTTTCCACTTAGACATGTGTTCTTCATAAAAGTGGATTCTTGCCTCAAAGAAGCCCGCCATTGTTTCAAGAGGTTCATCCTTAGTTTCATCAAGCCATTTTTTCAGTTCCTGATAATCTTTATCCATAATAATACCTCATTTTTGTAGTTAATCAGTATAGTAGAATATTGGCGTTTCTATATTTTAAATTTATATAACAATAAACCTTGCATACTGTATCACTACAGTCTACAAGGTTTATTTGGTGGGAGGAGATGGATTCGAACCATCGAAGTCAGTGACAACAGATTTACAGTCTGCCCCCTTTGGCCACTCGGGAATCCTCCCATATATTTAATTGGTGCCCAGAGCCGGAATCGAACCAGCGACACGAGGATTTTCAGTCCTCTGCTCTACCAACTGAGCTATCTGGGCTAGTTGGCGACCCGGAAGGGGCTCGAACCCTCGACCTCCAGCGTGACAGGCTGGCATTCTAACCAACTGAACTACCGGGCCATAATGTGGTGGGCACTATAGGGCTCGAACCTATGACCCCCTGCTTGTAAGGCAGATGCTCTCCCAGCTGAGCTAAGCGCCCGCACCACTATGTCGCGTTTCAGCGACAATAGATAGTATACAAAACAAATTGCATTAAGTCAATATATAAAGTGCCGATATTTTTAATTTATTGGTTACTTATTTTAAAATGCTTCAAATTTCTCTTTAATACGCAGCTCTCCATGTATTTTTACTTCATAATACATACTCTAAAAATTTTCCAAAAGACTTACCAGATCATTTTCAGAAAATTGATATTTTGAATTGCAAAAATGGCAACAGGTCTCAGCACCATGCTGTTCCTTAATCATACTTTCTATTTCATCTTTTCCGAGACTCACCAAACCTCTTTCCATTCTCTCTCTCGAACAATTACATTTATATTGACAGCTTGTCTTATCTCCAATTTTCAGATTCATTTCACCAAGAACCAGTTCCAAAATATCCTCCGGTGTCTTTCCCTCTGAAAGAAGTTTGGTCAATGAAGGTAGTGTACTTATCTTTTTCTCAATGTTGCTTATTGTATTTTCCTCAGCATCCGGCATTAGCTGGATTATAAATCCTCCAGCGCTTTGTATCAAATCTTCAGAGTTGGTCAGCACTCCTAATGCCACTGCAGATGGTATCTGTTCAGAGGAGGCAAAATAGTAGGTTATATCCTCAGCTATTTCACCGGAAATTAATTTTACATATCCGATATACGGTTCTTTCAGCCCAAGGTCTTTAATAACATTGAGGTACCCATTTTTACCTATCGCTCCTGCAACATCATACCTGCCGTTTTCATTTAATGGCAAATGTACCAATGGATTGTGTACATATCCTCTGACATTGGCATTTGAATCGGATACCACAACGATTCCTCCAATAGGTCCATCCCCTTTAATCTGTAATGTCAATGTATCCTTTGCACCTTTCAGAAAAGTAGACATTAACGCAGCAGCAGTCATTGTCCTTCCCAATGCAACAGATGCCAGAGGCGACAATTCATGTATATTCCTTGCTTCCCTAACCATGTTGGTAGTAACTGCCGCAACTGCTCGTACAGTACTTTGTGCTGCTGTTGCTCTGACTATATAATCTTCCATATAATTATCCCTTCCTTTATATTTTAAAATCCCGTTATTATCTTTTCCAAAGCTATCCTGTATCATTAAGGCAGTGCAATATAACTTAAGCAATCCTATTATACAATAAAATCATAAAAAGCCGAAACAATTATAAAATTACCGATGCAAAAAATATTATATTTCAGCTTAAAAAACATGTAAACTTTAATATGTGAATTAACAATCCAGCAATAATTTTTTAAAATTTCATAACAATAACATATATATATAAATTGTAAACCCCGGTATTAAAATACCGGGGTGAGTTCGGCCAACCTTATATAATATTATTAGGTACTGGATTAAGCTTTTGTTACATTCGCAGCTTGAGGTCCTTTAGCACCCTCAACTACTTCGAATTCAACCTCCGCACCTTCTTCTAATGTCTTGTAGCCTTCCATGTTTATCGCTGAGAAATGAACAAAAACATCATTTCCTCCATCTCTTTCGATGAAACCAAACCCTTTCTCAGCATTAAACCATTTAACTCTTCCTCTTTCCATCCTGCACTCCTCCTGAACTAGATACTTTGATCCAGTAATCATATTTCCATATCATTACTAAATCTTTAACAGTTTATCACAATTTACTATAGCTTGTCAATCCAATATTTTTTATATTTTTAAAATTTTAAAATTATTGGCAATTTTCATTTCAGCTAATTACTACTTATTTGCTTCACACACATAAAAATTTCTCTGACTTTTTTTAGGAGGAGGGCACAATTTTAATTCGTCATAAATATTTAACAGCTTCAATTTGCTGGATTCTATCAAACTTTTAATCTCATTGTTATCGTAACACCGTTCATAGTGCACTTCATCATACTTTTTATATCCCTCGTTATCCCTGACGAAAAAAGTAAGTTCAAACTCACATATTTTTGTTCTTCGGTTATAATAATTCTGCCATATGTAAGTGATTTCATCGGAAATATCATAAAAAACATTATTGTCAAAGATTTTTTCGAATTTATAAGGTGTGTTGACATCAAAAATAAATAATCCCCCGGGATTTAAATAATTTTTCACAAGCCTCAACATTCTCTTTATATCTTTTTTATAAAGAACATAGTTAATACTGTCCATAAGGCATACTATCGCATCAACAGTGCCATACAGCTCAAAATCTGTCATGTCCTGATTTAAATATAAAATATTCAGTTCATGTTCCTCACTTTTTTGCTTGGCACAATTCAGCATGTCTACCGATATATCCACACCTATCATATCATAACCGCGTTTCGCCATTTCAATGCAAAAATTGCCTGTGCCACAGCCTAAATCCAGGATTAAGGATGGTTTGCAATTATATGCTTTAAATATATTTTCTATGTAATCAGCCCATTTTGAATAATCAATATCATACATTAACCTGTCGTAGATATAAGCAAAACTGTGGTAAATGAAACCCACCTCCAACAAAACCTTCGATTTTAATTCATAGTATAGCACAGAAAAATGTAAAAAAACAGTATAATTAATCTTCAGAAAAGGTAAAAGGCGCAAATAAAAAAAGTGCATTTTCAGCACCAATAAAGATCAGAAACCGCGTAATGCCAAAAAGCACTATTTTTCAACACTTAAAATTTAATTGTATTTTAATTGCTTTAAAAAAGCCAAGCTTCAAGAAATTTAAAGCCAATACACTATGTAATGCCTTTATTGACCTTTTTCCATTTCAAGCATTTTCTTTTTCTTGGTTATCAATCCGCCTATTCTCCCTGTCTCTTTTGCAGAAAGGCTCTTCCATCCGTACTTTTTGATTTTTTCTATCAAGCCAAGCTCACTTGCCACTTCATATTTTAATTTTTCATCAATTTCTTTCATTCATCAACACCTCCTAAAAGTATTATGCACATAATTTATGCAAATATACGAAAAAAATGGAATGCACATTAAAGTTACATTCCATTTTCTTAATAAAATCTACTAACATACCGAACAATTTACATATTAAAACTTTAGTCTTTTTTATCGGATGGCATCCTTTATCACTTCAATAGCTTTTTGAAGCTGATTGTCCTCTTCCTTAGGTATTTGTGAAACGGCAACATTTCTATATTTTTCCGGAAGTTCAACTTTAATATTAGGTTCAATTCCCACATCCTGTATGCAAACACCTGAAGGAGTAAAATACCTGGCTATTGTAACTTTCAAGCCTGATCCGTCATCTAAATTTACCACCGCCTGGACAAGCCCCTTTCCGAAAGTTTTGGTTCCAATCAAAGTAGCCTTATTGTGGTCTTTTAGAGCCCCGGACAAAACTTCCGATGCGCTGGCGCTGTTTTCGTTAACTAAAACCGCTATAGGTATATCCAACTCATTTGGATCCGATTTCTTTTCCTGCCTGTTCCCTTTCTTATCCTCTGTATACACTATTAATCCTTCGGGTAGCAGCCTGTCGGCTATTTCAGTAACCTGGTCATAATCTCCTCCCGGATTGTCCCTCAAGTCAATTATCAGACCCTTTATGTTCTTCTTGAGCATATTTTCCAGGTGTTCCTGAAAATCTTTGCTTATCTCGCTGTCAAACATGGATATTTTAATATAGCCAATATTATCCTCCAATATTTCACTGTTTATATTGACAACCTTAATCTTCTTCCTTGTAACGACAAAATCCAGATACTTTCCTTGCGACGGCCTATAGACCGTAATTTTGACTTTTGTGTTTTCCTTTCCCTTAATCATGCTTATAATCATATCTTCATCTCTTATTGTTGTTACATCTTTGTCATCAACTTTAACAATCTTATCGTCCTTAGCTATTCCCACTTCAAGGGCAGGAGAATCTTCAAAAGGTTCTACAACAGTGAGTATACCGTCATCTCCCATTGTAACAACAACACCAATACCTACATAGCTTCCTTGAGATTTTTCCATAAACTGCTTCATCTGGTCTTTCGTAAAATATACTGTATAAGGATCTTCTAAAGCCTCTGTCATACCGGAAATTGCGCCTTCAAGCATCTTATTTTCATTCACGTCTTTATAATAATATTCTTTCAGTAATCTTCTTACTTTTTCAAACTTTTTGACATTTTCATAATCAACTTTACTACTGTCAAACTGTATTGCATAATTAGGATTAAAATCAAATATATCGGCCTGCTTCTGTGATGTAACCTCAGAAACAACTACGTAATTCGGCGTTAAATAATGCCACATCAAAACTCCCATAGCAGTAATTAGGTTTGTCATTATGACAATTGTAACAATGGGCAATACTTTTTTGATAAATACATCTTTACTCAAGACAAAAACACTCCCTTTAGCACCCTCACGGTTCGGATTTAAATTTGATAAAATAAACTTTGGGGCACAATGCCCCTTAATTTATACTTTCTTTTTTACCCAAAAATCAATAAAAATCTCAAAATATTCAAATATCCGTTTATACCCCTTCATTAAAAGAGATACAATCAATTTAACTTAAGGCTATTTATCATTATATCATATGCGACCGGATTAAATAATATAATAAGTTCATTTTTTATATTAAATCTATAAAACTTGAAATAAGGCCCGGATAATTCCGGACCTGTAAAGGTTATATTCATAACATTATTTATTGCTTACATAATTTAACGGATTGGTTGTAGCTCCGTTCTTTCTAACTTCAAAGTGCAAATGCGGTCCTGTAGACATACCTGTACTTCCTACCTTTGCAATTGTTTCACCTGCTTTAACATTCTGTCCTACGCTAACTAAAATCTTGCTACAATGGGCATACAATGTTGTTATACCTCCACCGTGGTCAACAACTACAGTATAACCATAACCGCTTTGCCATCCTGCCATAATTACTGTTCCCTTGTTTGCTGCAACTATTGAAGCTCCTTGTTTTGCAGATATATCAATTCCTGTGTGCATTTTATATTTCTTAAGTATTGGATGAAGTCTGTTTCCGTAATAAGAAGATATTGTTTTGGAACTAGGGCAAGGCCAAGTCATACTTCCACCGGCATAAGCCCCACTTTTTTGCAAATTCTTAATCTGGTTAACCAAAGCATTGGATTGACTTATCAGTTTATCTTCTTCTTCCTCTATCTTTTTAAGTCTGGCATTTATCTCTTTTATTTGATTGTCCAAACTGGCTCTGCTGGCAGTTAAATTGTTTATTGTTTTTAATGTTTCATCCGCTTTAGCCTGAACCTGTTCTTTTTGTCCAATCGCTAACTGCCTCTTAAAAGCAATATCTCTTTTTGCTTGCTTTATACTTTCAATAATTTCTTTGTCCTTCTTGCTAATCGTAGACATAAGCTCAAGTCTTTCAAAAAAATCTATTACACTTTTTGACTGAACCAATGTATCTATATATGTAAAATCCGAATTTTCGTACATTACTCTTAACCTTGTTTTTAAGAGTTCTACCTTCTCGTTGTATTCCTTTTCACTATCTTCTATAGATTTGTCAAGCTCTTCAATACTTTTTTTCAATTCGTCTATTTGACTTACCAATCCGTCATATTCCTGCTGTTCTTTTCTTTGAGCTGCTTCAAGTTGTTCTTTCTGTTGCTTTATAGACTGCAGTTTCTTTTCCTCACTCTTTTTTTCTTTATTTAAATCGCTAATCTTTTTATCGACAGCTTTTTTCTGGTTTTGAACTTCCGTCAGTTTATCTGCAAAAGCAGGCATCATTAGTGACATGCCGATTGCAATTGATAGAAAAAAACACAATGCCTTTTTCAACTCCAATTCCTCCTTGCCCAATTCTTTTCCTTTGTTAAATTATCTATTTATTATTCAATAAGTATTTTTCATAGAGTCAAAAAACATATCAAAATTATTATACCATATAATCCTATACATGTAGATACTTTCTAATGGAAACTGCACTTCCCAACGAACCAATTACAATACCTACCAATGCAAAGGTATAGGTAACAACAATCTGAAGCTCCCTCAAACTGACCAGAGAAATAATATTTATTCCCTCACTAACCTTGCTTGAAAGCAATGCATATATAATACTGATAGCCAAAAAGCCTATAGCTGCCCCCACCAGTCCAATAACAACACCTTCCACAATAAAAGGCCATCTGATAAACCAGTCAGTTGCACCTATATATTTCATTATATTTATCTCTTTTCGTCTGGCAAACACAGTAAGTTTAATGGTATTGGATATAATAAACATGGCTACCGCCAGCAAAATAATTGTCAGCACTATGTTCCCAACCTGAACCCATGTTGCTATCTTTATAAGAATATCGATTCGTTCCTGAGAGTATCTCACATTGCTAACACCTTCTATTAATTTAAAGGCCTCTACTACACCCTTTGCGTCTTTCAGGTTGTTCAGCTCAATAATAAACGATACAGGCATAAAGTCGTCTCCCAGGCCCTCAAGCACATCCTGATCCTCTCCTAACATTTCCTTCATCTTTTCTAAGGCTTCTTTTTTTGAAACATAGGTGTATTTTTTTACTCTTGCATCGTTTTTAATGGCCTGTTCAATAACCTTAATCTGCTCATCATCCAATTCAGGATCGCAATAAACCTGCATCTGAGGTTGTTGCTCCAATTTCTGTATATTGTACTTAAGATTTATCGAAATAATCAGAAACAAGCCCAAAACAATCATTGATGCTGTAACAACACTAACTGATGCCAAAGACATAAGCTTGTTCCTATATGCATTTATCAAACCCTCTTTAAATATATATTTGGTTGTTCTTAATTTCATCTCCGTACTGTCCTTTCTTCTGATCCCTAACAATTGTACCTTTATCGATTGCAATTACTCTTTTTTTCATAGCATCTACTATGCTTTTCTCATGAGTAGCTACAATAACAGTCGTGCCTCTGCAGTTAATTTCCGATAACAGTTTCATTATTTCCCAGGAGGTCTCAGGATCCAAATTCCCGGTAGGCTCGTCAGCAATAAGCAACGAAGGATTGTTAACCAAAGCTCTTGCCAGTGCCACTCTCTGCTGTTCTCCCCCTGAAAGCTGCCCGGGATACATATTTGCTTTTTTGCTAAGCCCTACCAACGCCAAAGACATTGGCACCTGCCTTCTCATTTCTTTTGGAAGAGCTTCTGTAACCTGCATTGCAAAGGCAACATTTTCATAAACTGTTTTGTTGGGAAGAAGCCTGAAATCTTGAAACACCACTCCCAAGCTTCTCCTTAAATAAGGTATTTCCTTACGTTTCAGTGCAGAAACATTATAGCCGTTTACAAAGACTTCTCCCGAAGTCGGGTCCTCTTCTTTTAAAATAAGTTTTAGCATAGTGGACTTTCCCGATCCGCTTTGTCCTACAATAAAAACAAATTCACCTTTATTTATATTTATATTAACATCACTAAGTGCCAACGTGCCATTAGGATATATTTTTGTAACAGATCTAAATTCTACCACTTTTACCTCCTGAAACAACTCAATTATTTAATTATATTCTACGTTTCCTTTTAAAAAACCTTCTCAATCCAATACATACAACACATCCAAAATTTTTCAATCAATATTGAGCTACATAAATCTTTTATCACTGTCAAGATATTTCTTTACAAGCATGGCAACCTTAAAAATTATTGCATCGTCAAACATCCTCAAATCAAGCCCGGTAATCTTCTGAATCTTATCCAATCTATAAACCAGAGTATTTCTGTGAATATACAATTGTCTTGACGTTTCGCTCACATTCAAATTGTTTTCAAAAAACTTTTGAATAGTAAACATGGTTTCCTGGTCTAAAGATTCAAAAGACCCCTCCTTGAAAACTTCGTTAAGGAAAAGGGTACATGATGTTGTAGGCAATTGATAAATCAGCCTTCCTATCCCCAGCTTGTTATAATCGTTTACCTGCTTATCGTCATCAAATATGCCTCCAATAAGCAATGCCATCTCCGCTTCTTTATAGGACTTGCCTATATCTTTGATGTTATCTACCACTGTGCCCACACCTACTTTAGCCTTTACAAGTTCTGAAGATAGGGTATCTATAATTATTTTTGCAATCTTACTTATTTCCTTTTGTTCAAAATCCGGTTTGAGTTCTTTGATCAGAACAGTATTTTCATCATCAAGAACAATGACAAAATCTTTGTTTTTACTTGGGAACAATCCTTCAATTATTTCGTGAGCATATATATCTTTTGATTCTTCTGTATTTATAAGAAAAACAACCCGCTTGACATTATTGGCTAAATGGAGCTCTTTAGCTCTTAGCGTAATATCACCGGGTAGAATATTATCCATAATTATACCTTTTAAAAAATTTAATTTATCATATTTTTCTTCATAATAATTTTTCATATTAATTGCGTTTATTGAAATCAAAGACAGGTATTTATAATTTTCCTTATCTTGTGATTTTATAAAGGCAATAAACTCAAGCTTACTTTTTATATAAACTTTAAGAAAGGATTGTCCATCAATAACAACAAAAGGTTCCTTAGCTTTCATCACTTCAGCCGCTAAAGGATTATTCTGGCCATTGGCCTTTTCATTTGAACATGCCCAAATAAGCCCGGTATCATCCATAATGCCGAACTCATCATCAATTATACCCTTTACCTGATTAATTAAACTTTGATAAAGCTTAACAGACAATTTTGTCACCCCTGTCATCCCTATAACAAAAAACAGCACTTTCAAAATAAATTATACTCTGTAAAAACAATCTCGAAAGCATAATATTCACAGAGCATGCCATTTTCTGTATGTAACAAGGGACTCAAATAATTTTGCACAACACCATAATATATATTATACACAAAAAATAAAAAAGGGAAAGATTAAAATACCTTTCCCTTTTTGTAACCGATTGAAATAATCAATTAATTCATTATTGTTTTCTCAGTTTCTTTATCAAACAGATGAATCTTATTAGCATCAAAAGCAACCTTGATTCTGTCTCCCGGTTTAGCTTTTGTTCTCGGATTAACCCTTGCAACAAAGTCAACTTCATCAACCACAAGATATAACAAGGTTTCCGAACCGAGCATTTCAACAACTTCAACTTCTGCTTCAACTATGCTATCAGACATTGTTTCAAGATACATAGCTTCATCATGGACGTTTTCAGGTCTTATACCCATAACAACTTCTTTACCAATATATTCAGTACCTTCCAATTTCTTAGCTTTACCTTCAGGAAGTTTGATATCTTCCTTACCGAATAAAAGATGTATTTCTTCTCCGCGCTTTTCAACTTTTGCGTTTATGAAGTTCATTTGTGGGCTTCCTATAAATCCTGCAACGAACATATTGTTCGGTCTTTCGTACAGGCTCTGAGGAGTATCAACCTGTTGGATATAACCGTCTTTCATAACAACAATTCTTGTACCCATTGTCATAGCTTCTGTCTGGTCGTGAGTAACGTATATAATTGTTGTTTGAAGTTTCTGATGCAGCTTACTGATCTCAGTTCTCATCTGAACTCTCAGCTTAGCATCAAGGTTTGACAAAGGCTCATCCATTAAGAATACTTTAGGTTCACGAACAATAGCACGACCTAACGCAACCCTTTGTCTCTGACCTCCGGACAATGCCTTTGGCTTTCTTTCAAGTAAATGCTGTATGTCAAGAATCTTTGCAGCTTCATTAACTCTTCTCTTTATTTCTTCTTTTGGCAATTTTCTGAGTTTCAAACCGAAAGCCATATTATCAAAAACAGTCATATGAGGATACAATGCGTAGTTCTGGAAAACCATCGCAATATCTCTATCCTTAGGAGCAACATCATTTACAAGTTTGTCTCCTATATACAATTCACCTTCAGAAATTTCTTCCAAACCTGCAATCATTCTAAGAGTTGTAGTCTTACCACATCCTGAGGGACCTACCAATATGATAAACTCTTTATCTTCAATATCCAAGTTAAAGTCGTTAACTGCAGTAACTCCGCCAGGATACCTCTTGTATATGTTCTTTAGTTTTACACTTGCCATTTTTTCCCCTCCCAATTATTCCGAACTATACTACATAATTAAATATAACATTTAAACCAGCTACCAGCTAGTATACTTTTCAACAAAATTTTTTTTACGGTATTAGTAACTTTGCATAAACTATATTTTCAATTTAAATTGCATAAATTCCAAATTAAAGTCATATATTCCGGATTTAAATCACATATTCCATAAAATATATTTCCGATTTATTTGCCCAATATATTTAAAAGAGCCGATTTCATAAATAAAACAATGCATTGTATAAACTCCAGACAATGTTTTTATACATCTTAACAAATTTTAAAACACGTATTTACAAAGTATTTATAAATATTGTTGAATTTTTATACACAGTTTTGTATAATTATAAATTGTACTGTAAAGCTAAGGCAGTGTATATAACAAAAGAATCTGAGAGTGGAAAAGATATATCACCAAACACGGACAAGAGCGAAGTTGTAAAAAACAGCTTTGTGCATGAATTTTAATAAAATATTATCCTTGTAATTATACTGGAATCAAAAGTTATACCAGTTAAAATACGCTTTAATCGGACAGATATTACATAGGTTATTTTATGAAGCCTATTTTTATTATTTATAAGGAGGAGAATATAATGATAAATGTAGGAATAATCGGTGCGACGGGTTATGTTGGAATAGAAATAGTCAGGCTGCTCCAAAACCATCCCGAAATAAATATAAGCACTGTAGTATCCCAAAATTTCGTCGGCCAAAAAATCTCCGACGTTTATCCCAATTTGAGAAATGTGTTTGATATGGAGTGTGAAGAGCTTGATATAGACAAAATTTCAGAAAAAGCCGATATTTTTGTAACGGCTCTTCCCCACGGTGTATCAAAGGAAGTCATTCCTAAGCTTGTCAAAAAGAATAAACGTATAATAGACCACAGCGGCGATTTCCGCTATAAACGCGTTGAAGTATATGAACAGTGGTATAAAACAAAGCATGGTATGCCGGAATTACTGGAAATATCCGCTTATGGGCTTCCCGAACTTCACCGTGAAGCTATAAAAACAGCCCAAATAGTGGGTAATCCCGGTTGTTATCCCACATGTTCAATTTTGGGCATTGCACCGCTAATCTCCAACAAGCTGATAGACAAAAACAATATCATAATTGATGCTGCTTCGGGCGTATCCGGTGCCGGCAGAAAATCAGATCTTCCCTATTCGTTCTGTGAATGCACCGAAAACTTTAAAGCTTACAACGTAGCTACTCACAGACATACTTCCGAAATCGAGCAAGAGCTTTCATTGCTTGCCGGAGAAGAGATCTTTGTCTCCTTCACTCCCCATTTGGCACCAATGAAAAGAGGTATGTTAAGTACCATTTACGCAAATCTGACAAGCGAAAAATCCGCTTCAGAATTAATCGAACTATACAGAGAATATTACAAAAACGATTATTTTGTAAGAATATTGGATGAGGGTACTTTACCGGAGACAAAGCATGTTGCAGGTTCAAACTATATAGATATTGGCATTGTTGTAGACAAACGCTTAAACCGTGTTATTGTATTATCGGCAATTGACAACCTCGGTAAAGGTGCAGCCGGGCAAGCTGTTCAGGTTCTGAACATCATGTGCGGATTGCCTGAGCACACAGGCCTTGTAACCCCCGGATTATATCTTTAATTTGGAAGCAAAAAAGTTTTTAATTATAACACATAGTCGCAAAATTTGCACTAAAGGATAATAACCGGTGCAAGAGTTGTTTATCTGAAAATGTTTGATATTTCTTATTTCTTTTTATTGTTACAACGACTTTATTTGTGAAGTCAATTATAAATTAAATGGAAAAATAATATTAAATTTTAAATAGAATTATTTATTACTGGAGGAATTAAAATGGAATCTTGTATGGAATCGATAATAAAAAAGGCAGAGATTTTGGTTGAAGCTTTACCTTATATACAAAAGCTTTGGGGCAAGACTGTTGTAATAAAATACGGCGGAAATGCCATGATCAATGATGAACTGAAAAGCTCTGTAATGGAAGACATCACTCTTCTCAAATACATAGGTATGAACCCTGTAGTGGTTCACGGTGGAGGACCGGAAATAAACAAGGCATTGGATAAATTTGATATAAAGAGTCAATTTATCAACGGATTAAGGGTAACTGACAGTTCTACTATGGAAATCGCCCAAATGGTTCTTGTAGGAAAAACCAACAAAGAAATTGTATCCCTTCTCAACAAAATGGGAGGCAAAGCCATAGGTTTATGCGGTATTGACGGCAACCTTATAGAATGTGAGCAATACAAAGCCAATGTAGACGGAAAAGACATTGATTTAGGTTATGTCGGCAAGATAACAAAAATAAATTCCAAACTTATTGAATTAATTGCAAAAGATGAATATATCCCCGTTGTTGCGCCAATAGGAGTTGGCAAAGACGGTCAAAGTTACAATATAAATGCAGACACTGTTGCCGGTGAAATTGCAGCTGCACTGAAAGCTGAAAAATTAATCCTTCTCACTGACATAGAAGGAGTTAAGATGAATAAAGACAGCAACGAAATAATACCTGCACTGACAGTAGACGAGGCGCTTAAGCTCATTGACCAAAAAGTCATTGACGGAGGAATGATTCCTAAAGTATTAGGCTGTATAGATGCGCTTAATAAAGGAGTCGGAAGAACTCATATTATTGACGGGCGTATCCCTCATTGTCTCCTGCTTGAAATTTTCACCAACAAAGGAATCGGAACAATGATTATGAAAGAAAAGATTCCATATTACAGTAATGAGAAATTATAAATTTTAAGTCTTTTCTTGAAGGATTTTTGATAATTACTTAGAATATATTATCTAGTTAGACTTATTTCATGAATGAATTCTTCAAAAAAGTTTGTAAAACAAACTTTTTTGAAGAACAGCATATTATATTATTTTATATTTCAAACCAAATTGTAAATATAATAATCCAAGCTGCTATATATTTTTTCAGCAATCTTTTTTCAGCTCTTACGTAATGAACTTAAGGCTGAAAACTACCGGGAAGCAAATCCCTTATTCTGGAATAATAAATTTTTACTAAAAAATGTTTATAACAGATAAAATTCATATTTAACCGTTTTATTTTGTCCATGGACAGCAGATAAATATAAGGGGTGAGTATATTGGGAAAAAGTTCTCTAAGTACAATATTAAAAGAAGGCACGGTTGTCAATACGAAACTTTCTCCAGGCAACATTTGGCACCAAAACATAGTATACAAGGTTGAGGATAACTATGTATCAGTTGCTTTAATAACAGATTATCTCGAAAATATTATAATGCCAGGCCAAAAAATGTCTATAAAACTCACCAACAAAGATATGGAATTTCTTTTCACCGGTACCGTCACCAAAATCCAGCCACAGTTTCCAAGCTATGTTACCATTAATGTCAAGACCTTAAAAGATATGAAAAATTCAAGGGTCTTTCCCAGATATGATGTTTATTTAGCTGCCAATATTGAGTCCAACAATTCTAAAGACAAACACTTTGCAATTATTCACAATATTAGTTTAATCGGCATGGCTTTCTATTCAAAAAATGATTTTTCGATATCCGACGAACAACTTAATTTAACTATATATCTTCCCAATAAAGATATAATTACTGCTAAAGGAACTATTACCAGAAAAATCAGTAGCGATTCATATATTGACTATGGTTTAAAATATACCGATATGCAGGAAGACATCAACAACTCTCTTTACTCTTTCTTTTCCGAACTTGAAGATGAAAAATCCAGATTAAAAGATATATTCTTCAAATCTATCAAAAAACATCTTACCTGATATAATCCCGCTAAATTCTATTTTTATATTGGGTAGGAATTTTTTCATTTTTACATGCCAATTTTATCCATATTTCTTATTATAAGGCTTTTCAAAAGTAACTTTCATGGTATTTTTGAAATAGCCTTTATAATTTTGATGTCTCAAAAATTTACCAAAGTAAGTATTGCATTTTTATACATTTTTCTGTATAATTATAAACAAACTTAAATGGAGGTCTTTATCATGAAGCTAAATGAAATTATAGAGATGGATAAGAAATACTATATGAATACTTTTGGCGATAGAACCCCAGTTTGCTTTGATTATGGTAAAGGTATAAACCTTTGGGATATAGAAGGAAAAAAATACTACGATTTCCTTGGAGGAATAGCAGTAAGCGCTGTAGGTCATTCCCATCCTAAGCTGGTTGACGCAATAAAAACTCAAGCGGAAAAATTAATACACTGTTCAAATTTATACTACATAGAGCCTCAGGTAAAACTGGCAAAACTATTGGTTGAAAACTCCTGTGCCGATAAAGTTTTCTTTGCAAACAGCGGCGCTGAAGCAAACGAAGGTGCTATAAAGCTTGCACGCATTTATTTTAAGAAAAAAGGAATGCCGGAGAAATATGAAATAATTACACTGGAAAAATCTTTTCACGGAAGAACCCTTGCTACAATAGCAGCTACCGGACAGGATAAGTATCAAAAACCTTATTCTCCGTTGACACCGAAATTTTTGAAAGTACCCATAAACGACCTTGAAGCCCTTGAAAAAGCCATAAACGGCACAACATGCGCAGTAATGATTGAACCTATACAAGGCGAAAGCGGTGTTAACCTCACTACAATAGAGTATTTGCAAGGTGTTCGGAAACTTTGCGATGAAAAAGGAATACTTTTGATTTTTGATGAAGTTCAATGCGGTCTTGGAAGAACCGGTAAACTCTTTGCATATGAACATTTTGGTGTGGAGCCCGATATATTCACTCTTGCCAAGGCATTAGGAGGCGGCTTCCCAATAGGTGCACTTTTGGCTAAAGACCATGTAGCAAGTGCTTTTGAACCTGGAGACCATGGCTCCACTTTTGGAGGCAATCCTCTTGCTTGTGCTGCAGCTCTTGCAGCCATGGAAATAATTCTGTCGGAAAATCTTGTAGAGAACAGTGAAAAGATGGGTAATTACCTGATTGAAAAACTCATCGAACTAAAAAACAAATACAACCTAATTGAAGAAATAAGAGGCAAAGGCCTTATGGTCGGTATACAGTTGAATAGCGAAAATGCCGTAGAGATAAAAAATAAGTGTTTTGAAAAAGGATATCTTGTGGGTAGTGTAGGTAAAAATATTATCAGGCTTCTGCCGCCATTAATAATTTCCAAAGAAGATATAGATAGCTTCATCAGTACATTGGATGGTATATTGTCCGATATATAATACTATTAAAAAATTGCATGGAGGATTTATATATGGAACATTTAATAAGTTTGAACGACCTGACATTGGAAGAAATCGAACAAATTCTAAATCTATCCGAAAAACTTAAAAGACAGCAGAAAGAAGGCGTTATTCATCACCATCTAAAGGGAAAAACCCTGGGAATGATTTTTACCAAATCTTCCACCAGAACAAGGGTTTCTTTTGAAGTAGGAATGTATCAGTTGGGCGGATATGCATTGTTCTTAAGTTCAAACGATATACAGCTCGGCCGCGGTGAGACCATATACGACACCGCTCAGGTATTATCAAGGTATTTGGATGGAATCATGATAAGAACCTTTGACCACAGTGACGTAGAAGACTTGGCAAGATACGGAAACATACCGGTAATAAACGGTCTTACTGATTTAATGCATCCGTGTCAGGTTTTGGCCGACCTCTTTACAGTTTATGAGCACAAAGGAACGTTAAAAGGTCTGAAGCTGGCCTATCTCGGTGATGGAAACAATGTAGCCCATTCACTGCTTCATGGCTGCTCTAAAGTTGGCATGGATATAGCCGTTGCTTCTCCAAAGGATTATATGTGCAATGAAAAGATTGTGGAAGAAGCAAAAGAAGCTGCCAAAATCTCAGGTTCTAAGGTCATCATAACCGAAGACCCTGTTGAAGCCATTAAAGATGCAGATGTGGTATATACCGACACTTGGGTAAGCATGGGTCAGGAATCGGAAAAACAAGTAAGGCTCAAAATTTTTGAACCTTACAGAGTTGATGAAAATCTCTTCTCTAAAGCAAAGGAAGATGCTATTTTCCTCCATTGCTTACCTGCTTACAGAGGATACGAAGTTACCGAGGAAGTTATTGACGGTCCGCAGTCGGTAATATTTGACGAAGCAGAAAACAGGCTTCATGTCCAAAAAGCAATAATGACTATACTGATGGGTAAGTAAAGGAATAGTGATCTTTAAATGGATTATTCATTTATAATAAGGAAAGCAACCGTGGAAGATGCACAAGCCATACAGACTATTACACGGGAGGCATTCAAAAAATATGTAGAAGATACCGGCCTTAAAGACTCAATGGAGGCCTTGGAAGAAACACTGGAAGATATAAAATATGATATTGAAAATAAGGAAGTATTTGTTGCTTTTATCGACAACGTGCCGGTAGGCTCCATAAGAGTTCAGATACTTCCCGATAATACCGCCTATATAAGCAGGTTCGGAGTAAGACTCGCCTATCACAACATCGGTATCGGCAAGGCTCTTATAAACTTAGTCGATAAATTGCTGTTGTCAAAGGGCATTAAAAAGGTTACTTTACACACTGCCGCAAAATACAAGGATTTAATAAGATTCTATTACGGAAGAGGCTTTTATATAGATTCAACCACTAAGGACAGGGGTTACATCCGCGCCTTACTGGTGAAGGAGTATAATTAATGCTTAAAGCACAAAAATGAACTTGTAAACATCAAATAAACTCGTTCCATTGCAAATAAAGTCGTTCCGCTGCAAATAAAGTCGTTCCGTTGGAACAGGGTTAAGGAAATAGGTTTAAGGGATAAGGATGTTATCCAATAAAATAAATCAATCCTTTGTAATCCACTTATCATGCAGGTTACAAAGGATTTTATCTTTCTATCCTTATCCCTTTTCCCTTACCCCTTTCCCCTGTAAAAGGAACAACTTTATTTACTTTTTTCTCTTCCAATTTTCCCATTTAATTCTATCTAATCATCTATTTTATGGAACATCTTTATTTGCATCCATTTTATCCCATCCATCAACCATGCGGGTTTGCGGAGTTGGGGAGGGAATGAGTTTATTTTATATTCACATAGATAGGATTAAGGATTTTAGGGGTAAGGTTCAAGTTTTGCAAAGAAAATAGTTTAAGTTGTTCCAAAATGAAAATATTGTTGTTCCAAAAAGCAAATAAAGTCATTCCCTAACATCATAATGCTGAAAGCCTTGAAATACTGGGGTTTAAGGGTAAATATGATATTAGAAATTAAGGTCGCAGGCTGTAAAAAGGCAGATAAATACGCTTTGATATGCTTTATGTTAACAATACGGAACGACTTTATCGTATGTGCCTAATTATTTACGCTGTTTATTATCATTTTACTTAAAATAAACAAGTTATAAGTCATTCCAAAATAAAAATTATCTTGTTCCAAAAAGAAAATAAAGTCATTCTCTGACTTTATTGTGCTGTAAGTCTTGGAATATAAAGGTTATATGGCATAAATGATATCAGGAATTCAGGGTTGTAGGCTATAAAAATGCAGATAAATACACTTAACTATGCTTTATGTTAACAACATGGAACGACTTTATCGTATATGCTTAATATCTTGCACTTTTTCTTATTGTTTTATTTCTTGAATTAAATAACTCATAAGTCGTTCCAAAATGAAAATAAAGTCGTTCTTAAAAATGGGCTTGTATCTAAAAATAGTGCTGATATTGCAGCAACTTTTACTGCAAAATATAAAGACTGTATATTACTTATTTTTCTTACTACTTATCTATTATTCTCTTCTCTGCTTCCTTCACATTGGCTTGAACGTTTAAATCTCTCTCACAAGTAACTATTCTATATGGCTCGTTCAATTTTATCTCTTTTCTGTTTCCAGAGATTGTTTGCTTAAAATATCCAACTGCTTGACGCAAAATATAAAAATATTGTTTAATTATTGACCCTAAAATTACGCTCATTTAATTTGCTCTGGATTATAGATAATACTTCATTAAAATTCACATCCGCTGTATTTAGCGATATAGCAATAGGGGGATAATTTAATTTCAAGTTTGCTTTTATTACTTTTTGCTTTGCGGAAGAAATTCTGTGCAATAATTTATCTATATCATAAACATCAATTGCTATAACTCTTTGTGTGAAAACTCTTATAACAGAAATAGATTCAATTTCATTCCAAGCAATAAATCCTACACTACTTGCAGTTGACATATCAGTGATACCATCTTCTGTAATCACCAATAATGGTTTAGGATTTAATGCTCTTTTAACAGAATATATCTCACAAAGAACAAAAAAACCCATTCCTATTATTCCGATTATTATATAAACTATATTCTTGTGAATTGTTCCAAATGCTAAAACAAAGACGCATGCGAGCAACATAACAATTCCTAATATTATCAAGCCTATTGATTTAACCTTGCTTTGTTTAATGATAATCTCATTCATTTATTCATCCCTCCCAAATTATTAAACCATATTCACAATATCAAATAAATGTGTTTTTTCAATTATATCATATGTATTTTAATAAATCATCCAAATATTACAATTCTTATAAACCCATATCCTCCAGCACTCTTTTAACCTCCTCCATCACCTGCTTCCTATACCTGTTCCCTACTCCAATCATATCCACAATTGTATAAACCCCAAAGTCTTTTTTTTCCTCCTTCAACTTCCTGATTGCCCACTGTATCCGTCTTTTGTGCAAATCTACAGGTGTCTCTATAACGGAATTAATAAATGTCTTGGTAAATGGTAATTTATCCAGTTAAAGGTCAATGTTCTTGAGTCCTGACCTTGTTTTAATTAACCGCAGACTTATTCTCTGCGGCTTTTCATCACTTTCCAATATCTTTTGAACAGTTTGCCTTACACATTTAAGAATTTCTTCATCCCTTGCCTCCCAATCAACGTGACTGTAAGCCTGCTACTGCCCCTTACCCCTTTCACCTTGTTCCTTTGTAACTGTTTCCATATACTCAAACCCACAGGAACAGGAGAAAAATCCATTCACATTTTTATTTCTGCGGCGGTACTTTATCAACAGGTTTTCCACTACAGGCTCAAGTAAGTGGTCGTCGGCAGGATTTAGGCAAACCCAGGGTCCTTCTCCGAAAGGTCTGTTATTTAACTCTTTTATAAAAAGTTCATCTGCTCCTATACCTAAAAACCTTGCCAATACCAGACAATAACTTTATTTTTACTTTAATAGAACTTTCCATGTAGTAAAAATATTTCTTGTTTCTAAATTTTTATCTACATGAGTTTTAGAAACAGAAAAAATAGGGTATGTTCTATAGGAAATGCAAATAAATTCCTTACATGAACTCCCTACAATTACCAATCATCTTATACCTTAAACCCATATCAAATCTCGTATTTCCAATGCTTCCCCTTGTTCCTTTCACCTTTCAATATCACAACTTTATTTTTATTATAAAAGAACTTTAACATCCGTAAAAATACCTTTTCTTTTTCTAAAATTTCTTCTTCATCATTTCTGAAACAGAAAAAATACGTCAAGTTCTTATAAAAAGTAAATAATGTCCTTATCCCTTTACCCTTTTATCCCCATTTCCCTTGTATTTTATATACTTTATCCCCATTCTTGCATCAAGAAATGTGAATAAAATCTTAATATAAGGACTTTATTTTCATTTTGATAGAACTTTACCGCTTATGAAACAACTTTTCTGTTTATAAGAATTTTTATCCATATGATTTTTGGAAACAGAAAAAAAGCCCTATGTTATATCTAAAAAGTAAATAATGTCCTTTCATAAAATTCCTTTATTTCCCTTTTCCCTTAAAGCCTAAAAATACATGAAAGCCAATATTCTCAATACTTTCCCTTATTCCTTATCCCTTTAAATAATACAACTTTATTTATTTTTGAAACACTGTCATCTATATTAAATGGCATTACTAACGGGAAGCCGCTTTGTATATTATCAATGAAACTAAGGTTATCAGAATTGGCCACGCCGTATTCCATATCAATAAGGACTGACCCGTCCTCTGAGTAAAGCTTTCCGGTCCTTATCCAGTCTGCATGTATCCCAATTGCCGCAAGTACATTAAATACCGCATTCCCTTCCGCATCAAATCCCGCATTCCATGTCTGACCGCCATCTGTACTGACTGCAAATGCATCTGCCGTCTGCTTCCAGATTTTTTGGCTTTCTTCTAAGGTAGGTTTATCATGCATATAATAAATTACTGAACCATCTGACAGAGTTTCTTCCGATTTATATACTCCGAATGAATGAGCAAGTAGATTATTTAGCTGTTGAACCATTAGGTCATACGACCTAATTTTCTGTTCTGTCTCTTTCCTCGCTTCAACTATAGCTTTCGTAGCTTCAGAATATCTCTTAGCCGAGTTTCTAAGGGCTGGTTCCGCATCATTCTCAATTCTCATAGGCTTTCCGACGGAATACGAAACGGAACTAATCAAAGTCTGATATACGCCCTTTCTGGTTGATACGATTGCAACGTCGCCGGCTTCAACCGACGGATCACTTCTTACCGCTATCGAAAGAGGTCTAAATCTTACCCCGATTAATTTTTGACCGACTGTCTCAGCAACATATTCAGCGTCAGATTCGCTTTGTATGAGCTTATTATTTTCGATTAATATTAAATATCCTGTATCGCCATATACAACGCTATTTTCGGGCGTTAACGACACAGAAACACCTGTTATAACGACATCATCAGTCGCAACATTAGGAGTATGTATATGTGAATAGAAATGATGATACCTTCTTTGGCTTGTAAAATCCCCGCCGTCTATATCGTCGCCATCATCAAATGAAAATGTACCGCCGTCTACCGAATCCCCAGTTGAATACGGTGTATCGCCGTCAAATTTCCCGCCGTCATAATGGGCTTCACTTTCCAAAGCATCAGTATCATACC
>ENA-OWOZ01000580-OWOZ01000580.1-bioreactor-metagenome-genome-assembly--contig:-NODE-580-length-44034-cov-8.964989_pt1 | contig 44034 bp, 69 predicted proteins | sample MGYA00238140_ERZ651804 | MGnify/ENA primary metagenome ERZ651804 (study PRJEB26910, sample SAMN07631232) | bioreactor metagenome | isolation source: Switchgrass digestor | place: USA: Dartmouth...
TAAAAACTCATTTTTAATGGGCTATCATTCTATGCTCTTTTTCCGTTTTATAAAATACTAATTATGCAATTTCCTCACATATTTACATATAAACATATGTATATAAATTTTTATTAATAAACCTCTTCCCTGCCTTGCTGTGAACCGACTATGGTTGCACGATAGCGGATGTTTGCAACAAAAAAAGGGACATACTAGCTCGAATCTGCTAATATATCCCGGTAATGGTGGACCATATGGTCCCGTATCGTGGGAACTATTTAGTTTTGATGTAGTGTGCACTCCTGCAATGATAGCAGGTTGCCTTTTCTTTCGCAGCTTTTATAGCTGCTGTAAGGGACTCTGGGACTTCTGTATCCCATTCTCCCATATTGAATTTGTTTACTTCTTCCACTATACAGTAGTGGAAGGTTTTTTCTTTTGTTGCTAATTTGTATAAATCATAAGTAGTATCAGAAGAATATCCATATAGTAAAGTTTCTTCTGATAATACTCTAAATGCAAAATCTATATTGGAATATTCTAGTTCTTCAAATTTTTTTCCATATTTTTCTAACAATTCTTCTTTTGTAATTTTTCCTAAATGTTCTCCTGCATAATTTTCTTTTATTGTTTCATCTACAAAGTCAACGACTTTATAGATAGTAATTTCAAAGTCATGCCTATGATGATTTGCTTTTACTATATAATCTCCTTTTTCGAGGACTATAAGTGCATGTTCAGAACAAGCTAGGTGGCCTCTACTTCTCACATATATAGCTTTTTTTGGTTCTCCTTTGTTATCTGCTATGATGGTAGTTGCCCCTGTATTTGTCCAACCTCCACCTTTCTCCCACATAGCAGGTAGTCCCTTTTTAGTTTTTTCAATTTCTAATTTCCTAAATGTTTTTTCATATCTACTCATAATATATACCTCCTAAAACTAAAATATTTTTTACCCTGGGCGACTTTCATCTACAGGTTGAGCGGAAGGACAGTTTCCTGTCCCGCTGGGGTTTCACCAGCCTTTCTCCCTAGCCCTGTTCTTTCCCATAATCTTTCATGTATTTTTTAAAATACTTTAGGTAATGTTCCAATTTACCTAAGAGTATTGTCTCCCAATCCTCATTTGTGAATTGTTGTCCCCCTGCATTTGTAACTTTAAATTTGCCATCAACTAGGCAAATCACTTTGTCGTAGCTCCATTTTTCTACTTCGTATGTTTCCCCTTCGATTTCTTCTTCTTCAAAATATCTAACCATAACAATTATTTGGTCATGACTATTGATGGTAATATCTACATCATCAAAACCGACATTTCTATCTCCTGTAACTGCTTGTTCTAGGGAAATTCTTAATCCCCTTCTTAAGTTTTCAGCCATATCTAACATTTCCCTTAAATTTTTAATTTGTATCATTTTAATTCCTCCTTTATTTTTTCCTTATTCTTATTTCCTCTTTATTATTTTTTTGGCCTGCCATCATCAGAGCAGGTAGGCCAATTCCTGCTGACGGTCCATGCAGGACCGTTTCGGCTATTCTTCCTCTTCAACTATAGCAAAATACAGCTCATCTAGTTGTCTCTGAATGTTTTCCCAATCAATGTCAAATTCAGTTGCCAGCCATTCAATCCAGTTGTCAATTCTTTCCTGATATTCTTTTTCTCCTTTTTCTTCTCCATATTTGTCTATGAAGAACTCCCTGACGTCTCCGCCAGTTTCATTTTGCCATTCGTGGAATTCATCATATTCTTTCCCTGTGGTATCTAGCAGGTCATCATCATATGGTTCTTCGACTGGAGAAGAAACTGTGCAAAGAACAATCTCATAGAATTCATCCCAAGGATGCAAGAAATTATTTTGTTGGAGCCAGCTTGTGACCAGCTCTCCATCTCTTGCATCCACATATGTGTATGCTGTTCCTGAAAAACTGTATCCCCATGCCTTGTCAAATGTTTTTCTGTATATCTCATCCTTTCCTACTTCTTCTAGTATTTCGTCAATTTTCTTTTCAAGCTCCTTTCTGTCCAAAATTTCAAATATTCTAGCTCCTTCATTTGAACTGTATCCTGAAATTCTCACCTTTGTCATTTTATTACCTCCTATTTTTTTATTTTTTTACCCTTTGTTATCTTTATTATAGTACCTTTTTTGTTATTTGTCAATACTTTTTTAAATATTTTTTTTACTATTTTAAAGTTTTTTTTAATCATTTGACAGATTTTATTTTTCTTCATATAATAGAAACAGAAACAAAAAAGAAGGGAGTTTTTAAAAATGATAAGTTACAAACCTTTATTTCATACACTATTAGAAAAAAATGTGAATCTATCAGATCTAGCTGATGCAGGAATAAGCACAGCAGTAATTGCCAAGTTTAAAAAAAATGAGCATGTTAATACTTCTACTCTAGAAAAGATATGCAAGTACCTTGATTGCAATATCAAAGATATTATTGAGTATATTCCAGATTAGATTTTTTGAAACAGATAGTCATTAGTCTAGTTCACCGACGGAGCTTATTGCTCCGCTTTTTTATTTTTTGCTTGATCTATTACATATAGAATTTACTTTTATATTAATTTTTTTATCTGCTATCATTTCTATTTATATATGTCTATTACTTGTATTTTTTTATTTCATTATTCTACATAGATCTATATTATTTGATTTGTATTTCATATACAGCATTATTTAGTCTATAAATTGTATATATGTATTATACTGTATATAGTGTGTATAGGGTGTATAGGGGATATATACAGTATGACCACGCCAGAATAAACCCCCATACCCGTATAGGGTGTATTACACAGTTGTTATGCTATATCCCTATAGCGGCTTATTTGTACTTTTTACTACTTCAATGAAGATTGGACTTTTGTTATTGGGCCTAAAGATATGTTCAAATATACTACCGAATTTATACATTTTAGGTATTATATTTACTGCTCTTTTGCTCTTTCAGTCGTTGCCCCTGTCTTGCTCCTAGCAACGCCAGGTGCTCTATATATAGCCGCCAAGCGACCCCAGGGGGGCAGCTCGACCTCGTGCGCAAAGAGTTCCCTCTCACAAAAATAATCCCTCCCACGCGACCCCTTGCAACTCATTTTTATTAAAAAACTTATTCACAATGTTTATCATATGATAAAAAATAATAAAAACGAATCCGAATTGGTGTAAAATTAACTAAATTAAAACAAGCTCTAACCCCTAAAATTAGTCATTCTCCATTACGTTAAAATAAGCGTACTCTTTTTCATTCGATACGAAAAGCAAACGAAACAAGTAACGCAAGAAAATGGCATTTCATTCTTGCACGATTTTGCACACTTTGGAACGATTATTGAACAATTTTGCACGATAATTTGATTGCAATTATGTTCTGCATTGTAGTAAAATTAAAATGAATATAAGTGTATATATAAAGGTGGTGGTTGAAAACCACTTTTTTATTTTTTGCAGACTAAATTCAGACTAACAGAGGAACCAAATCGACCAAAAACTAACCTCTAACCCTTATATTAACTAGCTTGAAGGATACTCCCCATATGTCCATATTTTGATATATATTATGGGGTTATATGTCCATATTTTGATACATATGGGGTGATAAGTATGGAAAATACTACATCACAGGACCAAAATGCAATAGCTCTTGTCGTAGAAGCAAATACAGGCGAAATAACTTCAGAGCTTTATCCTGGTGACAGAATTGTTAGAAAAACTAGCGTAGAAAGCTATAAAAAAAACATTAAAAAAAACGAAAAAAATGATAATAACGAAGAAATAGAATTTATATATTGGAATACTAAAAGTTTTTATAAGGTTAATGTAGCAGAATTACGATTATGGCTAGATGATTTATCACAAGCTGAAAAAGCATTTTTATTTTCAATTGCTCCATATATTTCGTTTGATGATTGTCACTTGCAATATGGTAATGGCGTAGATATAGGAACTGAAGATTTAATTAAAATAACCCAAATGTCCAGAGGATTAGTTTATAAGACTATAAGCAGTCTTATTGAAAAAGATATATTATATAAAGGCAAGAATAGCAAGAATAGGCAATATTTTGTTAATCCTTGGTTGTTTTGTAAAGGAAATAGGATTAATAAAGTTTTAAAAACAATGTTCAAGAACTACAAAATAAGAAGTAAAGGCAATATTGAATGGAAAGATTTAAAAGACTTTTAGTATATTGAAATAGCTTATAATTGTCTGTTAACTCGAAGCCTTGAATTTATATTCAAGGGATTCTATAGAGTTAATGGACTTCAGATACAATTGCACTAATGACACCCTCAATTGTGTCTAATGTGCATATTTTTTCGGGGATTTCTGAAACAAGGTTTGGCGAGGAAGTCTCAACTTAGTAATGAGTTCTCCACGCTTCTTTATAGCGGACCAGGGAGAGCCTCTAGCTTACCTACCATGAGTAGGATAAGAGACCCGGATTCAGTATTGCTGAAACCGGATTTTTGCCTATCTACTAGAGTAGGAAAGGTTTCTGAAAGTGGTTTTATATCACTTTCTGGGGCTCGTGTATCGCGGGCGCAGAAAAGCTCGGTTTCTATCCCCCTTTCCGGGCTTTTCTAGTTATTTTATCTCACCTATAAATGAGGTGCTTCATGTTAGAATTTAAAATCAATGAATTTGAGGTAATAAAAGTTAAAAAAGGCTGGATTGTGAGAAATATAAAAGGTGGTTATGAGAATCATAGCCACTTTTATTTTAGCAGAAAAGCTGCTATAAGATGTGCTATTTACACTGATAGAAAGATTATTAGAGAAAATGAAGGCCTTTATATGTTGGAAGCCTGTAGAAGGATTACTTTAGATAAGAATTACAAGCGAAAACTGACACAGAGATTAGACAAAATTGAGATAGATTCAAAGAAAGGCAAGAAAGAAAGGTATGTAAATAGAACCGCTTGTAGATGAAAGTGTGATGATTATGAAATGTTCAGAATGCAAATACAAAATAAAAACAAAATTTGGCTGGGACTGTAAAATCAGTCCTGATTGTGTTAATGATGAAGATTGGACGAAACATAAATGCTATGGCTGTGTATGGGGTACATTTACAGGGGTAAGTTATAAATGTGCATTACCTAAATGCAAGGCTGACTGGAGTTGATAAAGATGGCAGATAGAAAGATATATACCAAGTTACCTAAAAACTATTATAACTATTTTGATATATGCAAATGGGAAGGTATACCTACAGGCACAGCTAAAAGTGCTTTGGCTAATGGACTTGATGGTATAGCAAGTATACAAAAACTCAAACCCATAGCTCACCAGTTTAAATGCTTTCCTAAATACGAAAATGGCAGATTAAGAAATCAATATGGAATTTTAAAAACCAATTATGACTACTGGAAAGAACATGGCGAACCTAGAAAACAAAGTCCCGGTCGTCCCCCTAAATGGAAAAACAGCCCTAACTATGTTAACATAAATATCCCATGCCCTAAAGATTTATATGATACATTCAAAAAAGTAGTTGATAAGGCAAACGAAATGAGCGTAGTAAAAGTTACTTATAGAGATATGATTTATGTGGCAATGCAAGAATTTATACAACGCAGACCACAATTCCTTGAATTAGAAGAAGATTAATAAGCAATTATCTACCCCCTCATTCCTTCTCTCATTTATAAGGCATAGGCAGGTTAATACCTGCCTTTTATTATGCCTATTAGGCGGTGATAACATTGGCAACAAAGAAAAAGAAAGACACAAAAAAAACTGAAGAAAAAGACCTTTTGCCTGTTAATCCATTAATACAATCCCCTGTTATATCAGTCGAAGAGGAAAACGAGCAAAAAGTTGAATTAATGGAACAAGTAGACAGCTTAGTTTCATTAAACAAGCAAGTTTTAGCAGCAAAACGTCAACAAACTGAATTACTAGTTGATAACAAAAAGCTAGATACTGCTTTAAAACTTATAGATGGGATTGAATTAATAGCTGATAAGGCTCTTAACCACGACACAATTATGAAGGTATTAAGCAAGCCTGATTTGAACCCACAAGATTTTAAGTTCTTGGCAGATGCAATTGAGAAAATGTCAAAAACATTGAAGGACCTAATGACACCATCTATGCAAGATGAACTTGGCCAACGAAAAAGAGCTAAAATTATTGCTCATTTCAGAACTCCATCAGGCGAAGAAGCAACACTTGGTGTTGATTTAGGAAATGATAATTAGGTCTAATAAGGAAGTTGATAGTAATGGATAAAAATAAATGCCCTCGTTGTGAAAGTGATAATTTAGAAATAAAGCCTTTATGTTACGACGATGGTACTGTAAGCGACGATTCAAAAATTGCAAAATGTTTAGACTGTGAGTTTGAATTTATAATAGTCTATGTCTAATTGATATAACAAGCATTAGATATAACTTATAATAATTAGGTGGCGATAGCATGATAGAATATTACAGATTCACCGATAAGGAATTGAAAACCTTGTTAAAAAGTATGGTTATCTTGATAGATACTAGGGAAAACGTAAATGAACATATTACTAGGTGGTTAGATAGCAAAAAAATTCCGTATAAAGTCAAAAAAATAGATGCTGGAGACTATAGCTTCTATCTCCCTGCTAATCCAGAGTTAGGAATAATTAGGGACTTATACTTTACAGATAAAATTTCTGTAGAACGCAAGGCTAACTTAGTTGAGTTAAGCGGCAATTTTACCAACGATAGAACACGAATTGAAACAGAATTTATAAGACATAAAGGCAAAATGATTCTACTCATTGAAAACGCTAGTTATGAAGATATTATTAAACACAACTATAAGACCGAATACGAACCAGCCTCCTTTCTTGCTACACTCCATTCTTTTAGTGAAAGATACAATATCCCCTTTACTTTTATCAAAGATAATAAGTATTCAGGGCAGTTTATATATCTTACTTTCTACTACTGGTTAAGAAATTACCTTTTGAATAGGTGATATTATGAAAATTATTCTATCTTTCTGCAAAGAATTTGATTGGAATAATGTTGAACTTATAGAATTGCACTCATTTGAAGAGTTCTTTTGGTTTTTTGTTAAAAATTCCGAAAAAGGGCTTATTTATGATGTGAAATTGGTTGGTGACTGTAATGATATATAAAATTAGAAAACAAAAGCTAATATCAGCTAGGCAGAGAAGGCTTAATAGAAAGCCAAAAGGTTCAGATTTAGATTATATAAATTGCATAACACAAGAATATAAAGAATGTAAAACAATGAGGGCTGTATATGAAAAGAAAATGGACAGAGGAATCTTCATTGAGATTTATAAAACAAAAGAATACAATTAAATATAACCTAGGGAGGTTATATTAATTAAATATAACTTAGGAAAGTTATATTTAGTCACTTAAAATTAAAGGTAAACTTATCAAAATAGTAAACGGATTAACAGGCTTAACTTCATATTCTGCTTGTGATTATCTAATAAATAGGTGTGGATATAGAGTTATATTCTAATAGAATTTAGGAGGATTTAGAATGAAAGAAGTAACTAAAAACCTTTATGTTGGCAGTCAAGAAGATTATGAGAATAGCGTATTCCTACCCTATGAATGGTCGTTTGTATTAGCTGCTAAAGAACCATGGCATAGAAACGCTTTAGGATATACTGGCAGAGCAGCTCCTAAAAATCATCCAGAGTATCTAATGGCACGAAGAGATAATAAGCTGATACTCAATTTAGTTGATGCTCCAAAGCCTGAATTCTTTGACAAGCGAATTATAGATGTTGCATTAGATTTTATTGAAGAAGAACTGAACAAAGGCAAAAAAGTAGGGATTTTCTGCAATCAAGGTGAATCTCGTTCAGCTACTATTGCCTTACTCTACCTCGTTAAGCGTGGACTTATAAAAGGCGAAAATTTAGTTGAATGTGAATCTGAATTTTTGAAAATATATCCTGAATATAATCCTGGTGCTGGTATAAGAGAATTTATAAAAAAGAATTGGGATTATTATAAATCAAAGTCTTAGGTGAGAAAAATGTTGCTGGCTATACTATATGTGTGTTTGTTAATCCTTTATGCAATAGGTTTATTAACTGATTTTCCTTTTCAAGCAGACCATAGTTATCTCAATTGGACTAACAGCTTAATTGCTTTTGGGATTATTTCTATATGTAATAGGTTGGATAAATTAATTGAAAGAAAAAATGATTAACCTATTTTGTTCTACTAGCTTGGAGTAGTATGTAAGGCTATTACTTGGGAGGAAAGAAGATAGATGACTTTTTCATGCCAAAAGCAGGTGATGCTATATGCCTAGAAAAGGTGGCTCAATAGGTCGTATTGCAAGGCAAAATGAGAAATATATAAAGCACGCTACATCTGAACGAGTTGGAATTTGTGAACAATGTGGAAAACTATTTGAACAAGAATGGCGTCCTAGCAAGAATGAGTATACTCATTTTAAAACGTGTCCTCAATGCAGAATGGCTAATGCTCGTGGATTCATAAATTTAGAAATTCCCTATACTCCACATGAAGCTCAACAGAAAATCCATGAAAGTAAAGCTAGATTTAAGCTTATTTGTGCGGGAAACCGCTTTGGAAAAGACTTGTGTGCTATCGGAGAAGGTGTAATGAAGTTTATAGAGATGCTTAATGAAGAACGTTCTATAGACGTCAATCCGCCTGTACTGTGGTGGATAGTTGCTCCTTCATTACGTTATGCTAGGCAAAATTGGCGCGACCTTAGAAAATTATTACCTAGAGATTTAGTTACTAATATTTCAATTGCGGATTATACTATTGAAACTATCAATGGTGGAATTATAGAAGTTCATTCTGCTGATGACCCTGAAAGTTTAGTAGGTGTTGGTCTTGATATAGTGACAGTTACAGAGGCAGCAAGAATTAAAGAATTGGATATAGTTTGGGCTAACCTAAGACAAAGATTAGATTCGCCTGGTCGTGGTCCTGGTGGCAAAGGTGGTATTGCAATAATGAACGGTTCTCCAAAAGGTATAACCTATTTTAGCAAACTTCTAAAAATGGGCGAAAAAGATAGTTCAACCTATTCTCCTGAATATGAAACATTTAGATTTACTACCTGGGATAATCCTCATATGGCTACCAAACGTTACAAGATAATAGGTAAAGATTGGCTTGGAAATGATATTACATTTGAAGATTCTATAAGAATGTCTATGACAGAAGAACGTTATCGTCAAGATTATCTTGCTGAAGAAATCGCTGCATTTAACGCTGTATTCCCAAATTATGAGAAAGTTCTTGTTACTCCACCAACTAGAGATGAAAAAGAAATAGCGAAGTTTTGGGAAGAATGGGAAAAGCCAGAACCATTTGAGGTTTATACTATTGGGTATGACCCTGCTAGTAAGGGCGACGGTAAGCCCTGTGTTATAAGAGATAGCAAAGGCAAAGTAGTTAAAATAGACATGATGGCAAGGCTTGATTGGGAAGCTCAATGGGATAGATTATCAATGTATTCACGACTTTATAATGGTGCTACTATAAATTTCGGTCAGACAGGATTAGGTGAAACAATAGGCTCACAGTTGACTAAAAGAGGTATTCCTAATAATCCAATCAACGAGCAAGGTAGTAATAAAGCAAAACTAGTTGAGAATTTAGCTATTATAATTGAACAACGATGGTGTCAAATACCATACAGTCGAGAAGTAGAAAATCAACTAAAAGATTATATATCAATCAACAGAGAAGGACGTTCTACTCAGTATCGTAATGCTACAGATGGCGGCCATGATGATATAATTTCAGCTTTATATTTTGCATTTGCTGATTTCCAAGCTCCACAAATAACACTACCTTGGGTTGGTGTTGTCAGTGGAGTAAGCAAAGCAATATAGTTGATATATTAAGCAATCTCTAGTGAGGTTGCTTTTATATACCATAAAACACACCGTAAATAACGGGAGCTTAGAAAAAGGATTTGGCCTGCCTCCTGCCGTCCTCTCCCCTAGTGCGGTGTGTACATATTTCCAAAGGAGTGTTTATATGATTATATTTGTATCACACCCTTATGCAAACGACCCTAAAGGCAACAAAAAGAAGGCTGACGAGATTTGCAAATATTTATTGAAACAAGGGCATTTGCCATTAAGCCCTCTTCACCTATTCTCTTTTATGGAGAATGATACTAGAAGAAATGAAATAATGAGAATTTGTTTTGAATTGATACAAATAGCAGATGAAGTTTGGATTTTTGGAGATAGTGAAGGTTGCCAAGAAGAAAAAAGCTATGCTGAATTCATAGGGAAACCAGTAAAAATCATGTACGATAAGCCGGAGTACATGAAGCTATTGGGGTGATAACATGAGATAATAACTAGAGATTTACCACAGTTTAATACCTTGGAGATATATCCCTTAGCTGACGTACACATTGGCGACCCACTACATGACAGAAAAAGGCTTAATAATTTTGTAAAAGAGGTATTATCACAGAAAAATAGATATGTTATCGTGAATGGAGATATTATAAACAATGCAGTAAGGAACAGTATTTCTGATATATACGCTGAACAACTTAATCCTAATCAACAAATAGATACAGCAGTTGAAATACTAGAACCAATAAAACATAGAATTCTAGTCATAACTGAGGGTAACCACGAAACAAGAACATATAAGCAAGATGGAATTCTTATTATGTACCAAGTAGCACAAAGACTAGGTATATTTGATTGTTATTCAGAAGGAGCTTATCTTTTATTCGTGAAGTTTGGAAGAAGTCAAGGCAGAGATTGTCGTAAGATGCCTTATGCAATATACGGAAAGCATGGCGCAGGCGGTGGAAGAAAAGTTGGGGCAAAAGCTATTAGGCTCTTTGAAATGGCAGAAATAATTGATGCTGATGTTTTTATCCATTCACATACTCATGTCCCTATGGTTCTTCGAAAAACATTTTATCGTGTTGATTATAGAAATGAAAAAGCTACTCTTATTGAACAACTTTTTATTAATACTAACGGGTTTATCCGCTATGGAGGATATAGTGAAGATAAAGGTTTTGCTCCTACATCAACAATATACCCAAAAATAATCTTAGACGGGAAAGAAAGAAAAGTTAAAGCAGTTATTTAAAAGAAATGAAGGTGATGCTTATGGGATTTTTCAACAATATATTTGCAAAAGCAAGAGATAAGCCAGAAAACAGAAATATACCAATAGGAAGGCAAACCCAAATAGCTGGTGGTTATACCTCTACTCTCTCCCCTCTTAGGTCCAGAACCAGTGATGTACTAAAAACTTTAAGGCGTATTCCGGAAGAAACTGCTGCCATTGAATATCTTAAACGTGTAAATTCAGATGTATCAATGGCAATATGGAATTTTGTTAGACTTGCTAATCAAGGTAATGAAATGATTTTCTATGCCTTAGATGGCAAGACAAGACGTACTGATTTGGAAGAAAAATGGAGAGATTTTGCTGCTAGAATTAATGAAATAAGCAACGCAGGTCTTGATGGATTAATAGACCAATTGCATTATAGTGCTTTTGTTTTAGGTGCTATGGGGGTTGAGGTTGAGGTTACTTCTGATAGAAAAGATATATACGACGTCTACCCTGTCAAACCACAAACTATAGAATGGGAATTAAAAGAAATGAAAGGCAGAAAAAAATGGGTTCCCTATCAATGGAATACAGAAACACATCAAAAAGTTTACCTTGACCCTAGCAATGCAAACTTCTTTTGGGTACCTTCTGACCCAAGTATAGGTGACCCAAGAGGAACATTGACTCTTTCCCCTGTTCTACAAGCAATAGATTTTCAGATGCAGATATTACAGGATTTACAAGCTGTGCTACATCATCAAGGTTATCCTAGAAATGATATATCAATTAATACAGAAAGAATATTAACTAGATGTCCACCACACATTAAGAATGACCCGAAAGAATCGGATGAATGGTTAAATGCTCAACTCAATGCTTTAGTCAATATGTTCCAAAGTATAGAACCTGATAGTGATTATATACACTATGATGAAGTAACAATTAATATGAATCAAGGTGCTAATGCCAGCAGAAGCCTTGATGTAAGAGCTATAGCTGAATTAGTTGACACTCAAACCCTATCTGGTTTAAAACAGATGGCTATTTTTATGAATAGAAATCAAGGTGTTACAGAAACTTGGGGGACAGTCCAATTTAGAATCTTTGTTAGTGGAATACAATCTTGTCAAAGAGGTAGCAAACGAATTGTAGAAGAAGTTGCTAGGCTATGGTTAAGGGTCAATGGCGAACAAGCGATACCAAAATTCAAACATAATACAATTGATTGGAACTCAGAAGAACAACGAATGACAGTAAATCTAATGAAACAAGAATTTTATGCAGTGGCTCAGCTAATGGGCTGGATTGACGCAGATTACGCTGCTCAAGAAGTAATGAAAGTTCAGAAAGCATCAGGTCAACCTAATGAAAACATCAGAGTATCATTCTCTAGAGGCGGTGAAAACCATGATAATGACAAACATTCGAGGGAAAATAACTCCATATCCAACAAAGATTCCATTTGATGATGCTGAAGTATTGAAATGTAATAACTGTAAAGAGTGCTTATTTGAAGATTTATGCAAGGAATATGGAGAAGATAATGAATCCAAAAGAACCATTGAAGATGACTTCGTATATGGACCAACATATACAAGTTATGAATAGAAAGAAGGTGAATAAATGACCGAATTTGGCGTGCCTACTGATAAACAGCTAGCCAAAATTAATAAATTGGCAAGGCGAAAATTAAAAAAAGAAGAAGTTTTTGTTTTCCCAAGTAAATTAGCTGGCGATATGATTATTCCAGACAGATATATTCAATTAACAAAAGAATTGCTAGAAGTATTTGCTAAAGATGCAAACAAAGGCGTATCGCTTTTATTGGACCACAGCTGGGCTCCTGATGGATTTTTTGGTATTGGTGGTAGGCCTAAAGCTGCTATTCCCTATGGAAGAACTTTTGACAGTAGATTTGAAGATGGCGAAGAAGAAGGCGAAACAGTATCACTAGTTGCAGACCATTACATGGTAAGAAACGTTGAAATAGATGGGATTAATACTAATGACTTAATTGCTAGTATTGAAGCTGGCACTTTATTTGATACTTCTATTGGATTTTCTTATGGTAAAGCTATTTGTTCTGTTTGCGGAGAAGATTATTATAGATGCAATCATTTTAAAGGCAAAGAATATGAAATCGAAAAAGAAGATGGTACCACAGAAATTAAGTTATGTTATGTAAAAGCTAAACCACCTGGATTTTTAATGGAAAACTCATTAGTATTTGATGGTGCTTATCCTGGTGCTGGTGTTTTATCCAAAGCTGGTGATATTTTAGAAAATCAGACTGGCATTTACCAAGTTGTAGATGAGTTAAAGGATATTGACCCTAATAAAGAATTAATAGCTACTTATAGTCCAAGAACTGGGCTAATCACTATGGTTAAAAAATCAGACCATAAAAAAATTTATCCAGTAAAAATGATAGATACAAGCTTAAACGAGGATGTAAACGTTGTAACAATTGGAAATTTCTTAACAGATAAAACTTCTCAATCAATTAATACGAAAGGAGTTGAAAACTTAATGAATGAAAAAGTACTAAAAATGCTATTGTCATTAGGCTTTAACGAGGAAGAAGCTAATAATCTTACTACCAGCGAAGCAACTAAAGTATTAAATTCTATAGCTGAAAAATGGGAACCTGTTCAACCACAAAATAATCAAGTTGAAGCTTATATGACCCAAGAAGAAGTAAAAGAAAAATTAGGTACTGAATTATCAGCTGATGAGGTTTTAAACCTAGCAAAAGAAGGCCAAGAATACCGCAAGCAACTTATTGATGAAGCTATTGCAATGGGCGTTCGTGCTATGGGTAATGACTTCCCTGCTGACACATGGAAAGAAAGTTTTGCTACTATGAGTACAAAAGCTATTAAAGACGTCATGAAAACATGGGAACTTCAAGCAAAAAACGAAATACCAGCTGGTAGACATACTGACCCCCAAGCAGGTTCTAGTGATAATCTAGTCAAGAACCTTCCAGATGAAGCCTTTAAGGTAGGCAAATAATAAATTCGTTTATTTGAAAAGGAGGAATAAAATGAATAATGTTACTAAAGACGTTATAAAAACGACTATAAATTCAAAGAAAGAATATCTAAAAGATATTGAAAAAGAGATAGCTTATTTCGAATCAAAATTAGATGAAAGAAAAGCAAAGCAAAGAGAACTCATAGAAGAAATTGAAGCTTTAACACAAGATTTAAAAATAATCAATAACTAAACCGCTAAAAAGCGGTTATTATTATGCAAAAAAATAAGAAAGGGTGTGTTTATTAATGTCTAGAGGTGGAATTTCATTTGAAGGCATAGGTTTTCAAGCTGCTACATTCAAAGCAGGTGCAGGCATAAAAGCATTAGTTGCCGCTACTGACAGAGACGCAGTAGTAGGGTTGCCTGTAGTATTAAGCGGTGCAGGAACAGTTGATTTAGGAAATGAAGGCGACACTGTATTTGGTTTTATAGACGTTTATGAAGATGATGGACATTGTACCGTTCAATTTAGAGGATTTAGAACTGACGTACCTATAGGTGCAATTCCTCCAACTGTAGGTAAAATTGCTGCTGTGGATGGTGATGGTGCAATTATAGACAGCACTGAAACTGCAAAAATGAGATGCCCTGTTATAGTCGAAGTTGACGAAACAGAAGGCGTCGCAACTGTATTTTTAGGATAATTGGAAGGGAGATGAATTGATATGACTATAACATTAAAAAATTTGACAAGTGATATTTATAGAGAAGCTCACTCAAAAGAAATGACTTTATCTATGTACTTAGAAAGTCTTGACCCAACTCCAGAGGGTTGTAAACTTGATGCTTTTGAAAGACTTATGAAAGAAGCTGGAATAGTTACTCAATCTGTACCAGAGAAAAATATATTTACATCTAAGGTAGAAGCTTTCTACAGAACAAGTGAAAATAAATTATTATTCCCTGAGTTTGTTGCTAGAACTCTAGTTCAATCTATGCAAGAATTCCCACTATACAATTACCTAGTAGCTCAAAGAACTCCAATTGATAGCAACGTTTATAAAGCTGCTTATCTTGACTTAAATGACCCTAAGAATAAGAAAGCTACTGAAATGAGAAGAGTTACTGAAGCAGCTGACTTACCAGTTGCTAAATTAAGACTTGGCGATATTGCTGTTGCTCTTTACAAATATGGTAGAGCTGTTGAAGCTTCTTATGAAGCATTAAGAAGAATGGATATAGAACTATTCAAGAGACACATCAGAAGAATTGGTATTGATGCAGCTAACAACAAAATAGACGAAATCTTATATGTAATTAAAAATGGTGATGGCAATAAGAATGAAGCTCCAACCCATAAGGCATCTGACCTTGATTCAGAAGCTACTTCTAAGTTAACTAGAACTGCATGGATTAAATTCTTGCTAAAATTCTATCCATATACTGCTAATACAGTTATTGCTAATGAAGATGGATTAATTCAAATACTAGAAGTACTATATCCTAAAGCAGATATAGCTTCTAAGATGGATGAGCTAATAGCTAATGGTCTAAACGTAAAAACAGTATTACCACAAGGCTTAATAGCTAACACTACTCTACTTTATAGTCCTCAAGTTGAAAAGATTAGCGGCAAAGAAGCTATCTATGCTATTGATAGAAACAACTGTATTGAAGAATTGTTTGAAGTTGGTTCTAGTATACAAGAAGCTGACAAATTTATTAAGAACCAAACTGAGATACTTACTGTATCTGAAAATAGTGGATTCAGAAAGATATTCAAAGACAGTGCTAGAATCTTAACTATCGAATAATAAAGGGGGTTATCCCCTATGGAAAATAGGATTTTAACTAATGAAGGATGGGAACAAAGAATACGGGATAAGATGGGCATTGATATTGCTTATCTTCCCGATTCTGTTATTCAGCAACCTGACATAATCGGTATTGCAGAATCAAATATAATTAAACAAGTTCCTGATTATGAAACTTTAGAAGGCGATACTTGGCTTTATCTTGAAACTGCTGTAGTTCTTGAATGTTGTATACTTCTTTGTAGCTCTATGGATGCTAGATTACCTAAAAAGCAAACAGGACCACATGAAGGTCATGAATTGTATCTCAACTGGGAAAACAAAAAAACAGAGTTTATTGAAGAAAGAAATGCTTGTATAGGTAAAATTTATGAGATAGCCTTTCCAGAGTACCTCTCCCCTACCCTACCCCATTTTAGAGTTACCTATCCTAAAAGGGAGTGGCAATAATGAGCTATGCTGAAAAATTTTTAAAGGCTTATGGGCAGGACTGTATCATTGAAAGAACGGTACCTGTAAATACTAAAGTATCTATTAAGCGTTCAACAAAAGCCAGTAGAGATTTGGGTATAAGAGAAGGCTACTGGGAAGGTTTAATACCTCTTGAAGTCAATCTGAAAAGCGGTGAAATAATCACCATTAGAGATGTAAAATATCTAGTTCAATCTACCAACTACGACCATTCTTCTAAAGAATGTGCCTTCTTTGCTGCTAAATGTAATGCTAATATTCAACATAAACGATATGTAGAGGATGTAGATGAAAACTATAATCCAATTCATGAATGGCGTGATGTTAACCCAGATAGAATTGATATACCTTGCTATGGAACAATAGTTACTGCTAAATTAAGACAAGAAGAACTTGGATTATTAGATAATACGATATATATATTTCAAGTACCTAAATCATTAGGAGTAAGAAAACTTGATAGGTTTGTATTTAACGGAGACAACTATCAAGTTAATTCTATAGATGATATTGGTCTTGCTGGTGTTGCTAGAGTTCAATTAGGTATGGATAACAGGCCTGATTAGAATAAAAAATAAATGGAGGCATTTATTATGTATGAAGAATATCTTGGTGAAGGTTATCATGATAGAATTAGGAAAATGCTGAGTGTAGATGATAAACTACTTCCTAATAGTATAATTGATGCCCCTGCTAATATAGATGCAATGAAAATGCTTATTTCCCCTACACTTCAAAAAATGCAGATATTAGGAAAGCAAATTGATACAGAAGGAAAGTTCAATCAGTTATCTAATGCAGCCGTATATTATCTATGTGGCATTTTATGTATGGCTATGAAAAGTCGTACCTCTGCCCCACCCTATAATCTTAAAAAATATAAGAAAAATTGGGATAAGAAACAGAAAAGATATATAGAAAAAGGCAATAGGATTATGCAGGGGTTGATGATGTAATGAAAGCTATAGTATGTGATAAGTGTAAAAAAGTCATTACTGATGAGCAAATAATCAAGGACACGTTAAAGCTTGATTTATGCACTAAATATCTTGGTAAATATAGTGAAATACATTTGTGTGATGATTGTAGAGACAAGTTCTATGATTGGATAAACAATAAGTAGGTGTTTATCATGGGATAAAATTCGATACTCAAGGCTGTATCATAGCTTTAAGAAAAGACTTATTTCAAGCTATGAAGGAACTGCAAGAGGAACTATTAGCAGAATCTAAACAACGTATGCATACTCCTGAAGGCAGAGAAAGTTTACATGATGAAGAAATAACCGATATTGCTAATGTGATTATTGCCTCTATCGCTGGTGGCGCCTGGGCCGTTATGGATGAATATGGAACAGGCTCATTAATGGACGAGAGCAATCCTTTTTTGGACGAATACAGAAATAGCAACTTATGGAATCCAGCTAGGCATGATAATAAAATACGAACCAGACCCAAAGGAACTTATGTTAATATATTTGGCGAAACTGTAGTATCTAATGCTCCTGTGGCTGGTGTTGACTTAGAGGAATTAGGAGTATACTCCCCTTCCCCACCTTCTCATGCAATGGAAACCGCAATGAGATGGATGGAAAATGGCAGGTTTAAAGAAAAAATTAAAGAAACTCTAATGTACTTCCCCTTTCACAAATTCATAATAACCGATAATAAGTGAGGTGCGAATAATGTCTAGTGAATCAAAAAAAGAACTCGAAGAAGAATATGCAGAACGTAAAAAAGTTAAAATGGTTGTAGCATCTATTTTAGATATTTTTGCAGAACAAAAGTTGACTATTAACGAATGTCGTGAGGTATTAAAATCAACAGAGTTAACGATAGAAAAAATTGTTGACAACGCGGTACTACATCATAACAATTAACAAAATCCCTTTGAAGGGGTTATATTTATGCCTTCAAAAGGCGGTGATTATGTGGCTTTTAATCCTTCTGAAGATTTAAATGCTATACAAAAAATTCTGATTGAAGATATTAAAATTTTAGAACTTCTAGATTTAACTGGTTCTTCTATGGCTAAAAGAGTAAATGATTATCGAAAAAAAAATCCTCAATCAGATCAGCAATCTACAGAAACTATCGAAAAAATTATAAAATCCCAAGCAATCATAAAGCGAAGTCAGTGGAACGACTTAGCAACTAATGAAAAAAGGTTGTGTATTTACTTTATCCCAGACAGACCAACTAGAAATGAAGTAATTATGGAGTCTTTATTTGAAATAGACGTACACGTACCTGCTGTTTATGATTATAAAGCTTGGGAAATTCAAGAAAGAATTAAGGTGCTTTTGCACAATACAAAAATAAATAAAAAGTATACTAAATTTTATGGCCAGCTTGGTGAACTCCCTACCTTGCAAGGCTTTTTTTGTTGTGGGAGTAGATTTAGATTTTATAGAACAATATGAAAGGATGTGTTTGTATGCAACCAATTGTATTTAATAAGGCTGGTAAATTTTTATTGAAAAAGTATGTTAATGGTGTACCTTCAATGGCTGAATCTATATCACGAAATGGTGTTGTTCAACAAATTACTCCTAATATTAGCATTAATGGTTCTCCTATCGCTGATGGTAATAGTTTTTGGGATGCTGCTAACCTTGATACTGGAATTGAAGCTACTGTAGCTGTTCAACTTGGATATATGCCTCCTGAACTTTACGCATTTATTATGGGAGATAAATCAGAAAAATTAGATTCTACTGATTTCCCTGTAATTGATGAAGAAATTACTGTTCCTGATAAAGAACCATTTGAAGTTACTTTAAAGCATATTCCTAATAAGGATAACATTAAAGTTGTTGATGTTCACAATACTGCATTTGAAAAAGCTGAATCTGATGTAGAAGCTGGAAAATATACATTAGCTTCTGACAAATTAACTTTTGCCGAGGCAGACGCTGGTAAAACATTGTTTGTTACTTATTACTATACTGCCCAAAGTGTAACAAACTTCGGACTTCCAAAAACCCCTGTAAGACCAGTATATCAGTTAGTTATAACTGGTGAAGCTCAAGGCGAAGATGGAACATTATACGAAGTAGCTACTACAATTGACAGGTGCAAGGTATTAGGTAACATCAACCCTCCTCAACAAGGCGGGACTCCACAACCTGTTACTATTACTTTCACTGTGCTAAAACCTAGAGGCAATTTAAGAGCTGTTGATTATAAAGCTGTTCCTATAGCATAATATTGGTTATTAATAAATAAATTAAGGAGGATATGTCTTATGAGTAAAGATAATAAGTCCCCTACTCCCCTATCTGTTATGTTAGGGGATGGGGATTCTTTTGTTATTAAAGGAAAATCATATATTGTAAAACCTATTGCTCTTAAGGATATTGACGAGTTTATGCAAAGCAACATGAATTTAGGTTCACAACTTTTTAGCGTAGCTGACAAAAAAGAAAGAGAAAAAATCGATAGATGGCTTGGAGGTAAAAAAGATAAAGACGGTAATATTATAAAACCTGGTTACTGTTTTGATTCTGACGGAAACCCTGTAAATCTTGAAAAAGCTATAAATGATGGATGGGATATTGTTGATTTAAAATTGTTTCTAAGAAAGCTGTGTGATTTGTCGGGTTGATTTGGGCTCCGTCCAGCAATGAGAATGAAATAAAATATGAAGATTGGACTTTAGAAGAGTTGAAAGCTGAATGTAATAGAAGAAAATTAGAGTTTAATTCTAATGATACTAAGGAGAAATTAATTAATCTCCTTGTTGATAACGATAATGCCCCGCCTGATTGGGGTAAGATTTATTCCAGGGTACTATATCATACTGGGATGGCTTATGAGGAAATATCTCGTAGGACCATCCCACAAATTAGGGCCATTCTGGATGGAGCTGAAGAAAATATTCCTATAAAATTAGGTTTTCCTAATATGTTTAATGTCTCTACCCTCTCCCCTACTGAATCAGCAAACGAACCACCGAAATTATCACAATTTGCAGCGTTTGCTAATGCATTTGATACACTTAATACATCAAATTTTAGTTAATCTTTTTTACCATATTTTGTTGATAAAATATCATTAACTGGTTTATAATGGTATAATAATGGTAAAGAAAGGATGAGGGTGTATGAAAAAATTTCTATGTATAGTGCTGGCTTTACTTGTAGCAATGAATTTGTTAGCATGTGGAGCTGCAGAAAATACTAATGCTTATAAGTTTGAGTATAAATTTAAAGAGGAATATTCTGAAATAGATAGTGTAATAGCTTCAATCTTTTTAAACTTGGTAAATGGATTGATTAAAATACATTCCACTGCACTTGATATTGAAAACTTAGAAGTTGATAATGAACTTAATAGTTTTATATCTGAACATCTGGATCCTTTACGTGATGATGTGATAAAGTCTCCAAATAATTATACAGAGAAAGAATTAGAAGTATTAAAGCATATGATGAAAATAGCAGCAACTGCTGGAAATATAAAATTAGTTAAACTTGAATATGCAAGTGATAAAGCTAATGAAAAAATGGGATTAAAGAGAAAAAATACTGAAGAATATTATACAGAGCAATTGGCAAAATTAAAAGTAGAAGCTGAAAAATTATTGGAAGAATCAAAAAACTTTATTGAATAGAAGTGTGGAACACACTTCTTTTTTACATAGAAATGTAAAATATAATTTATACCACTCTTTTTAGAGTGGTTTTTTTATGCGCTTTTGAAAGTGTGGTGATCATATGAATGATAATAGTATGATTAAAATAATACAATCTCTTGGACTTGATTATTCACCTGCTATAAAATCTACTGAAGATTTTCAGAAGAGTATTGCAGTATTAAATAAATTTTTGGCTGATTTAAAATCTAGTGCTATTCAAACCGCTAAGGAAGTAAACAACGCTTTTTCTCTTCAATCTGTATATAAAAATGTTAAAAGTATATTAAATCAAATTGAGAAAGAAAACAAACCTGTTGAAATCAAGGTTGTAACTGATAAATCTGAAAAAGCTTTGATTGACTTTGCTCGTTCTCTAGGTATAAAGTTAGACAAGGAGCTAAAAGGTCAAATTAAGGGCTTGGCAGGAACTTTTACTGAAAACTTTGACGAATCTCGTTTTAAAGAATTAGCTACAAGCATTGCAGAATCATATCAAAAAGCTGTGGAAGCTTATAATAAAAAGTCATATATTAAAGAATTTGCTAATAGCGAAGATATGAAAATATATGAATATCTAAGAACAGTTACTTTAAAACTAAGTGAAACCACTATTCAAGCTAAGAGGAATGTTGACGGTTTTAGCAATGCTATAAAAAACTTAGTCAATCAATCTAAAGAAGCAGGAATGGAGTTAGATGAAATAGCTGCTGAATTAAAGAGTATGGGAATAACAGGTCTTGGTGCTAATACAGAAGATATTGCTCAAAGATTAACTGAAGCTATCAATAAGGTAAGAGAAGTTAAACACGGTTTTATAGATTTAAAAACAAATGTCCCAAAAACAGAAATTGAAAGTTTTGTTCAAGATTCATTAATGAATTTAATTATAACACTAGCTAAAATTGAACAAGAATCTAAAAAAGCTTCGGGCTCATTAAATCAAATGGGCGATATTAAGCCTGAACCTCTCAAAAATGTTACTGTTTCCGTTGATGAAATAAACAATACTCTCAAAAATATTGGTGTTGTTAATAAAAAAGTCTGGAAAGATGCTAGTGGTGATGTTTATAAATATACTGAAACATTAAAAGATTTGAAAAATGGCTTAACAATAATAGATACCTACGTAAAAAATGAACTAGGTACTTTTGATTATCTAGGTAGAACTATTGATGATAAATCTGTTGAAGTTGCTTATAAAGAAATTCAGAAAGCTCATGAAGAAGCTTTAAAGATAAATGAAGCAATTGATAATGCAATCGCTAAAAATCGTCAAATGGCTAAAGACGCTGCTTGGAAACAATATTTCCAAAATATAACTCGAACATCTGATGAATTAAAGCAACTAAACGAATGGTATGTTAGCCTTGGTGGAAAGCAATCAAAATTGTTTTCGGAAATAGAAGTTGCTCAAATGAAGGCAAAGGCTGCTTCAATTGAACAAAGGCTTTATTCCAGAGGTTTAACTGATGAATATTACAAGCAAGCTGGAACCCTAAGAGAGCAATTAGCTGTTATTCAAAGTAGGCTGCAAGCAGAAGGTAAACTTACTGATGAAGAAATGCTTCAAACTATAGAACTTGAAAAACAATTAAAATTATTAGAAGCTCAAGCGAGTGAAGCTATTTCTGATAGTAAGAAAAAGCAGTCCACAGGGTTCGGCGAAGAAATGGATAGGCGCTTTGGGTGGTTCTTAAGCGGAAAAATATTTTACGGAGCAATTAATGCTGCAAAAGAAGCAAGAGAAACTATTAAAGCTGTTGAAATGGGCATGACCGAAATTGCAAGAGTTATGGAAGATTCTTCTTTTGTGCTTGAAGATTATAGAGATGAACTATTCCAGTTAGCAATTCAATATGGACAAACTTTTGAAAATGTACAAGATATTGCTCTTAGATGGGCACAAGCTGGTTATAATGTTAAAGATAGTATAGAACTTACTAGGACTTCCCTACTCGCTCTTAATACAGCTGAATTAGATGCTAAAAATGCTACTGAGTCTATGATTGGTATTATGGCCCAATGGCAGTTACAAGCTGAAGATTTAGCCCTTGTAATGGATAAAATTAACCTTACTGCAGATAACTACTCTATAACCTCACAAGACTTAGTTGATGGGCTATTACGTGCAAGTAGTGCAGCTAAAGTAATGAATCTATCTTTAGACGAAACAATTGCCCTCTTAACTGTTATGCGTGAAGCAAGTGGTAGAACTGGGCAAGAAGTTGGAAATGCTCTAAACTCAATACTCTCCTATATTCAAAGACCAGGTTCTATTAAAGTACTCGAAAGTATGGGAATTAGATTGTTTGCTGACGAAGCAAAAACACAATTTAGAAATGTAATGGAAATATTCCAGGATATTGCTTCTAAATGGGATACTGCAAGCGATACTATAAAAGATGGATTTGTTGCAGCTGCTGATGAAGCAGGATTGTTTAGTGAAGAAATGGCTACTGCTCTTGGGCTACAAGAAGAATGGAACGATTTACAACAAAGGGATATTGCTCAAGCTTCTGCTGGTGTCTATAGACGTAATTATTTTATCGGTATGATTGAAAGAATGGCTAATGCTCAGAATGTGCTAAATGGTTTGTTAGAAGCTGAAGGTTATTCATTAGCTGAAAATGCTAGAACTATGGAAACCTTAGAGAAAAAGCAAGAATCACTAAAAGCATCTGTTGAAGCTCTTGCTGTAGCTTTAGGAGAAGCTGGATTAAACGACGCATTAAAAGCATTAGCTGATGGTGGTACTGCAGCAATAAATGCTATTAATGATTTGCCTAAGAGTATGAAAGATTTAGTATTAGCTTCTACTACTACTTTTATGTCAGTAAAAACCCTACAAATGGGAATGAAAACTTTTGGAATTGAACTTCCAGGTATATCACAATTGATTACTTCTTTAACAAGCGGTACTTGGAGCCTTACAGCAGCTTTAAAATCTGCTGGTGCTGGAATTTCTGCTTTTGCTAAGGCTAATGCTCCTCTACTCGCTCTTTCTGCCGCTGTTGGGATAATTGTTTCTATAACTAATGCATATAAAAAATGGAAAGAAGAGCAGGAAAGAGCTATTGAAGTATTTAATCACCAAAAATATGTTTATAATGAAGTAAATAAACTTATACCTGCTTATGAAAAATTAGCTAACAAAACATCATTGACTACTGAAGAAAACGAAAAACTTGCAGAGATTAAAACTAAAATAATTGATTTACTACCTGAAAGCAAGAAATTTATAGAAAATGAAAATATTTCTTTAAAAGAGCAAGTTGATATAATTAAGGATTTGAATGAAGTTGAATTAGAACGATTAAAAATTGCTGCTCAAAAAACTATTAATGACAATGCTTCTAATTATGAAAAAGATAAAAAGAGACTAGAGGAACTAACTGAACTTTACAAGCAGAACTATGATGAGTTTACTCGATTAAGCAGAATACAATTAGAAATTATGAAAGGCAATCAAGATGCCTATTTAAGCCCTGAAGATATGGAAAAGCTTAAAGCACTTCCTGGTTGGCTTGAAGAAACAAAAAAAGAAATTGATAAGCTAACTGAAAGTACTACTGCCTATGAGTCTGCAATTGAGATATTAGAAAAAACACTTGATGATTTAACAGGAACTACTAAAGATAGTACTAATGCAAACAATAATTTTAGCGACAGTATTTCTAACATATCTAGTTTTATTATGGAAACTTATGATTCAGTTTCAAAAGCTGTAGATAAATACGATTTATTTACTAAAGCATTAAAAGAACTTAGAGAAGAAGGAAGAATTTCTAAATCTACTTATGAAGAATTAATAGAAGTAAATAAAGATTTCATTGAAATACTCGGATTAGAAAAAAATGCAGCTATTGCCTTGATTAATGCACATAGAAATAAGCAAAAAGAAGTCGTTGAAAGCTTGATCAAAGAACAAGAACAAATTATTAAATCTGCTGAAGTAAAATTAGAAGCCTATAGTGCAGAAATGATGGCACTTGAAGCTTTAATTCAGAAAAGAAAGGAACTTGCCACAATTGATGAACAGGGTGAAATAATTTTACCTAATAATAAGGATGTAGACCCTAGAAATTGGGCTAATAAGAGTTATTTAGAAAATGTAATTAGTGAAGCTAAAAATAAAATAGCAGTATTGAAAGGAATGGCAGGTTTCTTTGATGAAGTTGATAATAGTTATAAATCTAAAGAGAAAAAAGATGACAGAAAATACTTGGAAACTATAGATGCTGAAATAAGAGCAATAAAGATAAAAAACGACCATTTAGTTGAAACCGAAAAATCTCTTCAAGAACAACTCAGACTTGCTAAGGAAATTAGCGGTATAGAAGGATTAAATCATCAATATCGCCTAACTGGTGAATTGATAAAGCATAATAAATTATTATTGCAGTCATTTAAAGAAGAACAAGATTTAATTCATGCCAAAGCAAATGACATAAGAAAAGAATACAGCAAATTTGACATTGACTCTTGGTTTGATAATAATGCTGAAGCTACCGTAAAATATATTGAGCAGTTTAATAAAGCTACTAAATCTCAACAAGAAGAAATGGAAAAAGTTTTTAACATTATGCAGAAATTAAAGAAAGCTTGGATTGAAACAAACAATGAGGCAAAAAATGTTGTCAGTACAATTGCAGAGCTAGAAAGAGAATTAGCAAAGCAACCTGATAAAGTTAGGGGAATTATAAATGAACTTATTGAATTAGAAAAGCGAAATGCTGAATTGGATTTAGAGTTACGTGAAAGAATTGCTCAAAACCGACTTGATAATGCTAAATCAAAGTTAGAAAAAAGAGTTTCTGAAATTCAAAATTGGATTGATGAGTTACAAACTGAAATTGACGAAATTCAAGAATCTGAACGTATCAGACAAGAATCATTAGAACGCACAAAACGATTAGAAGAAATATCTAAGCTACAAGAAAGATATTATTATCTGCAATACAAAAATTTAGCAAGTATTACAGAGGAACAAGCTAAATTAGTAGGCCTTGAAAAAGAGCGTGAGCAATATCTTGAAAGGCAAGCAAAAATCCAGGAACTACAGTTAAAATTAGAAAATCTTCGTAATCAAAAAACTATTAGGCAATATATACAAAAAGAAGATGGTGCTTGGGATTATGATTATGTAGCAGATCAGAAAGAAATAGATAATATTAATAAGCAAATTATAGAACTGCAAAAAGAACAAAGTAAATCACTCAAAGACTTAAGAGAAAAAACTTTAGAAGATTTAAAAGACGCTCAGGAAAGTTACTATGAATGGGAAAGACAAAATGATATTAAAAGAATTATAGAAGCTAAGCAAAGACGTATTAAAGAATATCAAGAAGAAATAAAAGATTTGCAAAATAAATATGATGAACTAGAAAGAATAACTAACGAAGCATTTGCCCGTGAAAGAGAAAACCTTAATAGATACTATATGGATATAGATAAATTAACAGATGAAAGACTTAAAGAACTTCATAATACATTTGGAGAAAACTGGGTTAATATTTATAATACATTAGTAGTTTTCTTTAATCAAATAGCATATGAATATGATATTCTCGTCCAAAAACTTTCTACTCCGCTTCCTACCCCTGCTTATTCATCAGGAAATCAAGGATTTTACATTCCTTCCTCCAGTAGTATCGGAAGTTACAGTAATATCTCTGTAGATGCTGCTAAATATCTAATTGATCAATACATCAAGGATTGGTGGGAAGCAGATGCAAGGGGTGATGAAGCTGCTAAGAAAAATGCGCATGAAGCAGCAGAATCTATTAGAAAAAATACAGGATTATACGATTATGGTAAGACCAAAGAAGAAGTTGAAGCTATACGTAAAAAATATGGATTTAGTCTAGGTGGAGAAACTAGCAAAACAGGACTTCACTGGATAGATGGTGAAATAGGAAAACCTGAAAGGATTTTATCAGCTCAACAAACTAAAGACTTTAATACTATGGTTGCATCACTGCCTAACTTATTAAAAGGAATTGACACTATAGCTGATGTAGTTGATAAAATCGAATCTTCATTTAAAAATAACATTCGCTATGCTACTTCACAATCTATACATTCAAGTAACCGTATTATCCATAATCACATTGGCCAATTAGTATTCCCTAATGTTGAAAAATCTGATGAAATAAAACAAGCGATACTAGATTTAGAAAGAATAGCAATACAGTATGAGGATTAAGAAGTTTATTCCCTTCTTTCTCCTCCTTCCCTACTCTTTTAGAGGTGATTGTATGAACGATATTCAAAAAAGCATATTGAACACTATTGAACGAAGAATACGAAAAAACATCAAAAAGCTAAAATTTGATTATACGATTACTGGTAAGATTATATCCTTTGATAGTTCAAATAATTCGTATAATGTATTATACAATGGTACTGAATTACAAGTTAAAGCTAGAGAAGGACTAAATTTACAACCTAATGATCTAGTATATATTAGAGTTGTACGAGGCGATTTTAGTGAGAAATTTATTGACTGCAAAAAGCCATAAGGTGGTGATTAAATGGCTATACCAAGCTTAAGAAAAGTATACCCTTTCCCTGCTACAACTGAATATACTTTTAAATTTGATGTATCGGGAATATCACAACAGATATTTTATAATGAGTTAGAAATCAAATTAAGTTCTGATACAAGTCAAGTGCTATATAAAGAAAGAATACAAGAATTCAGATATCAACATACTTTGCCAGCAAATACGCTTGTAAACGGTGAACAGTATGTTGCTATAATTAGAGTCTATAATAATTCAAATCAACTGATAGGTGAATCAAATCCTATCTTTTTTTATTGTTTAAGCTTACCTGTTTTAGATATACCAACTATAGTTAATGGAGAAGTTAGAAACCAAACTGTACTATTTCAAGGGACTTATTATCAGGCTGAAGGTGAACTGTTAGAATCTTATCGGTTCATATTGTATGACGATAACAAAATTGAAATAGGTAATTCAGGGATAATATATGATGATAAACTCCAATATGAATTTAGTTATTTAGAAAATAGAGTACTTAAATACATTGAACTTGAAGTACAAACTGTTAATGGTATGGTCCATTCTACTGGATTAATCCCATTTACTCCAAGGTATGTTACTCCTCGATTTAACTCTGCTATTGAACTTGAAAACTTGCCTGACGAAGCTAGTATATTAGTAAAATGTAACATTATAAGAATGATTGGAATCCCTGATACGGAACCTATTTATGTTGATGATATGATTGATCTAAGAGAAAATGGTGTATGGTTCGACGAAGGCTTCAATTTAACTGGTAATTGGACAATTTTAATGTGGGTAAAAGATATAGTCCCAAACTCAACATTTTTTCAATTAATTGCTAGAGATGGCAGTAGAATTGAATTGGAGTACAAGAAAAACCGTATTAGATTATATAAAATGCTAGATGAAGAATATATCTTACAAATGCTAATAGGTGAAAACGAAATCAATACTACAAACAAACTTATATTTATTTGGATTCAACATATTAATGGCTTATTTGAATTTTCCTATAAAATGGTTGGTGATTAATATGCTTTTTTTCGACTACTCCCCTTTTGCTAACATAAAAAATGATTATTTTAAAGCACTAAATGAAACAACTAAATACAGTAAAGCCAGATTTCAAAAAGCTATATTTGATGAGGTTCATATGATTGAAAGCATTGATGTTGTATGTACTCCTGATAAGCAGGAATGGGGATATGATACTGTATTCTTATGGAAAGGTTCAAACCTTGAAGCTGGTAATGTTCATCTAAGTGGTATTCCTATTAATCATATTTTAATTCGCAGACGTAAAAAAGATGAATTTATATTTGAAAATATTAAAGCTATAGATTTTGACCCTAATATACAGTTTTATGAATTCAAAGATAGATTTATAGAAAGTCATGAAGATTACGTGTATGGAATTCAACCTATGGGTGGTTCTCTAGAAAATCCCATATTAGGTGAAACCACTACTGCTGAAGTTGAATCTTATTTTGATTCTGTATGGATAGTCGGGAAAGATACTCAATATAAATTAACCTTCGATTTAGAAGTTAATGGGTATGAAACAGTTATTCCGACTGGAATTATCGAAACATTAGGCAACCGATTCCCTACTATTGTTGGAAATGGAGATATTAAGTATAGACGTGGTAAATTACAATGTAAACTGGTTTCTGATGTTACTATTAATAATGGTTATATAGATCCTAAAGAAGAAAAGAAAATTAGACGTGCTATTATGGCTTTTCTTACAGACAAAAAACCAAAGTATTATAAAGATGGTAGCGGTGAGTCAATGCTGATTTCAATAATAAACTCAATTCAACTTACTCCTATTAATGACTTTAATAGACTACTTTACAACGTTAGTTTAGAATTTGTTGAAATTGGTGGTACCGACATTCAAAGTTTAATCAATGCTGGCCTAGTATCGGAGGTGTAATTTATGATAACTAATGAAATGATAGAATTACACCTTCAACCTATTCAAGAAAAATTAATAAGAATATCACTTCTTCAGAATTATTTTATTGATGAAAGCGGAAACTTAGTAAGGCGATTTCGTAAAATTGGCGAGATTCAAGGAAATACAATTGGTGGATCTATTAATATTGACGCTAATTCTCCAATTCGCAGAACATGCTCAATTGATATGGTAATTACAGATAGCAGTTTTTTAGTGTCTGAAAATAGCAAAATTTGGCTGGATAAATGGTTTAGAGTTGAATTAGGTATTAGAAATCTCAAAACTAATAAAATTGTATGGTTTAATAAAGGAATATATGCTATCAATAATCCTTCTATCAAATATAATTCTATTACTAAGTCGTTGCACATTGAAGGATTAGACTTAATGTGTACTTTAGATGGTACTCTAGGCGGAGAATTAGGTATCATAACAAGAATACCCGTTAATGTTGGTATCCCTGGAGTTTTAGAAACTAGCGTATGGAGATTAGGAAAAATCAGCAAAACACAAATGTATATAGAGCAAAACCCCTCTCCCCTACCCTATGACATTGAAAAAACACCTACAGATACAGTCTACTCTATTCTTGAAGAAATAAGAGATCTATATATGGACTGGGAAATATTTTTTGATGAAGATGGTAGATTTATATACCAAAAGATTAGAAACAGATATGTTGTTAATCCCCTGCCTAATTATGAAAATGACGTTATTATGTTTAATTTTTTAGAAGAACACGATTTAGTCAGTGATTATCAGCTAAATTATGATTTCCAAAATGTAAAAAACAAAATAATCATTTGGGGTGCACAATTAGATAACGGTATTCAAATACATCATGAATTAGTCAACGATAACCCTGATAGCCCATTTAGTATTAACAAACTAGGTGAAATTCCCAAAACGATTGTTGAAGATAATATTTTCACAGACGAACAAGCTGAACAACGTGCAAGATATGAATTATGGAAACATAATAATCTTTGCGAAAAGGTAACAGTTTTAATGTTACCTGTTTATTTTTTAGATGTAAATAAGTTGATAGAGTTTAACAAACCTCAAATTAACCTAGTTGGAAAATATTTAATCGACAATATATCTATACCATTTGAAACTGATGGAACAATGAATTTATCAGCACACAGAGTATATCCAACAATAAGGGAGTGATGAATTATGCGAAATGACCAATCTACTTTTACAGCTGAATATGGTTATTTAATAGATGAATTTGATGAATTACAGGATTTGCGTTGGTCTGATTTGCAGTATTTAGACGAATATCGAGAATTGAAATTGAAAAAGAACGATGGTTTGCCTATAGACCAAAATCGACTAGATGAACTAGAATCTATATTCAAAAATAAAATTATAACCGCAGCTAGATGGAATAAATTCCAAAACGCATTAGTTGGTATGCAAACCTTTATTAAAGATGAAGTGGAAGGATTTATATTAGATAAACAACAAGAGATAACTGACTATACAAATTCAAAGAAACAAGAAATTGATACAGTAGTAACAGATGCACAAAACACCGTCAATGCAACTAAAGACGCAGCTTTAATATCAATAGAAAATAAAAAAGACAATGTCATCGAATATTTAGATGGTACTACTGCTGGTGCGTTGCGTAATGACATAGGTGATATGTCTCAAAGTATAATTGAAGGCAGGAGTCTAATTGATAAAACTAATGCATTAAAAATACAGGTAGATTCCAACACTGAAGAAGTTAATAAAATTGGAGATTTAACACAATTAGAAACAGAAGAAAAAAATACTATAGTAGGTGCGATTAACGAACATTCTGCGCAAATGGCTGAGTTAGCACCTAAAAATACAGTTGTAGCTAAATCTGGTGATACAATGACGGGACAATTGTATATGGCTACAGGATTTGCTGGTAATATCTCTGATACAATAACACACGATAAAGTACCGATAAAATTTTATCGTAACAGTGATACTAACTGGGGCGGGATTGGTTTTTATACAAGTGGCGACCCGTTCATAGCAGGATTAAATGGATTACTTTATACTGTAAAAACATCTACTGGTCAAAAGTTCGCAGTATTTCACGAAGGCACTGTGGGTACTTTGGCAAGTTCGCTTAAAGCGTATGGTAATCCAATATATACCTTAGTACAAGAATTTATTCTTAGCTCTCCTTCGCAAGAATTTTCTATAACTGGCTTATCTAGTTATGATGAAATAGTATTAGAAATTGTTAAATTTGGTTATACTGTTGCGACTGGTTCTGGTAGAGGGGCGCTTATATATTTTAATGATGATAATACTGTAAATAATTATGCAACTGTCTATAATAGGACTAGAATTAACGACTATAAAATTATTACTTATGGTAGTCCAAATTTAGGTTTTATATTTAATTTAGGAGAGTTTCTTTCTGCTCCAGAGGGTACAAGTGCTACTCCTACACTATTTACTTTGCCGTTAATAAGATTTTATATATTTAACAATACATCAGAACGTCATAATACTACATTTTATTCTTTTAGGTTGCCGGATTTTTACAGTAAAATAGAAGGAGTATCTGCTTGGAAAAACACTACTGATAGAATTAGCAAAATAACATTTAAAATGAACGCAACTGATGCTAATATGAATACTGGTTGTAAAATTAAAGTATATGGAAGGTGATAATATGCCTGAATATGTTACTAATAAAGATGGTAAATGGGAAATTGGAGAAGGTTATGAAGTTTTAATTGAGCCTTCTGAAACGTATATACAAGAAGTTGATTTTAGATTCCAACAAGAAGAACAAGAACGTATAGAACGGGAATTAATGGAGAGTCTCAAACCTTCTGAAAAAGAGGTTTTAAAAGCTGAAATAGAATTAAATATTTTAGAATTATTAATAGATTGTGGGGTGATATAATGAATCCTATTCAAAAAAAATTAGTTGAATCTTATGCAACTTTAGTTATGGCAGAAGTAATTGCTATTAATGATGTGCCTGAAACAAAAAGAATAGGCACTATTGATTATCCTATACGTTCAGAAGTTGAAATAGAAATAGCAAGAAGGACTATAGAAATATTAGGATAATCACACGAAAATTTATAAACACCTAGCAGGGTGTATTTTTTATGCCTACTTTCTACAAAATTATTACCGGGGGTGGACCATGGATGTAGCAATGAAAAGCATTTTAGAATATATTGAAAAAGCTTTTACAGGAGCAAAACCAGTTATAGGAGCAATATTAGGCTTTATTACTTATGTTATGTTTCCTGAAAAAGCTTATATGCTATCTTTAGTTGCAGTACTTGCAGCTGCTTTTATGGATATTGTTACTAAAAGCTATAGCATTATAGTCAAAAATGGCGGATATAAGAAAGCAATAAAAAGTAAAGAGCTGTTCTCAAAGTCGTTGTGGAAAGGAACTGAACGAAAAATTATAGCCTATCTAACTATAGCTATACTAACAGGATTAAGCTATAGAGTTATATACTTGAAAGAAGCTGGTATTATACTGGCCAGTTTTGTTTACAGTGTTATGTTTATGAGAGAATTTCAATCAAATGTTGAAAACCTTATTGAAGCTGGTGCAGATTTGGGCTGGCTTCTTTTATTTACTAAAAAGAAAAACAAGGAATTAATGAAACCTTATGAAAAAGAAGAACCTCCCAAAGAAAGTGAGGTAAATGATTATGAGCAAAGAATATGAAATTATTACTTCCCTTCTCTCCCCTAATGTTTATTCGAGGCCTCAATCTAAAATGTTGGCAATTAAAGGTGTTGCTATTCACTGGGTAGCTAATCCTAATTCAAGTGCAATAAACAACAGAAACTACTTTAACAATTTACCTACTATAAATAAAACTAATAGAGAAAAAGCTGAGAAAGAAGGTAAAAAATTTACTGCAAGATATGCTAGTTCACATGAAATTATTGGACTTGATGGAGAATTAGTTATTTGTATTCCTAAAAACGAAGTGGCTTATCATGTTGGAGCTAATAGTTACACTTCTAAAGCAAAGACTCTGTTTGGTAATTCTCCTAATCGTTATCTTTATGGGATTGAAGCATGTCACCCTGATTGGGAAGGAAAGTTTAATGATAAAACTTATAAAACTCTAGTAAATAGGGTTGCAGATTTGTTAATAGAGTTTAATCTTATACCTTCTAAAGATACAATTTGGAGACATTATGATGTAACTGGAAAGGATTGTCCTAGATATTATGTTCAAAATTCTAAAGAGTGGGATAGGCTAGTTGCTGATATTATTAAAAGATATAATGAGAAAGTTGAGGTGTTGTTTGTGGCTGAATTGGCTAAATGGCAAGAAGAAATGGGAATAAAATCAATAGATAGTCTGGCCAAAAAAGGTATTGTTAATAGTCCTGAAGACTGGAAAAAGAAATTAGCAGAATCTGTACCACAATGGCTTTTCTGGTCCATAATAGATAGGATTACAAAGGAGGTTAAATGATGAATAGAGAACTATTAATGTTAATATTAGAATTTGCTATTAGATTATTTATAATAGTTGCTGTTCCTTTTGGATACAAATTAATTAAAAAATATAATTTAGAGAAGGCAATAAAAAACGCTGTATGGGCAGCTGAACAGCTATTGAAGAAAGAGGATCCAAACGGAGAAAAAAGAAAAGCTTTTGTTAAAGAATTTATACTAGACAAATTTAAGATTGATGAAAAAGAATTAGAAATTTTGATTGAAGCATATGTAAAACAAATAAATTTAATTCAGAGTAAAGCCCTAGAGTAAAATCTAGGGCTTTTTAGAACATTACTTACATTAATTATTTTAGGAATATAAGCATAAATCCTAATAAAGGCTTTCTAAATCTGGATTTTAATTATAGTAATATTCAATTCTTAACAGGTCCTTTGTCTGAATTATTTTTTTACATTTGCTAGCCTGAGAATAAAAAGATATAAAATTTTTGTTAATATCAAAGTCTTCATATCTTATATTTAAATCGGTAAAAATCTTATTATTTTGAACATAATAAACTCCTATATATTTTACTTCTTTCTTTAATTTACTTTCATAAAAATAGCACTTCATAAATAAAATGAATGGACCCATAATATAAGCCAAAATGCAAGCAATGATAATATTTCCTATTTTTAATTTTTCTACTACCTGTTTAGAATCTTTAACTGTATTGGAAGCAATGATAATATCTTTTAGTTCTAAACCATCCTTTAAAATATTGATAACGGTACCAGAGACAATTAAGTATAATAGTAAGTTAAAAACAACTACTGCTAAGACTACTAATACTGTTGGTGCATATATTTTTACACCTTCTAACATTCTTTTAAAAAAAATTTTTTGAGAACTCGATATTATGCGTTTTATTTGAAATTATTATATAACAACAAATCATCGATATGGCCCATATAATAACTGATAAAAATACACTACCCAAAACTTCTACCTGATTTTCAAGATTTAATGTGGTTAATATAAAGAATATAATAAACAAAGGTAGAAAAAGAAAAACTTTAAGGTATAAACGTAATAATCTAGCAACATCATCCATTATCAAGAGTTGTTTATGTTTTGATTTTCCGCTTACTTTATAAAAATAATATGTTGCTACAGACACTATTATCCCAGAAGTAAATAGATCGCTTACAATATTATTAGGTATTTTACTTATAATATTAAGAATATTATCTATTATAGGATTATCCATTTACCTCCCCCTCAAATAAATACGTTTTTGCATAAAGTTTCAAAATCCTCTATCCCATTATCACAAGTTATAACATTATTCATATTGACCATAGAAAAAGGCTTTTATGCTGGCTCTTATGAAGTTTTTAGCAACACACTATTAGTATACTGATGTTTATTCATTTTTTCCATTTAAGTTAATCCCCATGAGATTCAAATAGTCTTCATCTGTAGGATTACTTTTGGTTGATATCTCTAATAACTTCAATAAAGTTTTTGGATCTGTCAATATATTACCAAAAATCTCTCCTAATTTATCATACAAAATATCATTTATTTTCTCATTCTCTTTCGCTTTGCTTTGGGCCTCCATTATTCTTATTTGACTTTCAGTTTCTGCGTTTATTTTTTCAATTTCTCTTTCTGTATCAGCTTTAATTTTTTCAATTTCTCTTTGAGTGTCCGCATATATCTTTTCTATCTCTCTTTCTGTATCTGCCCTAATACTCTTAATATCTCTTTCTGTTTCTTCTTTAATAGATTCAATTTTGCTATTAGCATTTTTAACAGCTATAAAATAACTTATAACTGCTGGTACAATACCAACAATTAAAGTTACAAGATCAATTTTCACATTTATTCCCCCTTTTTAACGTAATATTTTAAGTCAATTCATGTATACATCAGATGTATGATTATTGGTACTCAAGGATATTTCAGTGTTTTTAATACAAGCCAGCATAAAAGTAGTTTTAATTTAGTTTGATGGTTTTAAAATCATATTTGTTATATAGAATATTTGAATTCTTTCCTTTTTTAAAAACTATTCAATATAGATTTTTGCTTGTTTTTTATAGAAATATCATCTTTAACATGTTTTTCTATAGTAACTATTGTTTCTAGGGTTAGCTTACTTACTTCATAAATATGATTTCCACTTGAAAGCGCTTTTGAAATGAAAGTATTAGATAGTATAGTTGGGCTGCAACGTCTACCAATTATAGACTTAATTAAATTAGAAACATATTCACTTAAGTAGTTCTCATCAATTTTAATAACTTTATTAAATCTCTCATTATCCGATAAGTTGATGCAATATTCATTTATAATTAACTGTAATTCTGGTTTTATTGGTAGCCTCACTTCTTGATTGTTTTTCCATATTATTAATTCATATAATCCATTCTCAAATTTAAAATCATTGTTTCTTAAATTTGCTATATACTTTCTACTTAATCCAGTAAAAAGAAATAGTCCTAGAATTAAGCGGTCGTGTAAATTATTCTCCCTAGATACTATAAAATTTTTTAATTTTAAGTATTCATCTTCCTTTAAGATTTCTTTAGGCTTACTTATATATACAGGTTTTGTTACTTGACTCATTATTTCTTTAGTAATTCCGTTTAAATAAGTATACTCAAAAAAGCGTTTGAGTGCATAATAAATATTTAATTTTTCTGCATCACTACATTTCAAGGATTTTAAGTATGTTTCGATATCAAAATATGTTATTGCATCTAATGGTTTATTTCTATTTATATCATTGCCCAAATAATCTGTAAAAAAGTTACTTATTCTACCTTTATAAAAAGGTACGCTGTTGATACCAAAGGCATTTATCATTTCATCTATAAGTTTATTTACCTCTGTAATAAAAGCATACATATACAATTCCTCCCTTTTTTTCTTTTAAATTTCTACAAAATATTCCAAAATCCTCTACTTACTTATCGCAAACTTCGGCAAAATTTTATTTTCAAATAAAAAGAAGGGTATCCCCTTCTTAATATGATAATCATAATTTAAATCCTCTCTAACTCAGTATGCAAATATTTCTACCTAAAATCATTTATATTTCCTCCTTCATATAACATACCGTACAAGTATATCCGTATCTCTTTCTCCATTTCTTAAGATGTAGTAATGTTTTTCTCGGTATCTTACCTGAATCTATTAAAACTTCAATTTCTCCAAATGTTTCTAAAGACTCAATTTTCAATTCAATTCCTATTGGATTTATTGACTCTACCCTTGCTTCTTGAATACCTTGTATTTCTTGTCTTTCTTCTGTATTTGGATTAATCATAAAAAATTTATGTTTACTTAAATCTATTTAAGCTATCGGGATATTACTCCCCACTGTCCCACGGAAACTCTTGAACAAAATCTTGTCCCATTAATTCTCTTAGGCTTTCTTTCATAAATAGTGGTACTCCTGCTTTTTTGCATTGTTCTTTTATATTCATAATCCATTCTTTTTTAGGAATTACTTTGCCTTTTCTATTGCCAGTTTCTGCTCCTACTATAATCCAATCTACATATGGACCTAATCCAAATCCCGCTTTTTCAAGTATTGGTTCAATGCTAAGAAAAGTATTACAATCATGAATTTTATCTAAATAAATATTATTCAAAATACAACTGTTTTCATCTAACTCATCAATCAAGACACTATTAATTCTTTGACCTACTTTTAATGGTAATTCTCTTATTGTTATTGGATATGGGATATCTAGTCCCATTCTCATAGCCATATTTACGATATTATCAGCTCTACTTTTATCGACACACACAATGTATTTCCATTCTTTATTAGATTTTCTTATAAGTTCAGTAGTTTTCCCTGCACCTCTATCCGCTCTTATGATTTTCATCTATTCCACCTCCAATAAATTCATAACATACTCGTACATATCAACTGTTATTTTAGATATTTTCTGTAACTTCTCCAAGCTAAGTCTTCTTTGGGTCTGAGCTTGATGTTTGCTCATAAAGTGTTTTTCTTTTTTTAACTCTTCAAGTACCTCAGCCCACGTTTTCCTTTCCCAATAGAACAGTTTAAGTAACTGCTGTTGTGTAGGATTTAATCTCCTAAAAGCTATATTCATCTTATCATCCACTAACTCTATATAAAATTTATCTTTTTTTATAGTTTCTAAGGTTTCGTAATAATCTTGTTCTATAATACTCACATATTTAGTAGCTATTTCTCCTGTTGTATCTGATATCTTCCCAGTAGGAGGGATATCACTTATTACTTTATTTCCAACAATTTTAGTATAAATGTACTCGTCCTTTTCCTCTGAACTTGCCATTGTTAATGTTTTAAGCTCTAATTCTAAACTTTCCTTAATACCTTGAATTGTCGGCCAAGCTTTAAATAGTTTTTCTGTCTGGATGTAGCTAATATACTCTAAACTCATCTGCTCACCCCTTATGCTTAATTCACCATCTTGTAAAGCTTTGATTTCACTGAATTAGGTAGTGCTTCTCCGATTGTTAAAATACATCTTCGTTGGTATTCTTCTTCTTTATGTATTGCTAAAGCTATATTTTTTAATCTATTAAATTCTTGGTAATTTCCATTTAGGTATCGAATTACTCCTCTTGCTATATATTTGTTTATTTCTTCCATCAATATCCTCCTGCCTTTTTTCTTCTTTTTTACTGCTAATTTCTGTATAAGCATATCTACAATTTTCCAAATTCCATCCGCTTTCAGGTACAAAATTGTTATAGAAAATATCGTATAAAATACACTGACTAAAATGTTTTTTACAACCTTTGCATTTAATTTGCATTATTTGGTCGCAAAAATCCTCAAACTCTTCTCTATCAACGTGAGCTATTTTCATCTCTTCTTGCCAAGTGCCCTGAAGTCTTCTAAGTGTGTATTTATCTATTATTTTAAGTTCAAAATCTGATGTACGTTTCATCATTTTTTTTACTTCTTTTGTATTAAGCCTGCTAATTAGGCTGTTGTAAAATTTAATAAGGTAAGTTTGAGCTGTTTTTAATGTTTTATGCTCTTCTTTGGTTAGGTTTCCTCGCTTATCCCACTCTTCTCTAATTACTACTGTTTTATCTAAAAGAATCCCTATTAACATAACATCATTCATTTCTTGTGCATTAAGATAGTCTTTCATTCCTGCTTGTCCCCCTTAATTCTTCTTCTAGTCTTTGATAAGCTGTTGCCACTATTTGATTTATTCTTTGTTGGCTAATCTTATATTCTCTCATAGTTTCTAGCAAGATTTTTCCGAAAGTTTCCCAAACGCGTTGGAATCTTTCTTCAACTTTTTTCTCTATAAATTCATTAGATATATCTTCTTTAAGCTTTTTAAGCTGTTCATCCGTCATAATTTTCTTTAATTTTCTTTCAGTTTGTCGCCTTTGTTTACGATTCATAATAACCTCCTGGTTATGTTAATTTGCTTTTGTAGATACTCCTCCATCATCAAAATTATCTATAATAAGTTCTTTCATTTAATCACCTCTAATGTTACAATTTAAATGTGTGTGTTTGTGGAGTATCCCCACAGGTCGCTAAACTTTCAGAGGATACCCCTTACACATACACCCCTATATTATCTCCCACTTTACTAACTTTGCAGCTAAATCCATAATTCTATAACTTCTTCTGAATACTCCATCTCCTTTAATACAAGGAAATTCCACTATTATTAAATCCTTTGTTCTTTGAATTATCTTACCTACTCTCATATAAGTTTTTCTTTTTTTATCCTCATCATCTATTTCAATTTTTATCGTAGTTCCTACTTGGAGTTTAGGTACTGCTGTATCTAAATTACTTATATGCAGCATATTTAAAACTCCTTTCCGTGCTTGTATGGTCTTTTAGAATTCTTGTCCATCTTTTTTATAATCTCCGCTTTTAGATCTATATCTAATCCTCCGCATAGGTCCCCAAGTCTTATAGCTACATCTGCAAGTTCCTCTCTAAAATTATCCCAATCATCTTTTCTTAGTGCTTCTAAAGCTTCACCTAATTCTGAAACTATTAGCATTAACATATTGCCTATTGCACAATTAACTTGTTGTTTATCTACCAAATTTTTATCTTTAAACAATCCCTCGTAATATTCCCAAAAACCTTTTGCTACTGCATTTTTGTGAGCTTTCTCAACTAATTCATTAATATTCATGCCTATCGTCTCCCTTCTATAGCTAAAAATTGTATTTGACCTCTAAGCCCTTCTGACTTAGCTATTTTGATTTGTTCATTCAATATATCTCTTTGACTTTTTAACTCAATTTCAATTATCTCTGAATTTACAACTTTTTTATTAGCTTCTAAATTATTTATTTTTCTTATAGTTCTTCTTATCTCATTAAGAAATGACATAGCCTAAAACCTCCTTAGCCTTTTTAATTGCTTCTTTAACCCCTATCCCTTCAAAATACATAGCAACTACCATTTCAACTGCTATAATCACTTTTTCTTTATATTCCTGAATAGTTCTAGTTGCTTTTGTTTGACTAACAAATAATTTTCTTGCTATTTGCTTTCCATTAAGCCCTTGTTGGTGTAATGCTATAATTTGAGCATCTAGTTCCTTTTTTGTCATATTCGCATTACTCCTCTCTTAGTTTTCATTCGGTCATAACCTCCACCTGCTTCGGTCATATATTCCATATACTCATCTCTTTTCTTTAGTGCTCCAAGCTTGTCTTTGTACTCCTTATAGCTCCTACAAAATCCATGACAACCTACTTTTCTGTATTCACAGTTTAAGCAAGGTGAATTCATAGCCTATTTCCTCCTAAAATGGTACATCTTCATCATCTACAGGGTGAAATCCAGTAACATCAAGAGCTGCTTGTTGATTATATTGTTGGTTAGACTGCTTGTCCTTAAATTCTAAAAATTGAACTCTCTCAGCTACTACCTCAGTCGTATATCTTTTTGAACCATCTTCCGCAGTATAGCTTCCTGTTTGGATTCGCCCCTGTATTGCTACAAGTCTACCTTTTACCAAGTAATTTGCACAGTTTTCAGCCTGTTTTCCCCAAACTACAATGTTTATAAAATCAGCTGTCGGCTGTCCTTTGTTTTCAAATTCTTGTTTTTTATCTTTCGATAAGTCTTTGTCTACTGCTATACTAAATCTTGAGACTGCCATACCTGTGGTTAAGTATCTTAAATCAGGGTCTCTTGTCAGTCTACCAATGAGTATCACGCTATTCATACTTTATTCCTCCTTTATATTTTCTTGGTACTATTTCACACCTTAAAGGACAGTTTACTGTACCTTCACTATTAACCTTTTAGTTAGCGTATTACTTTTCTTCCCAAATCTCAAAATCATTTATAAATGATTCTGATACATTTCCTCGTTTTGCTTTATCTATTAATTCCCACTCTATTTCAGAAATCTCAACAGCTGAGTCCTTTTTTACAGCTATATTCATTTCTTCTAAATCTTCAAATATTAATCTTGTTAGGGTTACAGTATCAATGCTATTCCATACTTCTTCAGGAAGATTGATTCTTATTTCTTTTTTCTCTGGCAGGTAATCCACTTGGAATATGTCGTTTATACTACTCATCTTTTGTTCCCCCACTTTCCTTCTGGCTATATGACCAATACAATCTCAACAAGTATAATCCAAGCCAACCGAACACAACAGCATTTATCATTTCTCTACTTAAAAAGTGAGTTTCTGGCGTTATGTTTTCAACGAATAATAAAAACGCTATAATGCAAATTACACTAAACATTAAAATAATTGCATTTAATACTATTTTCATTGGTCAATTTTACCTCCTTCTTTTCTTGCATACCTAACCAAGTTTTCCCACCTTCGTATTGTGTCGTATGGAATTGCAACTTTTCTAATTGACATGTCATATATCAGGAGTATTGCTTTTTCAAGTGCATTTATCAGGTCATTGTAAACATTGTCTGATACACCATCAGGCTTCATTTCCCCTCATCCTCCCCGAATATTTCATTCACTAACTGTTTATACAAATCTAATAATCTCAATTTAATACCTCCTTACAACCATCATCCTTGGAATGTGTAGTATTAAACAAGGTCAAGACTGTCCTCAAAAAACCCAATCTCCTTACCTAAGAACGGCCAAAAACATACCACGATTTTTGAACCAGGGAATTCGACGCTTTCTTTAATTTCCTTGACTATTCCTATATGCCCTGGAAAATCATCCACGGGATAACTAACCTCAACTCTGTCTCCTATTTTTAATCCCATTTCGCATCCTCCTTCCTGCGCATTCATAACAAACTACGCACTTCTTATCTTTCCATACCACTGTAACCATTTGCATACTCCACTATTTTGTTTTTCTGTGTCTATACAGCCCTTGTTTTCTATATCTTTCAAACTCATTTCAACGCCATAGTGCCAGCAGAACGCCACTTTTCTCGGACTCGGTGGTCTCAAAACCCCATCATACCACCTCCCGCAGTTCTACCTCAATACGGGGATTTGTACGGTCTACATAAAACAAATGCGATATATTGCCTATATTTTTCCATCCGTCATTCGGTAACACTCCCGCCATTACAAGCCCATCAAATATAAATTTAGTCCCTGCCATGATATTATCTTTGTCTCTTCTTTTGTCCGATTCATACCAGTGTATAGCAACGTCAACCTTATTCATTCGAGGCAACTTAGCTTGTTTGGCCAGAAATGCTACCATGTCCGTGTATTCTTTCTTCTGCTTATTTGAAGCGTACTTGTCGCCCCGAGCAAGCAAAATAATGTCATTCATAGAAGGCAAGGCCCCAGGTATAACTAAACGCACCATCAAAACACCTCCCCTATTTGAGTTGGTTTTGTCAGTTCACATTAGGAGGAACGTATAATTCATATACCTGCCCAGTTGTCTCACAATAATCACTTGTAGACACTTTACGTTTCTTCACTCCCCTGATATCAGCTATAGTGGGCGGGAACTGGCTTTCTTTAACATGCTTAATTAAATTAGTCCTTGCATGTTCAAATGAAATATCTTCAAGGGTTTCAGCCCAGATAGTAGCTGTATCAGTTGTAAGTTTGAAGCTTGGATAAAGGTCAATAATTAAGCCTAGTAACTTTTTAACCTCCTGCTTATTCACTAAAAACCGCCTCCAATACCTGAGTATTTTTATCTGCAACCCTTAAGGGTGCAGCTCTACTGCGCTTTTTAGCTTGAAATATCTTTTCACGTTCCTCAACATCTTGGACACACTTCACCCCTTCACCCTTCCAACGGGTTAAAATGCCCTGTATATACCTAAACGAACGGTTCTGTCCTAGAACTGCCTCTTTAAGAGCATGTAAAATTAATTCATCGCTAAAATCATCAAGCCATGACCTTAATGTCTCAATTTCAAAAGGACTAAGAGGTCTACCAAATTCTTTTTCAAAACTAGTTATTAAATCACGACAACGACCACTTTCTAATTTTGAGACATCGAATTCGATTTCGTTCTCCGTTTCTCGTTGTCGTTTCTCGTTGTCGTTTCTCGTATTCTCGTTTCTCGTATTCTCGTTTCTCGATTCTCGTTTCTCGGGGACATTTGATTGCTGTTGATTGCATTTGATATCATTTGATATCAAATGATTACTTTCTGAAGGTGGTGGAGGGTATTTGCTATGCTTTGCTCTCTTTTGCTGATGCTTATCCCATGTGGTTATTTGTAAAAAGGGTTTATTTTCAACTTCATATAATATGATTAACTCTTGTTCTTCTAATGCTTGTAAATAACACTCAATGTCATTGACAGATACTTGATGAAGTCGCAAAGGAAAACATTTAGCAAGTAAAATCTGGGGCCTGGCATCCATGCGGCCAAAGTCATCACAATTAACCATGAGGCGATAGAAAAATACCTCTTGCTCTGGTGTTAGCATATTAAGATTGTCACTTGTACATATACTCTCTTTGATAATTCTGTTTGGCACGTCTTCCGCTCCCCTCCTTTGAACTCACTGATAAGCTACAATGTTAAATACCCGAAATCTTAGAAGCATAACTTCATCACCTGGTTAATGATGTTCAAAAACAGCAGGATAATAGCAAAGCAGGACAGGGCCTGGCTTGCAATTGAAATCTGTCTGCTGAAAGCGTCCTCCTTCTCCT